>WNFH01003013.1_pt1 | contig 11856 bp, 6 predicted proteins | sample 5400411 | NCBI WGS metagenome assembly WNFH01 (sample SAMN13153347, study PRJNA577476) | soil metagenome | isolation source: 200 cm saprolite under Douglas fir tree site 2 hole 3 | place: USA:California | collected 2015-04-18
CCGGCAGGCGCACAATGAACACCGAGCCTTTGCCCGGCTCGCTCGTCACGGTGACGTCGCCGCCCATCATGCGCGCGAGCTTGCGGGAGATGGCAAGCCCAAGCCCGGTGCCGCCGAAGCGCTGCGCGGTCGCGGCGTCGGCCTGGCTGAACTCCTCGAACAGCTTGGCCTGCTGCTCCGGCGTCATGCCGATGCCGGTGTCGGCCACCGCGAGCTCGATCCAGCTGCTTCCGTTGGACACCTTGCGCGCCCCGAGCTTGACCTCGCCCTCCTTCGTGAACTTGCAGGCATTGCTCAACAGATTGAGCAGGATCTGCCGCAGCCGCATGGGGTCGACGGTCAGAGGCCCGAGCTTTTGTTGGGCGTCGACGACGAGCCGGTTCTTGTTCTGCTCGGCAAGCTGGCGTGCGGTGCCGATCACCTCCTCGATCAGCGGCGCGAGCTCCACGGTCTGCGGGTTGAGCTCGAGCTTGCCGGCCTCGATCTTCGAGAGGTCGAGCACCTGATTGATGAGCCCGAGCAGGTGGGTGCCGGCGCGATGCACGCGCTGCAGCGGCTCCAGCGCCTTCTCGGTGCCGAAGCGCGCCACGTTGGTGACCATCATCTCGGTGAGCCCGATGACGGCGTTGAGCGGCGTGCGCAGCTCGTGGCTCATGCTGGCGACGAATCGCGACTTGTGCTCGCTCGCCAGTTCGAGCTGGCGGTTCTTGTCCTGGATTTCGTCGAACAGCCGCACGTTCTCAATCGCGATCACCGCCTGGTCGGCGAAGGTCGTGAGCAGCTCGATCTGCTTGTCGGTGAACGGCGCGACTTCTGTCTTATACAGAACTATTGTGCCGAGCGGCACGCCCTCGCGCAGCAAGGGTACCGCTAGCACCGTCCGAAGACGCTGGAGTTTCTGCGCGTCGGGGAAATCATATTCAGGGTCCGCCTCGACGTCTGGAATTTGGATCGGACGGCGCTCCAGCAGCGCGCGGCCAGTCGTGGTTCCCCGTCCTGCGCGGATCGGGGTGCGCTCCCAGAGCTCCAGGCTTCCGGGCGGGGTATTGTAAGCAGCGGCGGCGCGGCAACACTCACCATCGTAACGGAAAATCATGCCGTGCTTGGCACCGCAAATGCGGACGGCATTCTCCAGCAACGTCTCAAGGACGCGCTGGAGATCGAACGCCGTCCGGCTGATGGTCTTGAGCACCTCGGCCGTGGCAGTCTGTTGCCGCAGCGATTCGCTCAGCTCCTCCGTGCGCGCCTGCACCTCGTCGAACAGCCGCACGTTCTCGATCGCGATCACCGCCTGGTCGGCGAAGGTCCTGACCAGCTCGATCTGTTTCTCCGTGAACGGTCGAACCGTGGAACGAATCAGCGCAATGACGCCGATCGGGGTTCCTTCCCTCAAGAGCGGAACCCCGAGCATGGTGCGAAGCTGCTTCATGCGCTCCATGGTATATTCGGGGTCTTTGTGAACGTCGTGGATATGGACGACTTTTCCTTCGATCAAGGTTCGCCCGACGCACGACCCTCGCGAGGGCTCGATCGAGAGTTTTTCCAGGTACTCCTTGTGCTCGCGCGTGGATTGGTAGATCGCGGCCACGCGGTGGGTACCGCCCCTGGGCCGCCATATATTGACGATGTCGGCTTCGCACAGCCGCGCCGCCGACTCGACCAACGCATCGAGCACCGCCTGCAGATCAAAGGTCGAGCGGCTGATCACCTTGAGCACGTCGGCGGTCGCGGTCTGCTGCTGCAACGATTCGCGTAGTTCGTTCAGCAGCCGCAATTTCTCGATTGCGATCACGGCCTGATTGGCAAAATTAGTGACTAGCTCGATCTGCTTTTCACTGAATGGCTGAACCTCTTGTCGGTAGATGGCGATCGCGCCGACGAGCTTATCCTCGTTGAGCATCGGGACGACGAGGAGGGTTCGGGCGCCGCTAAGTTCGGTTGCCGTGACGAAATAAGGATCGCGCTCGACCCAGACCTCCTGCTCCGCCCTGGCATCGACGATGTGAACCGCCCGTTTCGTCCGTGCGACACGGCCAAGACCGCTTCCGGGATCCGGGATGAATGCTCCACCCTGCAGGAACTCGGCAAATGCCGGCGGTACGCCAAGCATTGCAGTAGCCTCGACGAGGTCATCGCTGGAACGGAAAAGCACTCCGAAATTGGCTTGGCAAATTCGCGTCGCGTTCTCCAGCATGGCGTTGAAGACAGGCTCCAGCTCGCCCGGCGAGCTGTAGATGACCCGCAGCACCTCGGAGGTTGCTGTTTGCTGCTCCAACGATTCACGCAATTGCGCTTCGCGGCGTTTGAGCTCGCTGATGTCGGTGTAGATCCCGACGATGCCGCCGTCCTGGGTGCGGCGTTCGCTGATCTTCATCCAGCGACCGTCGCCGAGCTGGTATTCGAAGGGAACGGAAGGGTTGCGATGCAGTGCGATCCGCTGCCGCTTCCAGGCTCCAGGGCCGTCGCGGCCGAACACGACCAGATTTCCTGCAATGACCTTGTCGCACAACCCGCTAAAGCTCACGCCCTCGCGCACCGCGTCTTCGTAAGGATGGTAAAGCCGGCGGAAGTAGCTGTTGCACAGCACCAGTCGGTCGTTCTGGTCGTACAGCGCGAAGCCTTCCGACACGGCCTCGATCGCCTCCGTCAGGCGCCGGCGCGACTGTGTTGCTTCGTCGCGCGCCGCGGCCACGTTGGCGACCAAATCGGACAGCTCGCGTTCGCGCGAACGCAGGTCGGTGATATCGGTGAAAACCGAAACCGTTCCGCCGTCCTCCATGCGATGATCGCTGATCCGAAGAAAAATATCTCCCGCGAGGTGCTGCTCACGGAACGCACCGCGGCGCCGTGCCTCGTGCAAACGGCCGATCCATTCTTCGAAGGGCGGCCGAGCCGATGGGAACATGCCGCGCTCGAAGCCGGCGCGAACAACGTCGTCGAAGCGTGCGCCGGGGACGATCATGTCCTCGACGCCCTTGAAGTAGTTGCGCCAGACGCTGTTGCACATGACCATGCGGTTCTCTGAGTCAAAGAGGACGAAACCTTCCGAGATGCTTTCGATTGCATCGGTGAGACGACGCTGCGCACGTTCGACCTGCTCGATCAGCCTTCTGCGCTCGGTAACGTCACCGGTGGCTCCCACCATGCGATACGCGCGGCCGTCGGCGTCACGCAGAGCAAAGCCATGCTGACGGGCCCAGCGCCACTCGCCGGAGCGGCTCTTGTACCGAACCTCGCAGTCGAACCGTTCACTTTGCCCTTTGAGGTGCTCGACGAGACTGGCTCGATACCGATCGCGGTCCTCCGGGTGAAGGAGGGCTGTCCAGTCCTCCGGCTTGGAGAATGCCTTGGGGTCGATCTCCAGGGTCTCTTTCACCGTCGGCGAGAAATACACTTCATTGCTGCGAATGCTCCAGTCGTACATGCCCTCGCCGACCGCCTTGATTGCGAGTGCATAGCGCTCCTCGCTCTCGGCAAGGGCGCGTTTCATTTCGACCTGTTCGGTAATGTCGGCAATGGCGCCGACCAGCCGCCACACCCGGCCACCGGCATCCCGGACGGCACTGGCTCGGTCGCTGACCCAGCGCCACTGGCCGCCGCGATTGAGAACGCGGTATTCGCAAGCGAAATGAGGCACCACTCCTTTGAAATAGGCGACCGTCTCGTCGCGGTAGCGTTTTCGATCGTCGGGATGGACGCGCTCAAGCCAATGCGTCTGGGTCAGCTCGCCTCTTTCGAACCCGAGCATCTCGTTCAGTCGATCCGAAATCTCGAGGCGGCTGGTCCCGACCGACCATTCGTAGATTCCCTCGGCGACCGCTTCGATGACCAGCTGATAGCGCTCTTGGATGCTCGCAGTTGGCGCGCGCACCGCTACTCGCGCTCGCCTTCGAGACCGCGGAGCCTTACGGCGGGTGGTCTTCCTTTTCGACATGTGGTCGCCCGTAGCTGCCAAATGGTCCGGCTGCTGCCACCAAAGACAACTTAGCTCAGATGTCCTCCCTGGGAGAAGTCCTGCAAGGCGCGACAAGTGTTCTCCGCAAGGCGGCTGCCCGGCGGCGCGTTCACGACTGCCTCGGCAGCAATGTTGCTGCCGGCGCCCGTCCGGCTCTCGATGACGAATTGCTGACCGAACCGCTCGGACAGCCGTTGGCCCGACACACGCGGGAGGAAGTCGCTTCCACCCCCGGCGGCGAAGACGATGCGCACCGGTTTGGTTTGGGCAGTCAAGCGCCGACGCGAATTGGGGCATCGCGTGAGCGGTAACAGCTGCCCAAGCAAGTTCCAAGAAAATGACGGCGTGCTAGAGCGCATTCAGCTTTAGCGAGAAGCTGAATGTGCTCTAGCTTTTTCGCGGGGTCGCATTTTCGCACGGAGAACCGGTTCCCGCTTCTCCTGAAAATGCCCTAAGAGCATGGTGCTCTGCCGCATTGACGGCGTCATGCCGAAGAGCTCGCGGGCGCGGTTTGCGCAAGAGACATGGTGTTGATAAGTCTTGCGTGACCTCAGGGAGGAAAAAATGGACTGGGCGAGCATTCCAAAGGAAGCGTACGCGCTACTTGGAGCCGCTGTTGGCGCGCTCATCAGCATCGTGACCGCCTACTTGACTCAACGAGCCCAGAGGAAGCTCGAGCGTGAAAAGCTCCGGGGGGCCCGGCAAGGCGCCATGCTCAGGGAGCTCGGACGATGCTTCCAGGCGATGGCGACCGACTTCGGCTCGGCGGCCCATTCGATGTGCTGGCTGACCTGGCAAGCCAGTCATGGAAACATGACCCAAGAAATGATCGATGAATACAATGCCGAGATACATGAAATTCTGCCCAAGCTCGTCGGCGGAAAGATCATGATCTGGGCACTCGACCCAAAGCTGGGAGACCAATTGGACGAATATATTCAGCTGGCATACGAGGTCGACGAGAAAATTGGAATTGCCTGTTTGACGTTCGAGAAAGACAACGCGGTCGGACTTGCCGAGTTGAAAGCTCTCAACACCCTCGCCAAGGACTTCGACGAAATCATCTACCGCAAACTCGGTGAAATCGGCAGAGGCAGACCGCATACCACCCTGTTCAAATGGATGGCTCGGAAGTGGTCTGACCTGCTTCGGAAGAGGAGGATTTCTTAGGACCCTCCCGCTCTGGCAGCGTCGTTAGTATAATGTGATCTACGGCTGTTTTGGAATGCGATTTCGATCGAATTGGAAGTGCGACGCGTCTGCTGCCGTGAGTCGAAGAGTGCCGCGATCCCTCTGATCGAAGCTCGCAACCCAGACGAAGCCGGCACCACCGCCAATACGATATATCGGCAGAGCTTCTTTGGCGGAGCGCGTGAAATCACCAATGAAGTCGATCAGATATCCTGTTCCCGGAGTTCGTCCCTCCTCCAACGCTTTCATGCTTTCGTTGTCGAGCGGCTCCAGCACGATCTTTCCCCACGAGGCGAGGGTCCCGGCTGGAAGTCCTGGCCGCTGTGGCATCGTCGTTGTTCGCGGCGACTCGCCAAACTTGCCTGAATATCGCTGAATATCTTCCTCCGCTTCCCTTGCACCCAAGAATGCCGGTTCTTGATACCGGTCGACGTAAACGACAGTTCCGTCGCGCGAGTGCAAAAAAGAATACATCGCGTTGAAGGCACCGCGCGCACTCCTCTCCTGTCGGATCTTTCGACACGACGTAAATCCTTCGAACTGGTCGCTCGGACCGCACCTGTATTCCTGGTATTCCAGACTATTGAACTTGACCCGTGAACCGAGATTCAAGCCCGCCACCGAATACGGACTCTGACCGCTGGTTTCCGTTTGCGACCGGTCGTTCGGATTCTGGGCAACCGCCGCCGACACGCCAATCAGTAGACAAACTGGCACAAGCACTCGCAAGCATCTTGGCACCGGCGTCTCTCCCATCTGGCGTGATTCCCCTGCGGCGCAGCATTCATGGCAGCAAGTGGGTAGAAGGGACATGCGCCGCTGCCTTGTCCCGATTGCCTCCGGCGCTCTCGACCCGCAGCAGACATGGCCGGCCTCAAGGGGATTCGCAATACCGGTTTTTACCCGATCCTCGCGTCAGTCGGCCTTGGCCCCCGCGGCCTTGACCACCTTGGCCCATTTCTCGGTTTCCGTGACGACCAGCCGACCGAACTCGGCGGGCGTCATCGGCATCGGCGTGCCGCCGAGATCGGCGAGCCGCGCCTTGACCCTCGGCTCCGCCAGCACGACGTTCACCGCTTGATTGAGCTTGTCGATGATCTCGGCCGGCGTGCCCTTGGGTGCCGCGATCCCGTACCAGACGCTCGCCTCGTAGCCCGGCACGGTTTCGCCGATCGTCGGCACCTCGGGGAGCGCGTCCGCGCGCTTTGCCGATGTCACGCCGAGCGCGCGAATCTTGCCGCTCCTGATGTGCTCGATCGAGCTCGGCAGGTTGTCGAACAAGACCTCGACCTGGCCGGCGAGCAGGTCGGTGAGCGCCGGCGCCGCGCCGCGGTAGGGCACGTGCAGCATGTTGATGTCCGCCATCATCTTGAACAGCTCGCCGGACACGTGCGGCGAGGTCCCGTTGCCGGGCGAGGCCATGTTGATCTTGGCGGGATTGGCCTTGGCATAGGCGATGAGCTCGGCGACGGTCTTGACCGGCAGCGCGGGGTTCACGTCCAAGACGTTGCTCAGCAGCATCGTTCCGGCGACCGGCGCGCTGTCGCGAATGAAGTCGAAGGGAAGCTTCTCGTAGAGCGATGCATTGATGGCATTGTTCGGGGTGACGAAGCCGATCGTGTAGCCGTCGGGCGGCGAGCTGAGCACCCCTTGCATGCCGAGACTGCCGCCGGCGCCGGCCCTGTTCTCGATGATGAATTGCTGGCCCAGATGCTCCGACAGATACTGGCCGAGGAAGCGCGCGACGATGTCGTTCGAGCCGCCCGCCGGAAACGAGACGATCCAGCGCACCGGCCGCGTTGGATAGGTCTGCGCCCTTGCGATTTGCGACGCCGCCTGGAGAGCGGCGGCACCCGCTGCCAGATGCAGAAATCGACGGCGTGGAAGTTTCATGGCGGCCGCTCCGAAGAGGAGACCCGCGCGCTTGCTGGCGTCCCTGGTACTCTGCGCCAGTGCTAGACCCGCTGCGGCGGCCTTCCTATAGTCGTCCGAACGGTGCTGTTGTACAAGTGCCGCTACGACAGGATTGTGCTTGCCACATGGACCGCCGGCCGCGGCCTCGGTTCAGAACAATTCAGGACTGCGCCAAGGACTTGCCAGCCATCCTGAGACAGGCTGAGCGTGCGGGAGACCGACCGCACGAGTCCGTCGGTTGCTGGTGGTCACTCCAGGGCGGGAGCAAGTCCCCCATGTTCGACAGGCGACGGCGCGAGTTCATCACCCTGCTCGGTGCTGCGGCGGCGGCGTGGCCGCTCGCGGCGCGCGCGCAGCAGGCCGACCGCGTGCGGCGCATCGGCGTGCTCATGAGTCTGGCCGCGGATGATCCGGAAGGGCAGGCTCGCCTCGCGGCGTTCCTGAAGGGGCTGCACGAATTTGGCTGGTCCGACGGCCAAAACGTGCGGATCGACACTCGCTCGGGCGCCGGCGATGCCGACCGCACTCGCAGATTTGCGGCGGAATTGGTTGCGCTCGCGCCGGACGTCATCCTGGCCGCGGGCGGCCAGGTCATGGGGCCGTTGCTACAGGTGACCCGCACCGTGCCGATCGTGTTCACGCAGACCCCTGATCCGGTCGGCGCCGGCTATGTGGAGAGCTTGGCGCGGCCGGGCGGCAACGCCACCGGTTTTACCCAGTTCGAATACAGCATCAGTGCGAAATGGCTGGAGCTGCTCAAAGAGATCGCCCCCCGCGTGACGCGCGCGGCGGTCCTTCGCGATCCCGCCATACCCGAAGGAGTCGGCCAGTTCGCCATAATCCAGGCCGTGGCGCCATCGTTCGGGGTAGAGCTGCGCCCGGTCGACGTGCGCGACGCCGGCGAGCTCGAACGCGCCGTCACGGCATTCGCCCGTGGGTCGAATGGCGGCTTGATCGTGCCGGCCAGCGGGTTGGCGAACGTTCATCGCGAGTTGATCATCACGCTGGCGGCCCAGCACCGATTGCCCGCGGTCTACCCGTTTCGCTTCTACGTCACCAGCGGCGGCCTGATCTCCTACGGGCCTGATTCGATCGACCCGCATCGGCGGGCGGCAAGCTACGTCGACCGCATCCTGAAGGGCGAGAAGCCGGCCGACCTGCCGGTGCAGGCACCGACCAAGTTCGAGCTGGCGATCAACCTGAAAGCCGCCAAGACGCTCGGCCTCGACGTGCCCCCGATGCTGCTCGCGCGCGCCGACGAGGTGATCGAATGAGCAATCGCCGCGAGTTCATTGCATTGCTCGGCGGCGCGGCCGCCGCGTGGCCGCTCGCGGCGCGCGCGCAGCAGGCGGCGATGCCGGTGATTGGGTTTCTCCACGCCGGTCTGCCTGGATCGATCGCGCACCTCCTGACGGCATTCCGCAAAGGACTGAGCGAAACCGGCCACGTCGAGCGCCAAAACGTGACGGTCGAATACCGCTGGGCGCAAAATGACAACGATCGGCTGCCGGAATTGGCTGCCGATCTGGTCCGCCGTCGGGTGGCGGTCATCGTCACGCCGGCCAGCACGCCCGCCGCGCTTGCGGCCAAGGCGGCGACTTCGACAGTCCCCATTGTCTTCGTCACTGGCGCCGACCCGGTGAAAATGGGCCTCGTTGCCAGCCTCAACCGGCCGGGAGGAAACGTCACCGGGGTCAGCGACATTGGCGTGGAGCTTGCGGCCAAACGGCTCGGGCTCGTGCACGAGCTGCTGCCGGGAGCCGCACGCTTTGCCGTGCTCGTCAATCCCAACAATCCGTCGATTACCGATCCCTTTATCGCCGAAGTGCGGACGGCGGCGTCGGCCATCGGGCGGCAAATCGAGGTCGTCACCGCCAGCACGAATAGCGACATCGATACGGCCTTTGCGACGCTCGTGAAAAAGCGGGCCGATGCATTCCTAAACAGCCCCGATGTTTTGTTCTTCACCCGTCGCGTCCAACTCCTCACGCTGGCGGCGCGCCATGCGCTTCCCGCGATGTACCATCGGCGCGAGTTTGCCGAAGCCGGCGGGCTGATGAGCTACGGATCGAGCCTTACGGACCAGTTTCGCCAGACCGGCGTCTATGCCGGCCGCATCCTCAAGGGCGAGAAGCCGGCCGAAATGCCGGTCGAGTTGCCGACCAAGTTCGAGTTCGTCATCAACCTGCAAACGGCCAAAACGCTCGGCATCGAAATTCCGACCACCCTGCTCGCCCGCGCCGACGAGGTCATCGAATGACGCGGGCACCCATCCCGGCGGGCTGCACCCGTGGCATTGGCCTGTTCGCGATACTATCGCGGAGCAGGTTCAAGGCAAGCTCGTTAGCGGTAGAATAGGCAGTCTTGGTACGCCGCGCGACCTGCCGGCACACCTGCCGGGGAACAGGTCATCCGCGAGGTCTGGGCGTCGACCTGATGAACTGCGGCAATCTCATACTCACGTCGTCATTCTAATCAGCAGCTTGCCGAAGTTCTTACCCTGCAACAAGCCAAGGAAGGAAGCGGGCGCCTTCTCCAGCCCGTCAACAATGTCCTCGCGATACTTGATGCGACCCATGCGCACCCACTCACCGACATCGCGCAGGAAATCAGCTTGCTTCGCGGCAAAATCCGAGACGATGAACCCACGCACGAGGAGGCGCTTGCGCAAGACCGAAAACATGTCGGGACCGGGCGTCGGCGTCCTCGCGTTGTACTGCGCGATGAGTCCACAAACAGGAATGCGCGCAAAATCGTTGAGCAGTGGCCACACCGTCTGTTGCACGGCGCCGCCGACGCTTTCGAAATAAACGTCAATGCCCTTGGGACAAGCGGCTTCGAGCCGTCTTGGAAAATCGGGCGCGCGATGATCGACACAAGCATCGAAGCCCAGCTCGCCGGCCACGAAGTGGCACTTCTCAGTGCCGCCGGCGATCCCAACCGCATGGCATCCTTTGATTTTGGCGATCTGCCCGACTACCGATCCGACGGCGCCGGAGGCCGCCGCGACGACGACAGTCTCCCCGGGCTCCGGCTGACCAATTTCCAGAAGACCGATATAGGCGGTCATCCCCGGCATGCCGAGGACGCCGAGCGCCGTCGAGACGGGCGCCGTCGTCTGATCGAGCTTGCGCAAACCCGCGCCATTCGAAATCGCGTATTCCTGCCAGCCGCCATAGCCGAGCACGATGTCACCAATTGAGTATTTCGGATTGCGCGACTTGACGATCTCTCCGACCGTGCCGCCGACCATCGGCTGTCCAATGGTAGCCGGCGTCGCATACGATCTTGCGGCGCTCATGCGACCACGCATGTACGGGTCGAGCGAGAGATAGACGATGCGCATGAGCACCTGGCCGTCGCCGGGCTCGGGAATTGGGCCTTCCGTCAGCTCGAAATTATCGAGGCTAGGTGCACCTTCAGGTCGGCTCTTCAGCAAAATTTGGCGGTTGACGCTCCGAGCCATCAGTATTCTCCTTTAAGTCGCGACAGGAAGGTCTAACAGAGCGGCCCCGGAGGCCAAAACCGCCACTGGTGAAGCGCCGAGAGGCGGGCGTCCCTTCAGGCGGAAGCGTTCGCCCGGCGCCGGGCAAGCGTCGGCGTGCCGGGCACCACGGCACGTCTTCTACCCGCCAGTCTTTCGGCGCTCCACCCACCCCCCTCATTGGGGTGGAGAAAGAGAAAGAAAAGTCTCAAACCCCGGGCGCAAAGCGTCGCGGAAACGAAAGTGCGCGAACAGCGAACAGCGAACAGCGAATAGCGAATAGCGAATAGCGAATAGCGAATAGGGAGTCGCGAACAGCATGCAGCCTGGATTTCTATTCGCCATTCGCTATTCGCCATTCGCCACCGCGATGCTGGGCGTCCTGCTCGCGGTCGGCCTGCCGGCTTCGGCGCAGGATTATCCGGCGCGGCCGATCGAGCTCGTGGTGCCGTTCCCGCCCGGCGGCGGCGCCGACGTGAGCGCGCGGATGGTCGCCCAGATCGCCGGCGAGAGCCTGGGCCAGCCGATCGTCATCCAGAACAAGGCGGGAGCGACCGGCGCCATCGGCTCGGAATATGTCGCGCGCGCGGCGGCCGACGGCTACACGCTGCTGCTGGCGACCGGCTCGACCCACGCGGTCCTGCCGGCCTACCGCGCCGATCTTCCCTACGACACCGTGACGAGCTTCGCGCCGGCGACGCTCCTTGCCATCATTCCGAACATGCTGGTGGTCAATCCCACGAAGGTGCCGGTCGCGACCATCGCCGAGCTCATCGCCTATCTGAAGCAGCATCCGGGCAAGGTCAATTTCGCGAGCTCCGGGCCCGGCAGCTCGATCCATTTTGCCGCCGAGCTGTTCAAGCTGATGACCCATACCGAGATGACGCATGTCGCCTACCGCGGCAGCGCGCCCGCGCTCAGCGATCTCCTGGCGGGCAACGTCGATCTCATCTTCGACAACATGCCGGTGGTGTGGCCGCAGGTGCAGCAGGGAAGGCTGCGCGCGCTGGGCGTCGCGAGTCTGGAGCGCACGCCGCTCGCTCCCGACCTTCCCGCGATTGCCGAGGCGCTGCCCGGATACGAGGCGGTATCATGGGTCGGCATCGTGGCGCCGGCCGGCACCCCGCCCGCGATCGTCGACAGGATCTCGCAGGCGTTCGGCGCCGCCGCGGTGCGCGCGGACATCGCCGCCCGGTTCAAGGAGCTCGGCTACACGCCGGCGCGCGACACGCCGGCCGAGTTCGCGCAATTCATCCGCGCCGACCGCGCGAAATGGCAACGCGTCGCCCGCGATGCGCACTTGTCGGCGAAG
>WNFH01003752.1_pt1 | contig 11851 bp, 7 predicted proteins | sample 5400411 | NCBI WGS metagenome assembly WNFH01 (sample SAMN13153347, study PRJNA577476) | soil metagenome | isolation source: 200 cm saprolite under Douglas fir tree site 2 hole 3 | place: USA:California | collected 2015-04-18
GCTTCCCAGTCCGGAGTCTCGGGAGGAGCATCGACAGCGATCCAGTCGTAGCCGGCGGCGTCGGCTTCATGGAGTTGGTAGTAGAGCGCGGCGGCATACTCGGCCGGAGTTGACGGCATCTGCAGAATCGCGGTGCCTGATCGGCTGGGCGGGTGCTGGTATTGCAGGTAAATCCCGTTGCCCTGATCGGGCACTTCTCCGTTTTTCACCAATAACAATCGAGTACGAGGGCTGTAGTGGCGCGGGTGCATTCCGGGCGAGGGATGCGCGCCGACTACTTGGGCGGCGGAGGCGATGGGTCCGATCACCGTTTCGATCTCGGCCCGCGAGATTGCGCCAGGGCGGAGCAGAACCGGCAACGGTCCTGCGAGGGAGAGTACGGTGGATTCGACGCCGACTTCGCACGGTCCGCCATCGAGTATGAGATCGACGTCGGAACCCAGGCTGCGGCGGACGTGGCCGGCAGTGGTTGGAGAAAGCTGCGTAAAGCGGTTGGCGCTCGGGGCGGCGAGGGGCACGCCCGCAGCTTTGATAAGAGCCAACGCCATGGGATGCGCAGGCATCCGCAAGCCGACGGTAGCCAAGCCGGCCGTAACAATCGAAGGAATTGTCGGCTGCTTTTCGAGGACAAGTGTCAGCGGGCCCGGCCAGAACAGTTGCGCGAGGCGATCGGCAAGGTCGGGCCAGTTTGTCACCAGAGACTGCGCCATTTCGACGGAGGCCACATGCACGATCAGAGGGCTGGTCGGCGGGCGGCCTTTCACTGCGTAGATGCGGGCTACGGCTTCAGGATCGAGCGCGTTGGCGCCCAGGCCATATACGGTTTCGGTGGGGAAGGCTACGAGACGTCCGGTACGCAGGAGGCGGGCGGCGGCTTCGATCTCGGCGGCATTGGGAACGGGATGCATTGGCGAGTCTATTGTCGCAGGGGATAGCAGAAGTCAGAAGTCAGATTGCAGAGGTGAACCGTCAATCTGAGGCGCGCGATGGGGGAACATCGCGAAAAGTGGGGCGACGCCGGGGCGCCTACCCCCACTCTTCTGTAATGTCAAGAAACAAGGTCAAACCACGTCAAGAAAGATTCAAAAGACACGTCAAAACCAACGACAACAGCAAAAGCAGCGGGCGGGGGCGCCCGCTCCACATCACTTCTTCTTATCGTCTTTCTTCTCTTCCTCTTCTACCTGCAGGTTGTTGGTGACCGAGAAGACGCCGGAAACTCCGTTGGCTTGTATGCCGGCGACCTGCTTGTCCATGGCGCGGGCGACCACGCCCTCGAGCGTTACATTTCCGTTCTTCACGATGATGTGAATGGGCGGAATTGCGCGCAGCTGGTACTGACTGAGAACACTGTTGCCGTAGATGGCCCGATATACGGCGCGGCGGATGTTGTCGTCGTTGATCGAGGTGGGCAGGACCTCGATGTTGTTCACGACTTTCTCCACTCCTTCAATGCGTTTCACGACGTTCTCGGCGTCCGATTTGAGAGTGGGACGTGAGACCTGTCCCAACAGGGTTACGGTGCCGTCAGGATCGACCTTGTAGGCCAGGTTGTCGAAGACGCCGTAGAAGGGCAGCATGACGAGCTCATGATGCACTTCCTTGACGATGCGATCGATGCCTTTTGGACTGAGCGCCTCGCGATTGCCCTGAGCCACCATCGAAATGGCCAGTACGGAAACAAGAAACGTGAGCAAGAGAGACTTTTTCATGGTGATGACCTCCACCTAGTTAGGTTGTTGCATTCGGGGCCCAAATTCCCCAATCATCCAAGACGAGAGCAGCACGCCGAATGGTTGCCTGATCTGCTACTGGGAATCGCGGAATTGTACTGCTTTACTGGCGGTTTGCGGCAAAGCATTCATGCACCAGCTTTTGTCCAAACTTGGCGACGACTGCGGGCGGGACATCTTTCTCGTCGATCTGCTGAAAGCGGAAATCAATGGTCCCGCCGGGGCTGACGGTTCCGAGCAGGTAGCCGTAGACATTCGTCTTGGCGATTCTGGCGTCTCCGGCAGCGGGCGGCAGCGGGTAGCGGACGGCGCCTGCGGTGCCGACGATCCATCCCGGGAGCACGCCACCGTTCGCGCGCCAGTATTCGGTGTTGTAAATGCCGTCCATGAAAAAGTGCGAGTGGCTGGCGAGAACGTAGACGTTTTTGTGAGCGTTGTTCTGCGCTCCCAACAACTGCACGTAGACAGCGCGGCCGCTCGCCTCGCCCTGCGCGCTTTCACTCATACTGTGGCCTTTGCTGATGCTGTCGGGCAGGGCCTCATGCATGCCAACCACAATCGTGTGGATGGAAGGATCGCTGGTATCGGCTTTCAGCACGCTTGCGAACCAGGCGAGCTGATTCGCGTCGAATTGATCCGTGGAGGCGTTGTCGAGATTGACGAAATCCACGCCCCCGCGCTGCCAGTGATAGTAAGTATGCAAACGATGATCTTTCGGGTTGTCCTTCAGGCGCTGCTGCTGTAGTTCGGGAGTGTCCAGCCAGTCGGCAAACTGAATGATGAATTCCGGTCGGGTTTTGGGCGGGATGGTCTCGTGATTCCCGATCCCGAGATAGAAGGGCAGGTTGCCGAAGGGGACGATCTGGTTTTCGATGAAGTCGTCCCAGGCGCGGTTTTGGTAGTCGACGATTAGCAGCGGCGGCGCTCCGCCGGAGGTGGCGAGTTGCTTGAAATCCTGGTCGAAGTCGTAGATCGCGCGCAGGTCGCCTAGATGCCAGTAGAAGGCGGCTTGGTCGTGCCGGGCACCGCCGGCGATCGCGGGCATGACAATGTCTCCGCAATTGCGGGAGTCGCCGGAAACGGCGAAAGTCCAGGTCTGCTGGGCGGGCGCGAGCGGGGTGAGTGCGGCGCACAGCAGCAGGGCAAATGCGAGCTGGCGGAACATCTCGCCATCATAAACCTTTGGTAGAGACGCGGCTTGCCGCGTCTCAAGGCGTGTACCAGAGAATGAGTCGCGGGGGCGGCGAGGGAGACGCGGCAAGCCGCGTCTCTACCATTGTGTCTCACCCATGCCTACGCGGTTTTCGTTTTGCGGCGCTCGCGGAAGCCTTCGATCAACAGATACAGCACCGGGATGAAGAACAGGTTGAGGATGGTGCTCATGATCATGCCGCCGAATACGGTCGTGCCGACAGAGTGCCGCCCGTTTTCGCCGGCGCCGGTGGCGGTCACCAGGGGCACGACGCCTAGAATGAAGGCGAATGACGTCATGAGAATGGGCCTTAGACGGATACGAGCCGCTTCGACCGCGGAATCAACGATGGTCATGCCACGTTTGCGAAGCTGTTCGGCGAATTCCACGATCAAAATTGCGTTCTTGGACGAAAGACCGACGAGCATGACGAGTCCCACTTGGCAGTAGACGTCATTCTCCTGTCCGCGGATCCATTGCGCGGAAAGCGCGCCCAGCAATGCCATCGGTACTGCCAGCAGAATGATGAATGGGAGAACAAAACTTTCATACTGTGCCGACAGCGTGAGGTAGACGACCACGACACCGAGACCAAAAAGAATCAATGTGGTACTGCCGGACTGAAGTTCTTCGAGTGAAATCCCCGACCATTCATACGTGAATCCCTGGGGCAGAACTTTCGCCGAGAGCTGTTGCATCGCATCAATCGCCTGACCGGAACTGAAGCCGGGCGCGGCAACACCGGTAATTTCGGTCGAGCGGAACAGGTTGTAGTGGCTGATGACCTGGGGGGCGGCAGTCTGACCGACCGCCAGCAGATTCTCGAGCGGGATCATCGCGCCCGAATCCGAGCGTACGTAGTACTGGTTAATGTCCCTCGGGTTAGCACGGAATTGCTTGTCGGCTTGTATGTACACACGATAGGAGCGGTTGTTGAAATCGAAATCGTTGATGTAGGCCGAGCCCATGTACACGCTGAGTGTCTGGGTGATCTGGCTGAGCGGGACGTGCAGACTCAAGGCCTTTTCGCGGTCGATGGTGACGACAAACTGCGGGTCCGAGGCAGTATAGGTGGTGAACAAACTCACCAGGTCTTTGCGCGCGCTGCCTTCTCGGATGAGGTCGTGGGTGGATTTGTCCAGCTCCTGAAGCGAGTGATTGCCCTGGTCCTGGACTTCGAATTGGAAACCTCCGAATGCGCCCAAACCCTGGACGGCCGGCGGTTCGACGGCGATTACAAGGGCCCCGGAAATACCGAACATGGGACCGCGGATACGGTTCAGGATGGCGGCAGCAGTCTGGTTCTTTCCCTGGCGCTTGGAATAGGGCTGAAGGGTGAGAAAGACGAGGCCGCGGTTGGGAGCGCTGCCCCCGAAACTGAAACCGGACACTGCGAAAGTCCCGAGAATTTCGGGAACGTTCTTGGTGATGGCCGTAACCTGCTCGCCAATCTTCCGTGTGTACTCCAGCGAAGCGCCAGACGGAGACTGCACGATCACGACGAGATATCCCTGGTCTTCATTAGGGACGAAACCCTTGGGAACGCGCTGAAAAACAAAGTAGGCGAGTCCGAGTCCGGAAGCGAACAGGATCAGGGCGATTGGCTCGTAGCGCAGAAAGGTGCGCAGGGCGTGGACGTATCCGTTGGTGATCGCGCCGATGCCGCGATCCACCTGGCGGAACAACCAATTCTTCGCGACGTGCGTCCGGCCCAGTAGTAACGCGGAGAGGGCCGGAGTGAGCGTCAGGGCGTTGAAGGCCGAAATGGCGATGGAGAAGGCAATGGTCAACGCGAACTGGCGAAAAAGAATGCCGGTAGTCCCAGGGAAGAAGGCGACCGGTACGAACACGGCCACCAGCACCAGCGAGGTCGCGATCACAGCGCCCGTGACTTCGCGCATGGCGTCGGAGGCAGCCCTGGTAGGATCGTGTTCGCCTTCCTGCAAATGGCGCTCGATGTTTTCGATGACGACAATTGCGTCGTCAACCACCAGACCGGTCGCGAGCGTGATGCCGAACAGGGTCAGGGTGTTGATAGAGAAGCCGAGCAGCTTGACGAAAGCAAACGTACCGATCAGCGAGACCGGGATCGTAACCGCTGGAATGACCGTGGATCGCCAATCCTGAAGGAATATAAAAATGACCAGAATGACGAGGAAGATGGCCTCGCCGAGGGTAGAGACGACGTCCCGGATCGACTCGCTCACGGCGTCGGTGGTATCGAAAGCGACCTCAACCTTCATTCCAGGAGGGAACCGTTTCGCCAGGCGATAGAGTTCTGCGAGGCACAGGCGATGTACATCGAGGGCGTTGGCAGTGGAGAGCTGGGTGACGCCAATGCCCACGGATTCGCTGCCGTTGTAATCCAGGTTCGAACCGTAGTCTTCGGCGCCAAGTTCAGCGCGCCCGACATCTTTCAAACGCACCAGTGTCCCATCGCTGTTGCTCTTGAGGATGATGTTGTCGAACTGCGAGGCTTCCGACAGACGGCCCACGGCGCGCACGCTGATCTGAAAAGCTTGGCCAGGAACCGCGGGCTGGGAGCCGACTTGTCCGGCGGCGACTTCGACGTTTTGCTCGCCGAGCGCATTGACGACATCGGGCGCAGTCAGCGCTCGGCTCGCCATGCGCACCGGATCGAGCCAAAGGCGCATGGAATATTTGCGCTCTCCGAAGAGGAAGACCTCAGCCACGCCGGGCACGCGTTTCAGACTGTCGCGGACGTAAACATCCAGGTAATTGCTCATGAAGAGCGGGGGATACCGTCCATCGGGCGAGTAAACGGCAGCGCCGAACACGAAGTTCTGCGAACTCTTCTGCACCGTGATGCCGACTTGCTTGACCGCATTGGGGAGGCGTCCCTGAGCTGTGTTGACGCGGTTCTGAATGTCCACGGACGCAAGGTCGGGATTGCGCGTCAACTCGAAGGTCGCGGTGATCGAGCTCACGCCATCGTTGGTGGAGGACGACGTGAGGTACTTCATCCCTTCGGCGCCGTTGATCTGCTGCTCGAGCGGCGTGGTAACAGCCGATTCGACGGTCTGCGCGCTGGCGCCGGTATAGAAGCTGGTCACAGTGACCTGCGGGGGAGCAAGATCCGGAAACTGGGCGATGGGCAGAGTAGGGATAACGGCGCCGCCCGCCAGAATGATCAGCAGGGCGCAGACGGTTGAGAAAACAGGGCGATGAATGAAGAAATCAACCATAAGAAAAGTCGTTGGCCGCTAGTCGCTGGTCGTTAGCACTCTCCGGACAGGCAATGTCCGCAGCCCGCACGGGTATGTTCGCCACTCGTCATCCGCTACGAGGTAGTTTCTTTTGGAATTACAGGCATACCGTCGATCAGGAACTGCGTTCCGGTGACGACAACTTTGTCGCCGGCCTTGATTCCGTCGAGCACGACATAGTCATTGCCTACGATTTGGCCAACCTGCAACGCTTTTTGATGAACTACGTATCCGCCCTTGGAATCGGGCTCCGCCACAAAGGCGAAATAGAGGCCGCCGATGCGAGAGACCGCTATCACCGGCACCACCGGTCGCTGCTGGCTGCCCCAGACGACGCGCGCTCGAATGAACTGTGCGTTCCGTAACACGTCATTACTATTGGGCACCTGAGCCTTGATTAGCACCGTCTGCGTCGCGTTGTCCACCTGCGGGGAGATGAACGTGATTCTACTGGAGGCGAGCAACTTGCCGGCCGCGTCGACGAGTTCGACGGGGACATTCATCTTCAGCTGTCCGCTCTTTTCGACTGGGATATAGACATAGGCTTCGAGGGTGCCGGGACGATCCACAGTCGTAAGCGGCGTGGTGGTCTGCACGCGGTCGCCGACGCGGACTGGGATATCGCCGACAATGCCGGCCCGGGGCGCGACAACCTGGTAGTAATGCAACTGCACCTGCTGCTCGCGTACGGAGGCGTCAAGCGCCTGGTACTGCGCTTGCGCAGCATCGCGCGTGGCTCGCGCCTGGTCGAGATCCTGGCGGCTTACGACGCCCGCGTTGGCCAGGCCGCTGACACGTTCGTAATTCTGCTGCGCCCACTTGACCTGAGCCAGCTGAGCGGTGCGGGCATCTTCCTGATTCTTGACCGTCGCCTGCTGTTTGGAAGGATCGATCTGGATCAGCGGCGCGCCTGCGCCCACATGTTGCCCGGAATGTACGAAGATCTGCGTGATAATGCCTTCCACCTGCGGCATGATGACGGCGGTATCGCGCGATTTGAGGGTCGCAACATATTCGGTGGTGTCGTTCACTTTCGCGGGCTGGGCAGTCTTGACCTGCACCGGCATGGCCTGAGGAGCGCTCGCCTGTGCGCCTTTGTTTCCGCTGCAGGCGGTAGTCAAGAAAAGGAGGACGCTCAAGAATGAAGGAGGAATGAGCGCAAATGAGAATCTGGAAGAAGATTGACGCATGACATCGTCTCTTTCTTAAACTTGAGCAACAGTCGTTTCCCGCGACTGATCGTCCCCGGGGCTAAGCCGCGGGGTCGACCCCAAGAGACAACCCTTGAAGATTACTAGATTCATGATAAGGGCGGGAGGCTCCTAAGAATTTACGGGTCTGCTAGGCTGTCTTGTCATGAAACCGAGCCGCAGCTTTGCCAGCGACAACAACGCCGTGGTGCATCCGGAGGCCCTGGAGGCGATCGAGCGCGCCAACCAGGGGCACGTCGTGGGGTATGGGGACGATCCGTACACGGAATCGGCGGTGCGGAAGTTTCGGGAGCATTTCGGTGGCGATGTGGAAGTCTTCTTCGTATTTAACGGCACCGCAGCCAACGCATTGAGTCTGCAGGCGTTGGCTCGGCCCTACCATGCCGTGCTCTGTTCGGAAATGTCGCACATCTATACCGACGAATGCGGGGCGCCGGAGAAGCTCACCGGCTGCAAGCTGATTCCTCTGGCAGCGCCGATCGGAAAGCTGACGGTCGAAACCGTGTCGCATGCCTATCGCGGGATCGGCGACCAGCATCATGTGCAGCCGAAGGTGATTTCAATCACGCAATCCACCGAGATGGGGACGGTGTATCGGCCGGCGGAGATCGAGGCGTTGGCGCGGTTTGTGCATGACCGGGACATGTTCCTGCACATGGACGGGGCGCGGATTTCGAACGCCGCGGTTGCGCAGGGACTGACCCTGCGACAGGCCACACTCGATCTGGGAGTGGACGTGCTGTCGTTCGGCGGCACCAAGAATGGGCTGATGGGAGTCGAAGCCGTGGTGTTTTTCCGTCCGGAACTGGCGCGGGACTTCCTGTTTACGCGCAAGCAGGGAATGCAACTGGCCTCGAAGATGCGCTATTTGTCAGTGCAGATGGAGGCCTTGCTGACTAACGATCTTTGGCGGCGCAATGCCGAGCATGCGAACCGGATGGCAAAACTACTCGAACAGGAGATCAAAAAGATTCGGCAGATGAAGATCGTCTACCCCGTGGATGCGAATGGAGTGTTCGCGCGGATTCCGCGGGAGGCGATCGCGAAAATTCAGGAACGATACTTCTTCTACGTGTGGAACGAGGAGGAGTCCGTAGTGCGCTGGATGTGCTCGTTCGACACGACCGAAGAAGATGTCCGGCAGTTCGCTACGTTCGTCGGAGAGATGGTGGGTAGCTAAAGATGGAGCGCGAGCGATTCGTCAGACTGGTCGAACAAGTTCTCGATTCTCTTCCGGAGCGGTTCCGGGAGCGGATTCACAATCTGGCAGTTCTGGTCGAGGACCGGCCCCCGAAAAACGTGGCGCAAAGGGACGGCCGACGCGGCCTGGTGCTGGGGGTTTTTCAGGGTGTGCCCGCTACTCAGAAAAGCGTGTTTGACCTGTCACACGGACCAAACCGCATTGTGCTTTATCAGAAGAATATTGAGGCAGTGTGCGTAAGCGACGCCGAGATTCGCCATGAGGTGCGGCAGACTGTGCTGCACGAACTCGGGCATTATTTTGGAATGGATGAGGAGCAGTTGAAAGACGTTTAGCACGTCCGCCCGCCTGAAACATCTGCCCCCTTGCCGTAGCGGCGAGCTCCCATTTCCCGCCAGCCTTTGATTACCGTGGTAACTGTCCGTTTGCCCCCTCGACACAGATAATGAGTTCTCCCCCCGTGTCGCAGTGCAAATCTCCGATGCCGCGATCTGAGAGTCCGGGCATCGGTCTGAGAGCGCAGCATGTCAACAGCAGCCCGCATGTCGGACAGCGATCCCCACAAGATCGCCGAGGCTTTGTCACTTCTGGACAAGGCCGTGCTGGAGATGATCCGGGCGCAGCAGCCACTGTCGCGCGTGTTGGAGTCGCTGTGTTTGAAAATTGAGGAACAATCGCCCGGTCTGATTTGCTCTGTCCTTCTGCTCGATCCGGACGGCACCACCCTTCGCGACGGGGCCGCTCCGAGTCTACCGGCCAGTTATCGGCTGGCCATTGACGGAATTAAAATCGGACCGCGAGTAGGATCGTGCGGAACGGCTGCCTATCGCCAGCAGCCGGTCGTAGTCACCGACATTGAGAATGATGCCTTGTGGACGGACTACAAGCATGTGGCCTTACCGCATGGCCTCCGCGCCTGCTGGTCGATGCCGATTTCATCGCACGACGGCGCAGTCCTGGGAACCTTTGCCTGTTACTACCGCGAGCCACGCGCGCCCGATTCCCAGCATCTCCAATTGATTGACCGAGCCACTCACCTGGCCGGAATTGCCATCGAACATCATCGCGCGAAGACCGAGCTGCGGGCCGCCGAAACCCGTTACCGGACGCTGGTTGAGCGGCTGCCCGCCATCACCTACATTGCGGAAGTCGGAGTCGAAGGCCGCTGGCAGTTCGTGAGTCCGCAGATCGAATCCATGCTCGGCTTCTCTGCCGAGGAATGGATGGCTAATCCGGGTCTCTGGATGAGCCGGATCCACAAAGAAGATCGTGAGATCGCAATCGCGGCGGAAAAACGGGTGCAAGAAACGGGTGAGTTGTATAAAGCGGAATACCGCATGCACGCCCGGGACGGCAGGGTTCTCTGGTTTCGGGACGAAGCGAATCTTCTCGACGGAGCTTCCGGCGCGATCCCCTTGATGCAGGGCGTGCTCTACGACATCACGGAACATAAGCGTCTGGAGGAGCAGCTTCGCCAGGCGCAGAAGATGGAGGCCATCGGCCAGCTCGCCGGCGGTGTCGCGCACGATTTCAATAATCTCCTGATGGTGATGGGGGCGCATATTGATCGGATTCGCGACCGCCTCCTCCCCGACGATCCGCTGTCAGCGGATGCGGCTGAGGTTCACAACGCGGTCCACCGGGCGGCAGCGCTCACCAGCCAGCTGCTGGCGTTCAGCCGGAAACAGTTGCTTCAGCCGCGAGTGCTGGATGTTTCTTCAGTCCTGGACGGGGTTGCGAGAATGATGGCTCGCCTGCTGGCGGAGAACATCGATTTGAAGATCGAGATCGAGAACAATCTGGCGAGAGTCAAGGTTGACCAGGGCCAACTCGAGCAAGCTCTCCTCAACCTGGCCCTCAATGCGCGGGACGCGATGCCGGACGGCGGAACACTCACCATTCAAGCCAAGAGCATTCAATTCGATGAACCCCAGAATTGGCGCCACTCTTCCGTTCAACCCGGCCCTTATGTGATGCTCGCAGTCACCGACACCGGAACCGGCATGGATACGGCAACTCAGGCACGCATATTTGAACCTTTCTTCACCACCAAAAGCCCAGGAAAAGGCACGGGGTTGGGCCTGCCCATGGTCTATGGAGTCATCAAGCAGAGTGGCGGAGCGATCTCCGTTTACAGCGAGCTGGGACAGGGCACAACTTTCAAGATATTTCTTCCCCAATGCCAAGCCGAAGCTTCTCCGGATCCGAAGCAACCGCCGCCGGCTTCAGAAGTAAGCGGACACGAAACCATTCTCCTGGTCGAAGATCAGGTGGCGATTCGTGAGGTGACGAGCATAGCTGCGCCAGACGGTGAAGCCGCGCTCAGAATTGCCGAGACTCAGCAGAGGCGCATCGATCTCGTGGTTACGGACATCGTGATGCCCAACATGGGTGGCCGGGAACTGGCAACCCACATCACCCGGTTGCACCCTCATGCCAAGGTGCTGTTCATGTCGGGATATCCCGACTTCGCGCTTCGCCAGTCGGAAGGCTTGTCCGAAAACGCTGAACTCCTGCAGAAGCCATTCTCACTCAAAAGTCTGGCGAGCAAAGCGCGATTCTTGCTCGACCATCACTCATCGGATCAGCGCGATACTCACCAGCAGTAGTGAAGTCCGACTCGCCCGGCCACCAATATTCCAAAAAGAGTGAGCGTTGATATTCAAAGGCTCGCTTCTCGCCGGCCGCGACCGGCGAGAAGCAGATTGCAGCGCTACTGTACGGTGAAATTGCCCGGCCCGGTGGCCGTGCCTCCCGGAGTCTTCAGCGTGACTTTGCCGGTCACGGCGCCGGCGCCCACCGTCGCCGTCACCTGCGTGTCGGAGTTCACCGTGAACGTGGCCTTCGCTTTGCCGATGGTTACGCTGCTGGTCTGCTTCAGGCTCATGCCCGTGATCGTGACTTGCGTTCCCACCGGACCACTCTTGGGACTGAAGCTCGAAATCGTAGGAATGATTTTGAACTTCTGCGGAGTAGTAAGGTTGCCGCCCGGCTCCAACACTGTGATGACACCGGTCGTCGCTCCAGCCACGACGGTTGCGGTCATGAAAGCGTCGGTGCTGGCGACGAATGTTCCAGCTCCCGCTCCGAACTTCACGCCCGTGGCGTTCGAGAAGCCTTGACCCAGGATGTCGACCGAGGCTCCGACCTTGCCCGAATAGATAACAAACTGGGAGGCAAAGGGACTGAGGCCAGCGTCCATGCTGTAGATCGTCCCATAAGACGTGTGGCTGCCTCCGTGGAACGTCAGTCCGTAGATTTTTCCATTGGTGTGCAGCAGCGGTGTA
>WNFH01004364.1_pt1 | contig 11845 bp, 9 predicted proteins | sample 5400411 | NCBI WGS metagenome assembly WNFH01 (sample SAMN13153347, study PRJNA577476) | soil metagenome | isolation source: 200 cm saprolite under Douglas fir tree site 2 hole 3 | place: USA:California | collected 2015-04-18
TCCGGCCAACGTTCCATGCGCCGGCGCTGCTCGCGAAGCAAGCCGCGAGCATCGACCACATCAGCGGCGGCCGGCTGACGCTGAACGTGGTGTCCTCGTGGTGGGCGACCGAGGCGCGGCAATACGGCGTGGAGTTCGACCAGCACGACGATCGCTACGCGCGCACGGCGGAATGGCTGACGGTGGTGAGCGGGATGTGGGCCGAGCCGCGCTTCAGCTTCGCCGGCCGCTTCTACCACGTGGAGGACGCGATCCTCGAGCCGAAGCCGGTGGCTCGGCCCCGCCCGACGCTGTACGCGGGGGGCGAGTCCGAGGCGGCGAAGGAGCTCATCGCCGGCGCGTGTGACGCCTATCTGATGCATGGTGATCCACCCGAGCGAGTGGCGGCGAAGGTGGCGGACCTGCGGGCGCGCCGGGCACGCCACGACGGGCGGCCGCTCAAGTTTGGCGTCGCCGGCTACGTCGTGTGCGCCGCGTCGGAGCAGGCGGCGCGCCGTGAGGTCGCCCGCATCACCGACGTGCGTCAGAGCGCCGCGGGATACGCGAACTATCAAGACTGGGTCGCCAACACCCAGCTCGAGCAGCAGGTCAGTCTTGAGGACTACTCGGTCTCGAACCGTGGGCTCCGCGCCGGGCTCGTGGGCACGCCCGAGCAGATCGCCGAGCGGATCCGCGAATTCGAGCGGGTGGGCGTGGACCTGCTGCTGTTGCAGTTCAGCCCACAGTATGAGGAGATGGAGCGCTTCGCCGCGGAGGTCATCCCGCTCGTGGGCGAGGTCACGGCGGGGCTGCGAGGGCCAGTGCCGGGAGACACCTGAGCAGCACCGCGCCTCGCGCGCCCGCTCGCTTCAGACCTGGAGCAAGCGAGTTACCCTGCTTCTGAGGCCAGCCGATGTCCCGCTACCGCTTCGCACGTTCGGACGCCGCCGTACTCGCCGTCGCTGGAGCGCTCGCCCTGCTCCCCGGTGGGAGCCGCGCAACACACCGCCCGACGATCCAGCGCCCCCAGTTCCTCCTCGTCGTGCACGGTGGCGCCGGCACCATCCGCCGCACCGCGATGACCCCCGCCCAGGACTCGGCCTATCGGGCCAAGCTCACGCAAGCGATCCGCGCGGGTTACGACGTCCTGCGCGGGGGCGGCACGAGCCTCGACGCGGTGATCGCGACCATCACGGTGCTCGAGGAGTCGCCCCTTTTCAACGCGGGGAGGGGTGCCGTGTTCACGAACGCGGGTACCAACGAGCTCGATGCCGCGATCATGGATGGCGCGTCGCTGCGCGCCGGTGCGGTCGCGGGCGTGAAGCACATCAAGCACCCGATCGCCCTGGCGCGGCTCGTGATGGAGCGCTCCGCCCATGTGCTGCTCGCGGGCGAGGGTGCCGAGGCGTTCGCTAAGGAGCAGGGGATGGCACTCGTGCCCCAGTCCTATTTCTTCACGCAGCGCCGCTGGGACGAGCTCAAGCGCGCCAAGGCCGCTGCGAAGGAGCACGGCACGGTCGGCGCGGTGGCCCTGGACCAGGCGGGACGCCTCGCCGCGGGCACGGGAGTGGGCGAGTACTTCATGCGCAACGTGGTGGCGTATGACATCTGCGCCCGCGTGCTCTACAAAGGAGAGACCCTCGCGGCGGCGGCGGACAGCGTCATCCTGGGTAAGCTCGTGGCGCAAGGGGGAGAGGGTGGAGTGATCGCCCTCGATCGCGACGGCCACTTCGTCATGACCTTCAACAGCGAGGGGATGTACCGCGGCCACGTCGGGCCCGACGGCGAGATCGTGGTGCGGATCTACCGCGCGAATAGCGCGGTTGACACGCTTGGCCGAGCGGAATAGTTTGCTCGCCGAACGAGAGAACCACCTCGCGACCGAGGCCAGAGTCGATGCGCCACACCTTCGTCACCGTCACGCCGATCTCCGCCGTCCGAGGAGGATCGCAGGTCGTGCGGCACAGGCTGGCTCGGTTCGAGGCGCCGACGCGAGACTAATCCACTCCACCGGTTCCCGCGTCCACCAATCGCCCCACCTGCGCCAGCTCGCAGGCGGGGCGATCGGCTTCGGAGACTCGGGGAACGCGATACCGCAGCTGGACCAGGAGACGAGGTGACAGAACCCACCACGCAGTCGACCGAGCAAGGCGGCCCAGCCCAAAGCTGGTGGGCCACGGTGCGCCAGGCGCTACGCGGGTCGCGTCACGACTACACGTCGGGCTCCCTCGGCCAGGCGATCCTGCTGCTCGCCATCCCGATGGTCATGGAAATGATCATGGAGTCCGTTTTCGCAGTGGCGGACGTGTTCTGGGTGGCGCACTTGGGCGCTGACGCCGTGGCCACCGTGGGGCTCACGGAATCGCTGCTCACGTTGATCTATACGGCGGCGATGGGGCTTTCGATCGGCGTAACGGCGATGGTGGCGCGCCGCATCGGCCAGGGGAATCCGGGCGGGGCGGCGGAGGCCGCCGTGCAGGGCATGGCACTGGGCGTGGTCGCCGCCGCGCTGATCGGCGGCGTCGGGGTATGGCTCGCCCCGCGCCTGCTCGCGACGATGGGCGCGGCACCCGCGGTCCTGGCCCTCGGCACGAGGTACGCCCGGGTCATGCTCGGCGGCTGCGCCACCATCGTGCTCCTCTTTCTCGTGAACGCGATCTTCCGGGGCGCGGGCGACGCGGCCATCGCCATGCGGGTGCTGTGGCTCGCGAACGGCATCAATATCGTGCTCGGCCCGTGCCTCATCTTCGGGGTCGGCCCGTTCCCGCGGCTTGGCGTCACCGGGGCCGCGATCGCGACCAACATCGGACGGGGGACCGGTGTCGCCTACCAGCTGTACCGGCTGTGGCGCGGCGACGCCCGGGTGGTGATCCGGCGCCCGCAGCTCACCCTCAGGCCGGCCGTAATGCGCACGCTCTTGCGTCTCTCCGGGACCGGTACGCTCCAGGTGCTGATCGGCACGGCAAGCTGGATCGGGCTGGTCCGCATCATTTCGAGCTTCGGGTCGGAGGCTGTTGCCGGCTATACGATCGCCATCCGGATCATCGTGTTCGCGCTCCTGCCGTCCTGGGGGCTCGCGAACGCCGCGGCCACGCTCGTGGGGCAGGGCTTGGGCGCCGGCAAGCCGGACCGCGCCGAGCGGGCGGTCTGGCTCGCGGGGTTCTACAACATGCTGTTCCTAGGCGCGGTGGGCGCGGTGTTCGTGCTCTGTGCCGAGCCGATCGTGCGCCTGTTCACGCATGACCCGCTCGTCGCGCCGGTCGCCGTGCTGTGCCTGCGGGTGATCAGCTACGGCTTCCTGTTCTACGCCTACGGGATGGTGATCACCCAATCGTTCAACGGGGCGGGAGACACGCTCACGCCGACGCTGATCAACTTGGTGTGCTTCTGGCTTTGGGAGCTGCCGCTCGCCTACTGGCTCGCGCGCCGCGCGGGGCTGGGTCCGCAGGGCGTGGCCCTGGCGGTCACGGTCGCGTTTTCGACCGTGGCGGTCGTGAGCGGGCTGATCTTCCGGCGCGGTCGCTGGAAGCTGCGGCGCGTGTAGCGGGCCGCGGGTGGGTCAGCGCGCCGGCCCGCCCACGCACCGTCCGTCCGGCTGGCGCAGCGTGGGGTAGGCGACGCCCAACTGCTCCAGGTACGTGGCGTACTTCGTCGGCTCGTAGTAAAGCTTGCGCATCGCGGGCCGGTACTTCTCCATCGTGGCGACGTTCAGCTCGAGCGCCGGTTGGTCGTCGGGCCGGATCAGCGGCGCGTAGTGGATCGTCTTCGTCTGGACGGTGCGAAAGTAGTCCCACGCCTGCTGGACGAGCTCGGGCCGGAGCAGGAAGTCGAGCAGCGTCATCGCCTGGACCTTGGCCCCCGCGCTCGCGCCCTTGTGCGCGATGGGCGTCGCCATCGTGATGCCGTTGGACCAGTTGTGCCCCGGGAGGTTGGGGATATTGGACGGGTAGAGGAGCACCACCGTCGGCACGTTCCACGAGACGTCGCCAATGTCGTCGGAGAACCCGGCGTGCCGCTGCTCTTCCGTCGGGGGTGCCGGGAGCGGCGCCAGGCTCGTGTCGAGCCCTTGCTCGACGACGTGGAGTTCGCGCTGCACTGCCTTGGCCAGCGTCTGATCGGCCGCGCTCCACTGCGGCAGGCCTACCTGCTTGATGTTCTCATACATCGTCTGCGCCACGACCTTGTTGAAATGCCCGGGCCAGGCCGAGCCGAGGATGCGCTCGGATGCAAGGCTGGTGCCCGTCATGAGGGCTGCACCACGGGCGATGGAGTCGGCGATCGCGAACAGCTCTGCGATGTGAGGCCCATCGAGCTCGCGCAGGTAGTACCACACGGAGGCGGTTGACGGCACGACGTTCGGCTGGTCGCCACCGTCCTTGATGACGTAATGCGAACGCTGCGCGGGTCGCAGGTGCTCGCGCCGGAAGTTCCAGCCGACGTCCATGAGCTCGACGGCATCGAGGGCACTGCGACCGCGCCACGGAGCGGCGGCGGCGTGCGCGCTCTGGCCCTTGAAGCTGTAGAGCACCGAGATGTTGCCGGTCCCGGGCGTGTCGCCCCACCCGGTCTCGAGCATCGAGGCGACGTGCGCGAACAGCACGATGTCCGTGTCCTTGAAATAGCCGGCCCGTACGAGGAAGGCCTTGCCCCCGCCCAGTTCCTCGGCGACGCCGGGCCAGATCTTGAGCGTTCCCGGAAGGTGGTCGCGCTCCATGATGCGCTTCACGGCCAGTGCCGCGACGATGTTCACCGCCGGCCCCGCGTTGTGGCCCTCGCCGTGGCCCGGCGCGCCGTCGACAAGCGGGAGATGGCAGGCGACACCCGGTACCTGCGACGCTTGGGGAATGTCGTCCAGATCGGCGCCGAGTGAGAGCACGGGCTTGCCGCTGCCCCACGTGGCGATCCACGCGGTAGGCAGGCCGGCGATCCCTTGCTCCACCGCGAAGCCGTTGTCGCGCAGCAGCTGCACGAGATAGCGCGACGTCTCGACCTCCTGATAACCGAGCTCGCCGTAGCTATAGAGCTGGTCCACGATCTGCTGGGTGAGCCGGGCGTGGGCGTCGACGTCGGCTGCCGCCTCGCGCTTGAGCGCGGCGAGCCCCGCCGGAGCGCGCGGCGCGGCCGGCTGCTGGGCGCGGGACGCCCCGGGCAGCGCGACGGCGAGCGCGGCGAGGCACAGGACGACCGATCGGCGTGACGACATGGCGCACTCCGGGAGCGAGACGGATCCGGTTCCGAGGGGCGATAAACGTAGGGGGATCGGGTCCGTGTGGCTACGGTTCCAAGGGGCCCCGACCGCGCAGGGGTACCCTCGCCTGTTGACAGGTCCGCCGCCCACTCGGGCCGGAGCCGAAGCCCGCGCCTCCGCCAAATGCGCCGGGCGGCGGTTCCGCTCGCTCGGTCCAGCCGTCGAGCGCGCGGCGCTGTCGGGTCGTCGCGCACGCTGCCGGCCGGTACCGGCCGCCGCCCTAGTTCGTCAGCGGGTTGCGCTTGGTGGTCGTGTCGGGTCTCGCGGCCTTCTTCTTTTGCGGGCCCTTGGCCTTCTGCGAGCTCCTCGTGGCGGACTTTGGCTTGCTCGCGACCCGCTGGGTCGAGGTCGCGGCGGGGGCCTTGGGACGCCTCGGCGTCGCCTGCTTGTCACCGCCGCCACAGGCGGCAAGCGCGATCAACCCGATGGCGGCCAGGATGGTCCTCGACATACGGCCCTCCCTATGACGGGGTTCGTCGAATATACGACAGGTGACCGCTCGCGTGGGCCGCAGGCGGAATCTCGGGGGCTAAGGAGGGATCCGCTCGAGCGGGCGAGTGAGACAGGTGGGGCCGCCGCCGCCCTTCAGACAGATCTCCTGCCCCGAGAACTCGTGCACGGTGACGCCCGCGCGTGCGAGGCGGGTCCGGGTCTCGGGGTTCCCGGCGACCATGAGCACCTCGCGTGGGGCCAGCGCGAGCACGTTGCAGCCGAGCGTGGCGAACTCGGCATCGGGCACGCTGACGAGCTCGATCCCACGGGCGAGGAGCGCCTCGCGGAACGGGACGGGGACGAGTGGCGCGTATACGAGGAAGAGATCGCGGTCGATCGGGCTTACGATCGACATGAGGTGGAACACGTCGTCCGGGCCGCGCCAGTGGGGCAGGGGCACGACGATCAGGTCGTCCACGCGTCCGCGCAGCAAGTCCCGGAGCTGGTGGATCCCGGCATCGTTGGTGCGATACCCCCGCCCCACGGCGAGCGTGCGCGGGTCGATCCAGCACACGTCCCCGCCTTCGAGACGGCCGTCCCCCTCGATGCGACCGTGGATGGGAATGCCCGCGGCGCGGTAGGCCGCCTCGTGGGCCCCGGGTTCGCTCGCGCGCTGCGGCTTCGTCATGTTGCAGAGGATCACCCCGCCGTCGCACACGATTGCCGCGTCCCGCGCATAGAGCGAGTCGAGGCCATCGGTTTCATGGGCGGGCAGGCAGAGCACCTCGACCGCCGCTGCCTCGAGCAGCGCGAGGAACCGCGCGTATTCGGCGACGGCCGCGGAGAGCGCGGGGCGCGCGACGTAGCCGAGCGCGCGCCATTGTTGCTCGAGCGCACGATCGCTGTGAAACGCGTCGCGCACCGGTTTCACGGCGACCGCGACTAGTCTGCCCGCTTCGGACTGTCCCCCAACCGTCCGCATCGTGTGCTGGCCGCCCCGCCCAGGTCGCTGCAAGTTTAGCCGCGTTCCCGCCCCCTGTCATTTTCCGCGGAGGAGGTCGTCATGAGCGATCGGCCAATGGACCGTCGCGCGTTCCTGGAATACGCTACGGCGAGCGGTGCGCTCGCCGCCCTCGGGCCCGTGAGTCGCGTCCCGACCGCGGCACCCCGGCTGGATCGCGCGGCGGCGCCGCCCTTCGAGTTCGAGGAGGCGACTATCCTGGACCTCCAGGCGGGCATGAAGGCGGGCAAGTACGCGGCGCGCACCCTCGCGGCGGCCTATCTCGGGCGGATCGAGCAGCTCGACAAGCAGGGACCCGGTCTCCGCTCGGTGCTCGAGATCAATCCTGACGCCCTCGCCCAAGCCGCCGCGCTCGACGCCGAGCGCAAGGCCAAGGGAGCACGAGGCCCGCTGCACGGCATTCCCGTGCTCGTCAAGGACAACGTGGCGACGCGGGACCGGATGCAGAGCACGGCCGGCTCGCTCGCGCTCGTCGGGGCGACGCCGGCGCGCGATGCGTTTCTCGTCGAGCGGTTACGGGCCGCCGGTGCGGTGCTGCTCGGCAAGGCGAACCTGTCGGAGTGGGCGAACTTTCGCTCGACCCACGCGTCGAGCGGGTGGAGCGGACGCGGCGGGCAGTGCCGCAACCCCTACGCGCTCGACCGCACCCCGTCGGGATCGAGCTCGGGCTCCGCGGTCGCGGTGGCGGCGAACCTGTGCGCCGTCGCGATCGGCTCGGAGACCGACGGCTCGATCGTGTCGCCCGCGAACTGCTGCTCGATCGTCGGGATCAAGCCCACGCTCGGGCTCGTCAGCCGCGCCGGCATCATTCCCATCGCCCACAACCAGGACACCGCGGGGCCCATGGCCCGCACCGTCGCCGACGCAGCGGCGCTCTTGGGCGCGCTCGCCGGCGTGGATCCGCAGGACGACGCCACGGCGGCCAGCGCCGGCCAGGCGCGCACCGACTACACCGGCGCACTCGACCCGAATGGCCTGAAGGGCGCGCGCCTGGGTGTGTGCCGCTCCCACTTCATGGGCTACAGCCCTGCCACCGACGCCCTCATGGAAACCGCGCTAGAAGCATTGAAACGCCTCGGAGCTATCGTCGTCGACCCGGCCGACATCACCACCGCGGGTCAGTTTGATGACTCCGAGTTCGCCGTGCTGCTCTACGAGTTCAAGGCCGACCTGAACCGCTACCTCCCTGCGTGGGCGCCCGGCTCGGGAGCGCAGACGCTCGCGGATCTCATCACGTTCAACGAGCACAACAAAGACCGGGAAATGCCCTACTTCGGCCAGGAGATCTTCGTCCAGGCCCAGGCCAAGGGACCGCTCACCGATCAGGACTACCTGCGCGCGCTCGACAAGAACCACCTGCTCGCGCGCACGCAGGGGATCGACGCCGTGATGGCCGAGCATCAGCTCGATGCGTTGATCGCGCCCACTGGCGGGCCGCCCGCCTTGATCGACCTGGTGAACGGCGATCCCGGAGGGGGCGGCAGCTTCTCGAGCCCCGCTGCGGTCGCCGGCTACCCTCACGTGACCGTGCCGATGGGGTACGTGGCCGGTCTGCCGGTGGGGCTGTCGTTCGTGGGGCGGCCCTGGAGCGAAGCAACGCTCATCAAGCTGGCGTACGCCTACGAGCGCGAGACGAAAGCGCGGCGACCGCCACGCTTCCTCGCGACGGCCGCGTTAGCGCTGGGCGCGGCCGGGCGGCCCTAGCTTGCGTGCGGCGGACCTCGGCGCGTGGGGGGCGGCCAGGCGGAGGATCTCGGGGTAGCGAAAGCAGCTCACGAGATGGTCGTTCACCATGCCGACGGCTTGCATGAACGCGTAGCAAATGGTCGGCCCGACGAATCGGAAGCTGCGCTCGACCAGGGCGCGACTCATGGCGTCCGACTCGCGCGTGCGCGCCGGGAGCGCGCGAAACGAACGTCGGCGGTTCTGCTTCGGGGCCCCGCCCACGAAGCCCCACAGAAACCGGCCAAACGCGCCTTCCCGCTCCTGGAACTCGAGAAAGGCGCGCGCGTTCGACACCGCGGCACCCACCTTCTGACGGTTGCGCACGATGCCCGGGTCCTTCAAGAGCTGGGTGATCTTTTTGCGGTCGTAACGCGCCACACGCTCCGGGTCGAACCCGTCGAATACCTCGAGAAACCGGGCCCGCTTGTTGAGGATCACCCGCCACGAGAGCCCGGCCTGGAAGCCGTCCAGGATCAGTTTTGCGAACAGGTCGCGATCCCGATAGAGCGGGACGCCCCACTCGGCGTCGTGGTAGCTCGTCATCAGGGGATCCCCCTCACCCCAGCAGCGCTTCACGGCGTGCCCACGGGCAAGAGGACAGCGAGCGGCGAAGCGAGCGAGCACCACCACACGGCAAGCAAGCGGAAGCAGCGCACCGAGACCTCGAGGTAGCGGTGTCGAATTGTGCATCGCACACGGCGCGCCGGCTAGATTGGACGGATGCGGTATCTCCAGGTCGTGGAAGACCATGGGCGCTACATGGCATCGCTCTTGGAAACGGCCGTGCCGGCGCCGCGCGCGGGCGAGGTGCTCATTCGGGTCGCGGCCTCCGGCGTCAACCGCGCCGATCTGTCCCAGATCGCCGGCCACTACCCGCCGCCACCCGGGGAATCCGACATCCTGGGCCTCGAAGTGTCCGGTACGACCGACGAGACGGGGGAGCCGGTGTGCGCGCTGCTCGGGGGCGGGGGCCACGCCGAGTACGTGGCGGCCCCCGTGGGGCAGGTGTTCCCGGCGCCTCGGGGGCCGGACCTCGTCGTCGCCGCCGGCATTCCGGAGGCGTTCGTCACGGCGTTCGTCAATCTGGTGTCGGAGGGCGGCCTCGCGCGCGGCGCCACGCTGCTCGTGCATGCGGGAGCGTCGGGTGTCGGTCTGGCGGCGATCCAGCTGGGGAAGCTCCTCGGGGCACGAGTGGCCGCCACGACGCGGACGGCCGAGAAGCGGCCGGTGCTCGAGGCGGCCGGGACGGATCTCGCGATTGATTCGGCACGCCAGGATTTCGCGGCGGAGATAGAGGCCCGCTGGGGGAAGAACGTCGTCGACCTGGTGCTCGACCCGATTGGCGCCGCGACGCTCGCCGGGGATCTGCGCGTGCTCAAGACGGGGGGGCGGATCATGCTCATCGCCACGCTGTCTGGCGCGCGCGTTGACGTCGACCTCGCGCTCGTGATGCACAAGCGGGCGCGGCTCGTGGGCTCGATGCTGCGGGCGCGGAGCCGCGAAGAGAAGGCAACGATCGTGGCACGGTTCCGCACTGAGGTCCTGCCCGGTTTTGCGGCTGGGGCGCTGCGGGTGGATGTGGACGCCGTGTTCCCGGCTGCCCGGGCGGCCGAGGCGTTCGAGCGGATGCGCGCGAACCGCAACGCCGGGAAGATCCTGATCGCGTGGCCCCGCGACTAGCACGCGGTAGCCGCGCAAGGGCGAGGGCGGGTATATCTTACGCCCCCGTGACACGGCTGCGCTGCAGACTGAGAGGCTCGAGCTCATCGCCGGCAGGGCGAACCTCGCCCACGCCGAGCTGCGCGACCATCGGCCGCATGATCGGGCACATCTTCCTTGAGATCACCGCCTCCCGTCGACGTGTCACGGTGAACAGTTCCCACATAGCCGCCCTAGGGCTTGCCGTGGCGCTCGCGTTCGGATGCCGGAGCGACAGGAAGCCGGCACCGCCGTCGCGCGTCGCAGCTCCCGATACCGCGCCACCTCGAGACACGACCAACCTCTACGCGGCCACGGGCGCGGACCAGTTGGCCCCGCAGGCTGCGGCGGCGCGCCCGCTCGTGTACGTCCCGAACTCGCACGACGGGACCGTGACGGTGATCGACCCCCGCGCGTACCGCGTCTTGCGAACGTTCGCGACGGGCGCGCTGCCGCAACACGTGGTGCCCTCCTACGACCTCACGACGCTGTGGGTCGCCAACAATCGCGGCAACACGCTCACCCCGATCGATCCGGTCACCGGTCGGGAGGGGCGGAGCGTGCCTGTGACCGATCCCTACAACCTGTACTTCACCCCCGACGGGCGGTTCGCGATCGTCGTGGCCGAGCGGCTGCACCGGCTCGATTTCCGCGACCCGCACACGATGGCGCTCGTGCAATCGGTCCCCGTGCCGTGCAAGGGGGTCGACCACATGGAATTCACGGCGGACGCCCGGTTCGCCGTGGCGACGTGTGAGTTCTCGGGCCAGCTCGTGAAAGTGGACCTCGCGGCGCGTGCGGTGGTCGGCGCCCTGGCACTCGATCCGGACGGCCTGGGCAGCGCGGCCATGCCTCAGGACATCCGCTCTGCCCCGGACGGTCGCGTGTTCTACGTCGCCGATATGAGAGCGAACGGCGTATTCCTCGTGGACCCGGTGGCATTCCGACGCATCGGGTTCATTGCGACGGGGAAGGGGACCCATGGCATCTACCCGAGCCGGGACGGCCGCCTGCTCTACATCACGAATCGGGGTTGGAACACGACGGCGGGGGGGCGTCGCGGGCCGGGCACGATCACCGTGCTCGATCCACAGACGCAGCGCATCGTGGCGACATGGCCGGTGCCGGGCGGCGGCAGCCCCGACATGGGCAACGTGAGCGCCGACGGGCACGAGCTGTGGCTCTCCGGCCGCTACGACAACGAGGTGTATGTGTTCGACACCGAGACGGGGGCACTCCTGCACCGCATCAAGGTGGGACGGGAACCGCATGGCCTGTGCGTCTGGCCGGTGCCGGGTCGCTACTCGCTCGGCCACACGGGGAACATGCGGTAGGGAGTCCCCGTGCCAGGCGGGAGTAGCAGCGCCACGGGGAGCGTTTGAGTGTAGTTGAACGAAGCCGTCGTCACCTTCACCCGGAGCACGCACGATGGGTAAGTGCAGCGCGTTCGCCGCCGTCCTCTCGGTCGTGGCGCTCGGCTGTCGGCACGCCGCCGAACCGACGCTCGGGCAGCCCGCACCGGCCGTCTCGGCCTTCGATCGCACGAGCCTCGACACCACCTGCGCGCCGTGCCGCGACTTCTTCCAGTTCGCGAACGGCAACTGGGTCCGGCGTACCGAGATTCCGGCGGCGTTCCCCAGTTGGGGGAGCTTCAACGAGCTGTCCGTGCGCAACCTGGACGTGCTGCACGGCATCCTCGACGCCGCGGTCCACGACACGACAGCGGCACCCGGGACCAACCG
>WNFH01005675.1_pt1 | contig 11845 bp, 16 predicted proteins | sample 5400411 | NCBI WGS metagenome assembly WNFH01 (sample SAMN13153347, study PRJNA577476) | soil metagenome | isolation source: 200 cm saprolite under Douglas fir tree site 2 hole 3 | place: USA:California | collected 2015-04-18
TTCTGGTGAGCGCTGAGACTGTTCGCAATGGCTGGCGACGTCTGCTTGGAGTCCGCTTTTGGCCATAGGAGACATCGGCTGGTGCGTCTGCCACGGACGGTGAGAATGCAAAGATGAGGACGACAACATGCCGAAGGGATATTGGGTTGGGCGTGTCGATGTCATTAAGCCGGAAGGGTACCAGGCCTACGGCGTCGCCCTCGCGGAGGTGCTTCGCAAATACGGCGCGAAATTTCTGGTGCGCGGCGGCACATTCGAGGCGGTGGAAGGCAAGGCGCGCGGCCGCAACATAGTGCTTGAGTTCAAGGACCATGCGACCGCGCTCGCCTGCTACCGCTCGCCCGAATATGCCAAGGCGAAGGCATTGCGCGCGGGCGCCGTGGACATCGACATCATCGTGATCGAAGGCTACGACGGGCCGCAGCCGACGGACTGAGCGCGTCTCGCAGCGCGCACCACGCAGGTAGGCCGCCTCGAACAGGATCCAGAACACGCGCGTGCGCGCGGCCTCGCGCAGCGCCCTGTTCGCGGCCTTCTTTATCTGCGGCGCCAGCACCAACGGCCTGATCCAGACCCATTTCATCCCGCTCTGCGCGGATTTCGGCCTGCCCGCCGTCGGTGCCGCGAGTGTGCTCGCCATGATGGGCATCTTCGATTTCATCGGCACGGTCGGCTCCGGCTGGCTCTCGGACCGCTACGACAACCGCTGGCTCCTCGCCTGGTACTACGGACTGCGCGGCCTCTCGCTGATGGCGCTGCCGTTCACGGATTTCAGCTTCTACGGCCTCTCGATCTTCGCGGTGTTCTACGGTCTCGACTGGATCGCGACCGTACCGCCGACGGTCAAGCTCACGGCGGCGAACTTCGGCCGCGAGCGCGCGAACCTCGTGTTCGGCTGGGTCTTCGCCGGTCACCAGATCGGCGCCGCCCGCGCGGCGTTCCTCGCCGGACTGTCGCGCACCATGCTGGCGACCTACCTGCCGGCGTTCTTCGTCTCCGGGCGCTTTGCGTGATCGCCGCCGTGCTGGCGCTGGTGATCGTGCGCCCCGGCGCGGCGGCGACCGGCGCGCCGAACCTCGCGCCGGCGAAGGCCTAAGCCGCAGCCCGGATGAGCGCGTCAGCGTGACTTCCGGGATTGGGGAGCTGCGAGCTGATGGTGTCACACCTCCCAAGCCGTGAGGCCGCTCTCGTTGGCGGGCTCGACATCGCTGCATCGGGTAAATTTGCCTCGCGCGCAATGTCGCCTGATGGCCCGAAGGCGAAGTCCGGCGATGTCCGGTTTTGCGCCGCTGTTGGGGGAGAAGCAGACATCAGACGCGCCTACTCCGAGCGCCGACTTTATGAGTACGCACCCTAATCCTTTGCGATGCCAGTGACGCTGATCTCCGACTTGAAGTGCTTCCACAGTGCCGCATAGGCGGCCTCGAAACCGGGCTCGAGGTAGATTTCAAAGACATTCCGCGGGCGGACGAGCGGTACTTCATAGATTTCCTTCACTCGCCCGGGCCTGCGAGTCATCACGACAATTTGGTCGGACAGCGTAATCGCTTCCACCAGGTCGTGCGTAATGAACAACATGGTGCTCTTTCTCTCGCGCCATAGCTCAAGCAGTTCATGGTGCAGGCCCATGCGTGTTTGTGCATCGAGTGCGCCGAATGGCTCATCGAGCAGGACCACGGCGGGCTCGTAGATGAGAGTCCGCACAATCGACACCCTCTTCTGCATTCCTCCAGAAAGCTCGGAGGGATAGTTGTTCTCGAATCCTTCAAGCCCGACCAGACGCAACCAATGCAGGGCCTTTTCCCGCCGCTCGGCGGTTGCGACGCCGCGGATTGCCAACGGAAATTCAACATTGCCCAGAGCAGTCAGCCATGGAAACAGGTTGCTGTCCTGAGTCACGTAGCCGACGTTGGTGTTCAAACCAAGGACTGGAGTACCCTTGTAGAGGACGGCACCCTCAGATGCAGTGAGCAGACCCGCGGCGAGACGCAACAAAGTGGTCTTGCCGCAACCGGAAGGACCGACGACGGTCGTAATCTTTTCTGGCGGAACGTCAAAGCTGACGCCGTCAAGCGCAAGTACGTCCTGTTGCTCACCAGCAAACGCAAGCCGAACATCCGCGAACTGTATCGCGGGCGTTTCCGAATTATCGGCTCCGTGTACCAAGCGGCCCCCGCGTATCGCTTGTCTGCGGTGCCATACTTTCATCCGTTGCAACTGTGGTCCGTTGCCGAGGATCTCTCTGAGAAGCCGCGCGCACAGTCATACTCGTTAGCTCAGGAACTTGTTCGTCCAGAGTTCGCCTTCCCGACTTGGAATAGCGGACGAAACCATCTTGAGGTCTACGGCGACCTTGATGTTGTTTTCCCACATCGTTGTCGTCATCCGACCGCCACGAGGGTAACAATCGCGCGCGCGTTCCAGGGCGCGCTCGGTCGCTTTAGCCGGAATGTTCGGCGATAGTTGCTTTAGGATATCCACTGCCTCACCAAAATTGGTGTGGAACATGTCGTTGGCTTGACCCAACGTTTGTGCGATCCGCCGGACGATCCCAGATTGCTCGTCGGCCAATTGCGGGGTCACGACGGCGACAGTGTAAGGGAACTCTCGAAATAACGGCACCTCGTGCGCGCAATCGAGGTACAACGATCCAAATCCTTCTAGCTCGACTTGATCGGCTTCTGGCGCCGATCCAACTGTCAGGTCGACCTGATTCGTGCGCAATGCCGCCATCCTGGCAGCACCAAATCCAACTGCGACAATTTTCATATCACGATCAGGATCGATCCCGACCGTTTTAGCCAAATATCGAGTGTACTGCGCCGGCCCACCCGCGATTGTCGAAGCCCCAACACGTGCCCCCCTAAGGCTCTTTAGCTTTTGTTCGAGAGAGCTTTGTGGTGACGTGCGAGCATGAGACATCCAGCCCGATCAGCAAGGAATATCGCCGCAAAAGATAAACCTGGTGACGAGTAGACCCCCTTGATCGATATCTTCGCGACCGATTGCGCGACAGCTTGTCTGAGAATTGCTGGCGAGGAGATACCGACCGCTCCAATGGAGAGGCCGATTCCCTTTAGGACATTGCGCCGTTCGATCATGCTCGTTCCCCACAATTTCGTTCCGCATTTTCCAGCAATCCGCGCCATCCCTCAGGAGAGCGATGACCCAGCCATCCTAGAGCTGGACCGCTTGTCCTCCTGCCTTGCGCCACCGGATGACGCGTCCTTCGAGCCAGTTCAGGGCAAAATTCGTCAAGAAAACGATTGCGACGAGAATGATTATCCCCGCGAAGAGTGCAGGCGCGTCGTAGGTTTGCGACGCATAAAGAATGAAGTACCCGAGGCCTTCGTTCGATCCGATGTACTCGCCGATAACGGCGCCGATAACCGCGTAAGGGACCGCGGTCCTCAGACCGAGAAAAATCTGGTGCGCGGCAGCCGGAAGGATGACGCGCCCGACCGTCTGCGGCCAGGATGCACCCATCAGGCGAGCCAGCCGGACCAATTCTTCATTTATCGAAAGAAGTCCCGAATACGTGTTGAAAAACACAAGAAAGAAAGTCGCGAGAAATACGACCGCCACCTTCGACGCGATTCCTAATCCAAGCCAAACAATGAAGACCGGCGCAAGAGCAATCTTGGGAATGCTATATAGGCCGATAATGTACGGCTGTAGAGCAGAAGAGAGAAATTGCGAGCGTCCAAGAATGAATCCGAGCGTCAGGCCGAATCCTGCTCCAAGCGCATAACCAATCGCGATTTCCGATAGCGTGACGTAAATGTGCCGGTATATGTTTGACTGGCTAAGCAGTTCGTACAGCTTAGCCGCAACAATGCTTGGACGGCTGAAGTAAGGCAGTGACGAGTCGGTTACAGCGAATTGCCAGAGGCCGAGTATCGCGATGAGAATTCCGAGTTGGGTGGCAACAATTCCTAAGCGGCTTGAGCGACGCCGAGAGGACGCTCCCGCGATCTTAGTCGGTTGAGTTTCAGCAACACGCATCACTCAGTCGCTCCAAAACAAGTCCTAGTTTATACTTCTGCCGAAAAACACACCGTTCTCTTCCTTGATCTCATATACTTTGAGCCGGAAGCCTGGACAGTTGACCCCTTTGCCATCCGACAGCTTGAACGTAAAAACATGCAACGGACACCGCACCATCGTATCGTTGGCGATTAGCTCAGCATTCATCATTGTGCCCTGTAGATGCGGGCAACTGCGCTGTACACCACGGAAGCCTGTCTTGGTACGAAGGACGACGATCCCCTCGCCGTCAAGGTTCGCTCGTGCCGGAAATTTGATGCTGTCCGGTCTAAACCCAGCCAAAACGCGCCAAGGTCCTTCTGTCATTTGCAAATACCGCATTCACGCCGCCATTGGGCGCTGGCCCGAGACGTCGCGCAGCCGCTGGATTGCGAAGGGTCGCTCCAGCCGCAGTAAGAGAAGGCCGATCTGCATTGTGAAGTTTTGGTCCAAAAAAGATGCATAAACCGACTGCAATGCCTCCTTCAGCGACAGCCCCTGCTTCCCTCGCACCCGGTGAAATATGTCCTGCAGCTCCAAAGCCTTCTCGATATCGAGACGCTCTGCAGAGGAGAGCTCCCAATTGATCGACGACAGATTCGCGGCAAGTGCGCTAAGGAAGCTACGCTGGCGTTCACTGAGCGAAGATGCTCGGGACGGCACATGATCTTCCGCGATCTGCAGAAACCAATTGCTCTCGTCTTGCGCCAATGCAAGATCGACTTCAAAACGCTTTCCCTTCTTGAAAGTAAGAACCGGAACGATCTGTTTTTCGGCCTTGCGAACCTTCGTGTAACAGTCAGCAATTTCGTAATCACCAGTATCGACGCGGAATACGGTGATGTCGGCCGGCAGGCCAGGTTTGAGGCTTCCTGCACGATCGGTCAACGACAGCGCCTTGGCAGGATTGCGCGTTACACGTTCAATCACCTGCGACACTGTCATGCCGAGGCGGATCATGGCGCTCATCACGTTCGCTAGCGATTTCACCGGCCGAATGACGTTGAATTGTTGCAAGTCAGAGCTGATCGTGTGAGGGATCAGGCCTTGTGCGAAGGCTTTTTCGGCCACGTCCCAAGAGAAATTGTAGCCGCCAAATCCGAGATCAAAAATTACTCCGCGCCGCTCGGCTTCACGCACGATCGGTAGCACCTTTCCACTTTCGTCAATCACCTGTCCTAAGTTGCCGTGATAGAGATGTGTGATCATGTCGCCGGCTTCGGCTATGCGTAATGCCTCGGGCGCTAACAAGTGTTTTGGGTTTTGCAACTGGAATTCGCCAATATGCATGTAAAGCGGCAGACTTAAGATTTCGGCGAGTCCCTTCGTTAACTTCAGGGTGCCGGGACCGTAGTCACCGATCGCGTTGCATTTGATGTAACGCAGAAGATCTCGATGCTGCTTCGCGAAGTCGAGCCATCGGGTAATCGGCACTTCGCCAAGTGTCCTAACGTCGCCTTCGATAAAGTTGAGACCGAGGAGACCCATCGGGCGAATGAACGCGCCGGCATAAAGATTGGTCTCCAGATTCCCCAAAAGTTCCATGAACTGATCCAGCACACCGATACCCGGACCACCGGCGTCAACAAACGTTGTGACGCCCTGGTACACACCAACGGTATCGGGATTTGCAAAACCCAATGTGCCGTACGCGTGCACGTGGATGTCTATCCATCCGGCACTAAGATAATGACCGGACACGTCGACGACTTTCGTATTCGGAGTAAGCTCCCGCGACCCCACAAATTGAACCTTGCCGTCAGCAAGATGGACGTCCGCGACTCGGTCGATGCCTTGTTCGGGGTCCATAACATGTGCCCCTTTTAGGACAAGCGAGCTGGTCGCGGGCTCCATGCATGCACTCCTTGCCGTTTGGGGATTTTTTCTATTAAATTACAGTGAAACATCACTGTTGTAGCATGTCAATGGTTGACGCCGCGGGTGAACAAGCCGAGTTGCATAATGCTGACTGACCCCTGCCGATATGATTACTTGCCGCTCATCGACAGGCCAATTATTCGCTGGCCAGAAAATGCGCACGTCGCATTCTGGGTTGCCCCCAACATCGAGTTTTATGAAATCAATCCGCCCGATGGACAGGGCCGCCCGTTGTGGCCTCGTCCTCATCCCGACGTTTTGAACTACTCGTTGCGTGACGGGTCAGTCTGGCACGAAACTGGCTTGGAGATTGTTCGTGCATTCAAGAAACAAATTCCAGCTACCAAGAAACAAACCTCCGCTACGACCTAAAGCGTTGTATCACCTGAAGGGAAACATCATGAGAGACCACAGTCAGCTTCAAGCACCGGGAGCGCAGCCGTGCCGTTCTTGCTTTAAGACCGGTCTGTTAGCAGGCCTCCTCGTTGCGCTCGGCACCCTCACAAGCGCACCACCGTCCGCCGCTCAGTCTGGGAAGATTGAAAAACCGAACATCACTTTCGGTATCTTCCCTATCACCAATTACGGCGTCGTATACCTGTCATTGCAGCAGGGGTTCTTCCAAGCCGAAGGTCTCAACGTGACGCCACGGGTGATGGGCACGAATCCAGTCGCTGGCATCGTCGGGGGCGATTTCGACACGGGCGGCGTTACGTGGACAGCGTTCCTTCTGGCCACCAATCGAGGTGTTCCGTTGCTGCCTCTCAGCGAGGCGGATCGCGGGTCGCAAGGACAGGCGCTGTTTATGGTCAAGGACGATTCGCCCATCAAAAGAACCGAGGACCTCATCGGGAAAAAGATCGCTGTCGTCACGGTCGGCGGGGCCTGCGACCTAATTCTCAACGATGTCTTGCATAAGAAAGGACTTGATTACAAATCGATCGGCTACACCGTGATGGGCGTTCCGGACATGGCACCAACGGTATTGCGAGGGGGCGTAGATGCAGCGTGCATCCCAGAACCGCTTCTCTCGGTTGTGCAGGCCCAGGGCGGGTTGAGGTCAGTGTTTGATCTGTTTGCGGGCGAATACGATCGCTTTCCGCTCGTCGGATTCCCCGTGACGCAAAAATTCGCCGAAAGCAATCCGAACACGGTTGCCGCGCTTCAGCGTGCGCTGGCTAAAGGTCTGGCTTTCGCACACAAAAATCCTGACAAACTCCGGGAGATCTATCCAACCTTCACGACTCTTCAGCCAGAACTTGCACGCAAGATCGTCCTCTCCTACACGCCGGAAAAGAGCGACTTCACGCAGTTGAAGAAAATTGCGGATCTGATGGATCGGCTGCAAATGCTGCCTGGCAAAACACAGCTGCCGGATGTCGCCACGCCGCGATAATGAGCGAGTTGTCGGGCACTGCAGATAGCCGCGCCGGCTTCGGTCCATCAAGACCATTCGCCGGTCCCAATCTTCTATCTCGCGCTGCAACCGCGTTACGCGTTGCCGTGGGCATATTCATCTTCTTTTTGATCTTGGAGTTCGTGACGAGGTTGGAGCTTGTTCCTCCCATCTATCTACCGCGAGCGTCCACGGTTGTGCACCGAATGGTCGAGTTGCTGCAGGATCCCAAATTTCTAAGGCATGTCTTGGCAACGCTTCACGCGTGGGCCGTCGGCCTAGCCTTTGCAACGTTGATCAGCGTGCCGATCGGCATTCTTATCGGGACATCCGAACTCGCCTACAAAATGAGTTCTCCGCTGATCGAATTCATGCGGCCAATTCCCTCGGTCGCCCTCATCCCGCTTGGAATTCTGTTGTGGGGACAGGGGTTCTCCATGAAGGTGATTCTGGTCGCTTATGCGGCCACGTGGCCAATCTTGTTCAACACCGTATACGGCGTCCACGACGTTGATCCCATTGCGGTTCAGACCGCCCGGTGCTTCGGCCTAAAGCAAACCGCCATTCTCCGCCGTATTAGTCTTCCGAGCGCAGCGCCGTTCATCTTCACCGGTATCCGCATCTCTGCGGCGATAGGATTGATCGTCGTAATTGGTGCCGAATTGCTTGCATCTGCCGACAGCGGCATCGGATCGTACATTCTATTTGTGTCCTTGAACGGCGGCCAAATGGACTCAGTCCTCGCCGGCGCCGCCATAGCTGGGATCATTGGCGCAATGATCAATAGTGGTCTGGGCCTCATCGATCGCCGCTTCTTTGGATGGCGATATCTAGGCGCAACTCCATCATGAGTACAGAAGGAATAGAGATTGATCGCATGCATCCACGCACGTTCAGCGCCATACAGTCGTTCGCGGTGCGATACGGATTGGGAATCACGCTCGTTATTGTATGGGAGTATGCTGCCAGAAAAGCCGGATCAATTTTCTTTCCACCACCCAGCGACATCCTTCACCGCGCCGTAACCTTATGGCTGTCAGGACCCCCGAGCCGACTTTTTCTCAGCGGCAGCGTCTTTCAGGACGTAATTCCGAGCCTGCTTCGGTTATTGGGTGGCTGGGCTCTCGCCGTGCTGGTAGGCGTGCCACTTGGAATCTTAATCGGACGCTCGCGCAATCTGTCAGATTTTTTTAACCCCGCGCTTCAGTTTCTTCGCGCAATCCCTGGGCCCGCATTGATCCCGGTTTTCATTATTCTCCTTGGCACCGAATCGACAATGCGCGTCACGTTGATTGCATTCGGATGCGTCTGGCCGATCCTGTTGAATACAATCGAGGGCACGCGCACCGTCGATCCGGTTCAACTTGATACCGTGAAGGCATTCCGAATACCACGTCACGCGCGCCTATGGCGCATTGTGTTGCCTGCAGCGATGCCCAAGATATTTGCAGGCATGCGGGTTTCGCTGTCGCTTGCGGTCATCCTTATGGTGGTTAGCGAGTTGGTAGCCAGCACGAGTGGTATTGGCTACCGCATCCAGAACGCGCAGATCATGTTTTTGCTCACCGATATGTGGTGCGGCATCGTCTTGCTCGCTTTGATTGGCTACACCCTGAACTGGCTATTCCTGAAGGTTGAGAAACGCGTCCTGGCATGGCACCGCGGCGCACGCGGCCGAACCGCAACGTCATAGCGGTGCGACGTGCTCACCGTTGAACAGCTCCATCATGCCTACACTCCGGAGCAGTTGGTTGCCGCTAACATCACCTTCGATGTCAAAGCGGGCGAGATCGTTTCAATCGTGGGGCCGTCAGGCTGCGGTAAGACAACGCTGCTAAAGGCACTTGCGGGACTTCTAAAACCGACGGGCGGCATCATCAGGTTTCAGGGCAAGATCGTCCAAGGCGTTCCCGACGGACTTGCGATAGTTTTTCAGGAGTACGGCCGCTCGTTGCTGCCCTGGACCACTGTAAACGGAAACATCGAACTTCCCCTCCGATATCAACCAATCACTCCTGCCGAGTGTCGCCGACGGATCGCGGAAAGTCTCCAAGCAGTCAATCTCTCTGGCTGTGGCGAGCTATATCCCTGGCAATTATCCGGGGGAATGCAGCAAAGAGTAGCGATTGCACGGGCGCTCGCGTATCAGCCGAAGCTCTTGTTGATGGATGAGCCGTTCGCATCGGTGGATGCACAGACGCGTGCCGATTTGGAAGACCTGGTGGCCGCCGTGCAGGATCAGTTCGGAATAACGATTGTACTAGTTACCCACGATATAGATGAGTCAGTTTATCTATCGGATCGTGTCATTGTGCTGTCTCGTCCACCGAGCACTGTGCTCGCCCAAGTCGGCATCGAACTCCCACGACCTCGCGATCAAATCAAGACGAAAGCCATGCAGCAGTTCGTGGAAAAACGTTCTGAAATCGCCCAAATGATTCGGCGGCCAATTGACGTCGAACCTCATCCCTAGCGGCTGCGCACTGATCGAGGATCAGGGCGCATCATCGAAGAGGAACGACCGTGCCCTTTGATCGCTATTCGACCGCCGTGCTCGTTTGTCCACAGCGGCTGCGGCAGCGATCTCCAGCAGCATGTCGTGCCAAGCGAAGGCGTTGACGCCAACAGACGCGCCGGGGGCAGTTCGGCACCGGCCGCGCCAAATTCCTCGGTGCGGATTTGCCGGAGGGCCGATGTGGCGAACGTCCACCATCCAGGTGGTCACGAATACGACATTCTTCAGCGTGGCACCGTGCAACGCTAGGAGCTTTTGATCCGGTAATAGGCATATTTGCACTGCCGGCAGAAATCGCCAGGAAAAATATCTTCCCGTCGCCCTCCAATACCACGCGGACCATTTGTTACTGAGCACCAGGCAGCGCGCGTTGGCCGGTTGCTTAGAAAGGAGTTTGATATTTCACTGTAGTATCATAGGCTGACAATACAAAAGTGAGTTGTTCGTGTCTTGTGAGGAAAAGCATGCGCAGTTCTCGTCGATGTGTTCTGATTGGCATGGGCAGCACCTTGGCTACGCCATGGGTAGCCGGACCGAGCTTCGGGCAGGACGCCGAATTCAGGCTGAAGCTTCACCACTTCCTGGCGCGGAATGGCAATGTACCGGCCAAATTCATCGCGCCCTGGGCGCGCAAGATCGAGACGGAATCCAAGGGTCGGATCAAGATCGATGTCTTTCCGTCGATGCAGCTTGGCGGCAGCCCTCAGCAGCTCTTCGACCAGGCGCGCGACGGCGTCGTGGATATTGTGTGGACCTTGCCCGCGTACACAGCTGGCCGCTTCCCGATCATCGAGGTCTTCGATTTGCCCTTCATCGGCGCCCGCAAGGCTGTCCCCAATTCGAAGGCTTTGCAGGAGTTCTCAGAGCGCCACTTGCGCGACGAATTCAGAGAGGTCCACCCCATCTGCTTCTTCGCGCAGGATCACGGCGTCATCCACGCCAACAGGGCCATAAAGAGCCTGGATGATTTGCGCGGGATCCGCCTGCGCTTCTCCGCTAGACTGCTTGGTGACGCGCTCCGCAGCGTCGGCGTCAACGCCATCGCGATGCCCGTGCCGCAAGTTCCTGAGGCGTTGGCGCAAGGCGTGATCGACGGTTGTGTGCTTGCATGGGAGGCGGTACCCACCTTGAAGATTCAGGAACTCGTCAAATTCCACACGGAAATTCCCGGCTCACCGACACTGAGCACCACGTCGTTCTTACTAGCCATGAACAAGCCACGTTACGAAAGCCTTCCAGGCGATCTCAAGGCCGTGATCGAAGCTAACAGCGGATTGAGGCCCGCTGCCGACGCCGGGGCCATCTGGGACAATGAGGCCGTGGTCGTCACGGACCTGGTCCGCAAGCGCAAGAACACGATCGAGTCGCTGCCGGAAGAGGGCGTGAAGTCCTGGCGCAAAGCAGTCGAGCCGATCTACGAAGCCTGGGTCAAGCAAATCGCCGATCGGGGTCAGAACGGCCAGAAACTCGTCGAAACCGCCCGCGAACTAGTGACGAAATACGAGCTAGCCTGACGGACATGCCCGAATGGGAGTCGGATAGTACACCTCCGCGTGGAGGTTTTCTGGATCGCGCGTCACACGCTGCCGCTTTCTTCGGCGGAAGCCTGATGCTGGCGGCGGGTATGCTCATCGTTGCAAGCATTGCCACGCGTTGGTTTCTTGCAGCATCGATCCCGGGGGACGTCGAGCTGATCCAGGCGGCGACCGCAGTCGCGGCATTCGCGTTCCTGCCGTTCAGCCAGCTCAACCGATCAAACATTGTGGTCGATACGTTCACGCAGCGCTTGCCGGAGCGGGTCTGCACTGCCATCGATGCATTTTGGGATATTGTCTATGCGGCCGCAGCCGTGATTCTCTCCTGGCGGCTCTCGGTCGCCGCCGTCGACGCGATCCGCAGCCATACCGTTACCACCGTGATCGGCCTGCCGATCGGTTGGTTCATGCTGGCGGGCGTGGCCATGCTCTTCCTTCTCGCCTTGGTCTGCGTGCTCACTGCAGGCCGCCTGCTGCGGGGCTCAAATTGACCCC
>WNFH01005171.1_pt1 | contig 11839 bp, 10 predicted proteins | sample 5400411 | NCBI WGS metagenome assembly WNFH01 (sample SAMN13153347, study PRJNA577476) | soil metagenome | isolation source: 200 cm saprolite under Douglas fir tree site 2 hole 3 | place: USA:California | collected 2015-04-18
CAGGTTCCCACGCCACGCAAAATCAGGCTATACAAATAGAGGCACCATACCAAGCCGCGCAACCAGTGCCTGCATCTGCTCGTCCGTCGGAACCAATGAACCTTCCAGGAAACGGCTGGCAGCATCCAGTACTTTGGGCAGCAGGTGGATATCGCCAATCGTGTTCAGGAAAATACCTGGTCGTTTGAGAACCCAGTGTACCGCTAGATCGATATCCTGCTGATCCTCCAATGGCTCGTACCATGTGTCGCGCGTGTGCTGCCGACCCATCCAGGGTTTGTAAGCAATGGATTTGATCGTCTGTACAGCGACATTGCGCTGCTGGCAGGTCGAGAGCAAGGCATTGAAGTTTTCGGCATAGTAGGAGTTCTGCATCGTGATATAGTTGTAAGGAAGCAGCACCGTATCAAAGTCGAAGCGTTCGAGACTGCGGCGATGGGTGGCCGCAATCTGTAGGCCGTGCCCGGTAACGCCGATTGCTCGTATCAATCCCTGCTTCCTGGCCTCGATGGCAGCATCGATAGCACCACCGGGGCTCAATGCTGTATCCCATTCAATAGGATCCGCCAGGCTATGCAACTGCCACAGGTCTACGTAATCGATGTGCATGCGTTCTAGAGAGCGATGCAGTTCCTCTTTTGCCTCTTGCGCTGTTCGAGAATCAGCCTTCGTCGCCACGTAGAACTGCGAGCGATAGCGGGCCAGCCAGGGAGCGACGCGCAACTCAGCATCTCCGTAGCTCGACGCCAGGTCAAGGTGATTGACCCCGTATTGAAGCAATATCTCCAGTGTGCGGTCGGCCTCCTGCTGTGTGACATGACTGAGCGATGCGGCTCCGAAAATAGTGCGTGTGCTCATATGACCGCTCCGGCCAAAGAGTTGGGTAGCAATTGTCATGCTTTTCCTCCTTCGTGCAGTAGGGGCGTTGTAGGACCCCGATTCATCGTGGGTCGCCTGCGCCCTTCGTCTTTTCAACCTCTATTCCACGCGCTGACCCCTGTCCGTAGGGGCGTGTAGGGACCCGATTTATCGCGTCCGCCCTTCTTCATCGTTGAGCTTGAGGTCGACCGAGCCGAGGAGCTCGCGCACCTGCTCTACAGAGGTAGCGCTGGCAATGGCCGAGGTAATACCTGGCCTGGCCATAACCCAGGCAAGTGCCACCTGCGCTACCGTTGCATGGTGAGCTTCTGCTACACGGTCAAGCTGCTCTAAGATCTTGAAGCCTTTCTCGTTCATGTAACGCTCCTGTATCCTTTTTGCACGCGGGCTGGAAGGCAGATTCTGGCCTGGGCGGTACTTCCCCGTAAGAAAACCGCTTGCCAGCGATGAGTAGGAAATGACGCCGAGCCCTTGTTCAAGGCAAAGAGGTTCAAGTTCACGCTCGTAGTTTGCACGGTTGACCAGGCTATATGCTGGCTGCAAGCATTCGTAGCGGACGTAGCCGTGCTGATCACTGACCTGGAGCGCTTCTCGAAGGCGGGCAGCGCTGTAGTTGGAGGTGCCTATGTAGCGCACTTTGCCCTGCTGCACGAGGTCATGAAAGGCGGCCAGGGTCTCATCGAGTGGCGTATTGGGGTCATCACGATGCGATTGATAGAGGTCGATGTAATCGGTCTGGAGGCGTTTCAAAGACGCCTCCACTTCTTGCAGGATGTACTGCCGAGAGAGGCCCTGCGCATGGGGATCTGTACCCATTTGGCTCCCTACTTTCGTCGCGAGAATGATACGATCCCGGTTGTTGCGTGTCCTCATCCATTGCCCAAGAATGCTCTCGGACCCACCTACAGAGTAAGTATCAGCCGTGTCAATAAAGTTCCCTCCGCCATCTACGTACGCGTCCAGTACACCAAACGCGCTTTTTTCGTCGACCGTCCACCCAAACACGTTCCCTCCGAAGCAGAGGGGAGTAACAGAGAGATCTGTACGACCGAGTTTGCGCTTTAACACAAGTATATTCCTCCCGATTAACGCATAATATCCTAACCTACGTTTTTGATTCTAGCAAATGCTTCCAAAGAGGTGCAAGTTGGGTGCGTTTCATTTTTTTGCGCGTATGGGTTAGCCTGGCGGGGGCTTGCCCCCGCCACTACGCCAGTCCGAAGCCAGCCGTTGACCATGAGTGTAGTGGCGGGGCTTGCCCCCGCCAGGTTCTCATATCAAATCCTGCCGATCACTATATGTATGGCTCGTGCAACAGGCTTGAGAAGGCAACTCACAACCGTGCAAAGATACAGGAATTAACAGGATTTGATATCACTCGAAAATCGGCGTCTGTAAGGGATGAAAAGGAATGGAAGAAACGTTAAAGAAATTACGGAGATAAGAAGCCGGCATTACGTTTACAACTAAGATCGCTTGAAAGCCCCGTCATTCATGCGGGGGAGTGTCAGTATTTCACCACGCTGAGGAGAATGTACTGGAACCCTGTCTGGGGGACAGGTATCCCCTTGCGGGTACCAGGTATGAAAGGAAACAAAGAATGGCATCCATACTGGATTTGACAAAAGAGCGAGACGCGCATATTGACCGGCGTCTGCGCAACGATCTGGTTCCTCTGGGACGGCGAATCGTTCTTGATTTTTAGCCAACCTCATACCCAGCACATACGCAATCTGCAACACAACTCAAATGTGCTTCTGGCAGTAGACGACACGCGCAAAGGTGAAGATCCGATTACTATTGAAGGCATAGCCAGGCTGCTTGCGCCAGGCGAGGTGGATACAACGAACCACGCCTATCTCGAGAAGTACGGTGAAGCCATAAAGCAGATCGGCTTTACCCCGGAGCAAATGGCGGCAGAGTATAGTCAGCCCATTCGCATCACGCCAACGCGCGTGCATTAACAGCATCTTTATGGCTTCCTGGTAGGGGCGTCAGCTTGCCTGCGCCCTTCATCCTTTTCTGCCTGCGCCCTTCATCCTTTTCAAGAATATTTCAAGCAATCTCCTCCTGTTGAGGTACTTCCTTGTCTTTTTCTCCCCACGCCATTCGCAGATTCTGGCTTGCCGCAGCAGCCATGCTACTGATATCAGTGGTCACACTGATCATCTGGAAGCCCTGGCGCACACGCTCAGCCGCAGCTTCCCCGTCACGACTAAAGATACCGAGTGCGACCTGGTACTTCCTTGCTGCCGCTTTGACGTGCTCCAGCGCTTCCATAAACTTAGGTTCAGCACCCTCAGTGCTTGGTCGGAGGCCAAGTTGCGCGTGCAGATCGTTTGGCCCCACGAATGCCACATCTATGCCTGGGATTGAGAGGATTTCATCAAGATTCTGTAGTGCCGGTGCACTCTCAATCTGGATAATAACGAGGGTTTCGTCGTTGGCTATGCGCGCATACGTGGGCCAGTCGGTGATGCCGAACGCATATGGGGCGAATGCGCCGCCAAGACTACGCGTACCAAGAGGAGGATATTTCGCGTATTCTACCGCACGTTGGGCTTCTTCGCGCGTATTGACCATAGGGACAAGCACGCCCCATGCGCCAGCATCCAACGCCCATTTGAACCACTCGACGCTATTGGCAGGAACGCGTACAATGGGGGCGCAGTTTCCGGCGTCGACGATGGTGCCAACCATATCGGCCATGAGCGCAGCATTCTGTGCGCTATGTTCCATGTCCACCACAAGCCAATCGAAGCCCAGTCGCGCCATCAGTCGGGCCGATGAAATACTGGGAAGACTCAACCATGCACCCAGTGCTGGCTTGCCTCGTTTGAGTTTTTCTTTTACGTGGTTTGTTCGCATTACTTCTCCTCATTTTGATAGATTGTATCACAGTCAAGCTTCATTTGTGATATAAACTCTAGCAGCTGAGAAGGTAAATTCTGAACTCTTGAACCCTTTGACTTTCAACCTAAGAAGCTGCGAGCCCGGGTAGCCCTTTATCACATTTGATGAGCCTTCTAAAAGGGCAGACCTCCTGTGAACGAAAGATCATATCCAGATCATCAATAATGAAATTTCCTTGACCTGCTTCTGCACACAGACCTGGGCGATAGTTCTTCTCGAGTTCGTAATATTTCCCTGCCAGATGTCTGTCACTCTTTGACGCCCAGAGATGTACGCTATGACCCTGATTGATCAACTCTTCGATACGCGTATAGTAGTCAACGTCCCCACTAACAATAACGTAGATTTCAGGCTGAGAAAGTCGACTTTCCTCATCTATCAGTTGGATCAACGCATGGTCCACCTGCTGAGGGTGTGAGCGATTAAGTTCCCCCGTTAATACCCCTACCCCATCGGGATATTTTATGCTGAAGCCTACCTGTGTCAAGTCGGGCTTGTGAACACGGTACCAATGCGGTACGTTATGCGGATGAACACAGATCCAACGGCAAACAACGTCTCCATAAAGCTCTGCATAATCGCTCAGTACCTCGCCCATTTCTTTTACGCTCATTCCACTGCGACAAAGCCAAACAATATTCGTGAAGTTCTCATAGTCCACGAATACTCCCACCCGCTTGCGCTCTTCCTCACTCCAGCGACAAAATTTTGCTCCCTTTCGTACAGAGTTTTGGCATTTCGGACAGAGTGACATTCTAGGAATCCCTCCTTACATGTATCATTTTCTTTTAACATTTTTTGAATGGGATAACGTGTAGAAAATGCAGTCGAGAGATGGCGTTAGACGGATCAATTTTTTATCTCGACGCCAGGCTATCAGGAACCACAAGACTGCATTACCGATAATAGCAAGTACGAAACCTTGCAATCCGCCAATAAAAAAGCCAAGCGCTGCCAGAGGACCACAGGAAAAATAAAAGCCTGCTAGTGGTCCCGGACTCGTGGACAGCCGGTATGGTTCTGCCTTCGCTTTCTTACGGCACTTCATTCCAGTGCGGAGTCCTCCTGCTTTCACACTCGCTTCCAAACTTGGAGAGGGAGGCTTGAATAAAAATCGAAAAAATTCCAAAAATCCTGCCCAAAAATCCTGAATATGCGTTGTAACAAGTGTACATTTGAAGGATGGGATGTTAAAATACCATTGTTATCATCCCGCTTATCATTTTTGACGGTTTGGTTCGTATATCAGCTTGAGACGAACCAAACAAACGTCTCGCTCACAGTTCAGTTATTAAAAGCATTCTTTGCATTCTTTGCATGCTTTCATCAAAGGGGTACTTCCGTCGTGGGAAAGCCGAATGAGCTATTGAGGGCAGCTCGCGAACGGCAAGGTTTGACGCAAGCAGAGGTTGCAGAAGAGATAGGTTGCCCCAATAGCGTCAACATCAGTCGCTGGGAGAATGGCATCACCTTTCCGAGTCGTCATTATCGCCAAAAATTATGTGCACTTTATGGTAAGAGTCCACGCGAACTGGGCCTGATCCAGAATTGTGAAGAGGTTGATATTTCTGATCTGGCTGTCCCTGTTTTTCTATTTAATGAACCCCTTTCAAGGGCAGCAGAAATGTATGGGCGAAGACGAGAAAGAGAAACCCTCATTACCCGTACTGCACGCAAGGCCTCAACATCCATTACGGGTCCGCGCAGAATTGGCAAAACCTGGCTCATGCATTATCTGCGTCTTATAGCGCCGGGGCGGCTGGGTGCACGCTTCCGTATTGGTTACCTTGATGGGATGTCGTCACAATGTAGAACTGTGGCAGGGTTTGCAGCCCAGGCATTAAGTAAACTTGGACTTCCTGTTTCTGAAGGAAACGCAGGACTGGCCAGTCTCGAACGAGGCCTACAAGAGCTTGTAGCGAAGAAACTGGTTCCTGTCCTTTGTATTGATGAATTTGAGCGCATCAGTGACAGACAAGAGTTTTCCCTGGATTTTTATGAGGGGTTACGAGCCATGACCACTACATTGGATCTCGTTCTAGTAATTGCCAGCAAAAATCCACTCCATCTCGTTGTTAGTAAAAATGCTCAGGGAAGTCCTTTTTTCAACATATTTGAGCGGCTATTGCTCAAACCATTCACCTATACCGATGCAGAACAGTTTATTCGGGAGAAAAGCAATGCCGCGGGCTTTACGCCGCAGGAGCGCGACTATCTTTGGAAATATGGTCGGGAGAGCGAGGATGAGCAAGCATGGCTGCCACTTCGTCTGCAACTGACAGGAAAAATACTTTCAGAAGATTTGCATCGGGCCAGGAGAGAGCCGGATTACGAGCGAAGCTTTGCAGAGCGATTTCAAGAGATCTACGCAGCAGTGGTGTACTAGACGAAGGGAGATCCAAAGGAATGCGGCGATTTCTTATCTCTACCCCCTATCTCTGGCTGCAGTGCTGCTTCTTTCAACCCCTGAAGTTCAAGCAAGACTTTGAGTCGAAGCTGCTGTCTCAGCGTCTTGTCGTAATGCTGAGATTAATGCCTCTGCTATTTCTCTATGCTTACACTCCTGCACTTGTTATACGTATCATTATCTACGCTCTGCGCCCTGATCTCTACTCGAACTATGGAGTTCTGATGCCACTGAACCCAATGGTTGCGTGGTTCTTGTTTGATGCCACGTGGGCCGCGGCTTTAAGTTGTTTGATCGCTGGCCTTGTCGGAGGGCTGTTCAGCACCCGGCTCGGGATTGCTTTAGCCTTAGCATTGAGCTTGGCCAATGGCATTATTGTGCATACTGGCGATGATACGTTCCTGGGTATCATTTTTGGCGTTGCGATTGGGCTGATAGTAGGGATCACCTTCAACAGCTCCCATGCTCTTAAGCAGGAAGGGTCCGCGAGGATCATCCGTGCCAGTACTATAGGTATCAGCGTAGGACTCATTGTTGGCTTTTTTACAGGCACGATTGGGGGCTATTGGGCAGGTTTTGTCCTTGGCAAGCTTTATCCGGTGTTTCAAGACGAAAACAATATTGGGAGCAGCATTGCTGGACTGACTGTGGGAGGATTATCAGGTTGTTTGATCGCTGCCCTACTTGGATTGATTGCCAGTAGGATTATCAAAGGCAAAGATGCAGCCCTATCTATTGTCACCAGAATTGCTATGGTAGTAGCAGCAGCCTTTGGGGTGGCTGTCGGCATTCCAACCGGTAATGTGGGAGGAACCCAGGATACACTTATAAATGGGATTATCGCAGGGATTATGGGAGAGTTCATTGTAGTGGTACCATTCCTGCTTTTTTACCTGCTGAGCTACTATCGACTGCCGTTGTATCCATTCAGTGCCTATTCCACCATCCAGGCATACCTCGTCAGTCGGAGCAAGCTCCAACCAGCCTTGTATTGCCTGCGTAATTCATCGCTACACTGGGACGAGTGTGTGTTTCTCCCGTTGCCGTATCTTAAAAGCTTGTTGCTGCTGGCCTCAGAACAAAACCTGGATGACACGCTTAACGAGATCAATTTCATTCTACAGCAGAGGCCGCAACAACGCCGGGCTGCGCAAGCGACAGTATACGAACTGGCCCTACGCGATTTAGAGCAGCGCACTATTTTGCGTGACATTGGCCTGGCTCACCAGCGGCTTGCAGTACTCATCCCACAACAGGTGTGGGCGTTAAGCTCAAGTGCAAAAAAAGTGTTTCGTCACCTCAATGATGCGAGCAGGGAGGCCGCCAGTTATCTTGTACAGACAAACAAAAAAGATCGACAAGAGGCCCTCGAGCGCATGATTCGTTGCTTAAAGCAGATCCATGCCAATACAGCCTTTAGAAGTATTGAACTCAACCAGCATCTCCGTTCCGTAGTCAATCAGTGGAGTATGCTGGCGGAACAGGGAAAAGAAACATTAGGCAGTATATCAGCAAGCTTGTACATAGACAATCCCTATGCTCCCGGTAACCCATTGGAATTAGGTAATCCCTTATTCGTCGGTAGAGTTGATGTAGTACAGAAATTAGCACAGGCGTTACAAAAAAAACCTCGCCCCACCTTTCTTCTCACAGGTGAGAGGCGTATGGGCAAGAGCAGTATTCTCAAGCAACTGCCCGTTCTTCTAGGTCCGCATTTCCTGCCTGTTTTCTGTGATCTGCAGACGACTGGCATACTTGCCAGCACCGCTGCATTCTTTGCTGCTATAGCTGCCGGCATAGAGAAGCAACTCGAAGAGAGAGGAATGTTCGTACACAAACTGGAGCGCGGTCAGCTCAATGCGGCGCAACAACAAAGCGAGGTTATCGTGTACGATCTGTTTGAACAGTGGTTTGTAGAGGTAGAGCAGACCCTCCAACGGGCAGAATGTGTAATCATTCTTGAATTCGATGAGTTCGAGAAACTTGAAGATGCAGAGGAGAGAGAAAATCTCAACCTCAAACTACTCTTCGATTGGTTCCGTAGCATTATTCAAAACCGTTCAACCCTGGCGTTGCTCTTTAGCGGGGCGAAGATGGTCGGCGATATGGGTCGCAGTTGGGCAGGCTACTTTGTCAATGTTGAGAGAATCAAGGTCAGTTTTTTACGCGATCGAGATGCGCTTGATTTGATCATGCACCCCGTTCCACAGGTCTTCACCGCAGAGGTCGCACAAGAAATTATGCGTCTCACACGCGGTCAACCGTTTCTTGTTCAAGCAGTGTGTAAGCAAATCATTGAGCTGCTCAACGATAATTCGCGAGAGCAAGCTACCCTCCAGGATGTATCGAGCGCCATAAAAGAGGTGTTTGAGGCATGGCCGGGCTATTTCTGGGATTTATGGAACCGTTGTGACCCTGACCAGCGCGCATGCTTACCACCACTACTTTCTCTAAAGGGTGTCGATGCTGGCTATGTCGTGCAGCGAAGTGGTCTCAGCAAGCAGAGAACTATGCATGCTTTAGAAAAGTTGCAGATTCGCGATATCGTGACCTACGAACAAAATATCTATCGGTTTGCCGTACCAGTATTTGCCCAATGGGTCGAACAGCATCTTCATCTCCTTCTACCGGTGGATGAACATTAGGCCTCTTTCCATCTCCGCGAAGACCCGCTGCCCTATGTCAAAAGAACATTTTTTCAAATTTGCTTGTAAAGTTTATTGTGTAGCAGGCCAAACCCTGCTATCATATACACATGGGCAAATACGTCATCTTTCAAGGCGGCACCCTCGTCCTACGCGACGTGAGCACACAAGAGCAGCCACCCGCACCTTTTAAGCTCATCAAGGAACGGTGGCGCTGCGAAGGCTACCACTATGGCACGCTCCAACCCTACTTGCAGGAGCAGGACGTTCACGACAGCGTGCCACGCTGGCAGCCACTCAACCTGAAGCTGCAGGAGATGCGTGAGCCGCACGACTACCAGGTAGCTGCCCTGGCAGCCTGGGATCGTGCCGGGCGGCGCGGAAGCATCGTGCTCCCTACGGGGGCAGGCAAAACCTTTGTCGCCATCCAGGCCATCAATCGTGTGAACCGCTCGACTGTCGTGGTCGCACCCACCATAGACCTGCTGCACCAGTGGTATGCACGATTGGTCAACGCGTTCGCATGCGATGTGGGCGTCTATTACGGTGGTGAGAAGAAGGTCTTGCCTCTTACCGTCACCACCTATCACTCGGCAGGAGACTTGATGGCGGAGTCTGGCAACGCCTTCAAGCTCATCATTTTTGACGAAGTGCATCACCTGCCCGCGCCAAGCTGGGGGGAAGCTGCCCTCATGGCTCCTGCCCCCTTCCGCTTAGGGCTAACGGCTACCTACCCTGAAGAGCACGAACAGGCAAATGGGCGCTGGCGCGTAGACGACCTGATCGGGCCAATCGTGTACACCAAACGTATTGAGGAACTCGTCGGACAACAACTCGCGCACTATCGCACGCAGCGCTTACGTATTGATCTCTCGGCTGAAGAGCGCGCTCGCTATGATGCCGGCTACGCGATCTACATGGGATTCGTGCGTTCGCGGCAGTTACAACGCAGTCATGGTCCAGACTGGCTGATGGAATTGATGCGCCTCTCTGCCATTGATACGCAGGCACGCCGTGCCTTGCTTGCCCGTCAACGTCTATTGCAGTTGCTTGGCAGTTGTGAGGGGAAATTCACGGCACTCGATGCGCTGCTGCGTGAATACTCCACCGAACGTGTGCTGGTCTTCACCGAACACAATGCGATCGTGTACGACGTTGCCTGTCGCCATCTCGTTCCGGCTATCACCCATGAAACCCATGCAGCCGAACGCAAGCATATCCTCGATGGGTTTCAAGAAGGTCACTACCGTGTGATCGTCACATCTCGAGTGCTTAACGAGGGCGTAGATGTGCCGGAGGCCAAGGTTGCCATTGTGCTGGGCGGCACATCTGGGGCACGCGAATATATCCAGCGTCTGGGGCGGGTGTTGCGCAAGGTCGAGAACCGGCAAGCGGTGCTCTTTGAAATTATTGCGCGCAAGACCATCGAAGAAGGCAAGGCGCAACGGCGGCGTACTGGACAGGAGGCCGACTAGTGCTCACGGCTGACCTCGTCAGACCAAGATTGCGTCTGCGTGGAGCAGAGCTGTCCATCAACATGCTTGATGAACACGACCCATCCTGGCTGCAAACTGCAACAGACCTGGTCGCCTTATTGCAGAGGCAAGTAGGCCAGTCACAAGGGGCCTGGGACAGAGCGCTGGAGACCTATGTAGGCGAGCGTATAGACTATTTTGTGGTGCGTGGCTTGGCGAAAGTGCTCACGGATGCAGCAACTTTTACGCACCTGCCGACTGCCCTTCCTCCAGTTCAGTTGCGTGAGCGGCTCTTCGCCTATGGTCCGGTGTTCCCAACGCCCCAATTATTTCAGCCGCGTACGCGCTATGAGGTGCTGAGGAACGTGGCGGATGAACTCAGTATCTCCTCCGAACAGGTGGAAGCAACGCTTTTTGCGGACCGACCTGCCACCTATATCCTCAGCGATGCAGGGCCGCAGTGGACACCCGAAGGTTTGCTTGCCCGTTATAACCTGGAGCTGGCACGCGGCGTGCTCTACTGGGCCAGCCATGTGCGGATTGAGGTGCATGCCGGTTATAAAGACCTGTGGAAGTATCTGAAACTCTTTAAGCTGATGTTCTGGGCGCAGTCACAACGGGATGGCTATGTCATCGACCTCGACGGCCCAATTTCGCCCTTCGTCCAGGCAACCACCCGCTATGGCCGGCAATTTGCGGCGTTCTTGCCCGCGTTGCTGCTGTGCGAGCGCTGGCGCATGGTCGCGGCAGTACATCCACCTCAAACAGGGGTGATAGCAAGCTACCGGCTGGACCACACCTCATCCTTACAGACGCATTTTAAGCAGAGTGGCCTGTTCGATAGTCGTCTTGAGGCGGACTTTGCCAGCGAATTCGAGCAAAAGGTGGGCGGGAAACGCGGGCATTGGCGCCTCACTCGTGAAAGCGAAGTCCTCTTGCTCGGCGATACAGTGATGATCCCAGACTTCCTTCTCGTTGACGAGCAAGATGAGAACCGCAAAATTATGATCGAGCTGGTCGGCTTTTGGCATCCACAGTACCTGCGACGAAAGATAGAGAAGGTTCGCGCGGCTAATTGTGCTCATCTGCTCCTGCTCGTTTACAAGGGGTTGAAGATTACGGAGGATGCGTTTGATGATGCAGCGAGCGAGGTGATATTTTTTCAGCAAAAACCTGTGCTGAAAGAGGTGATGGAGACGGTGGAGGCGATGGCAGAGCGTATTTATGGGCCGCGTCTGAAACGTGCAAAGCGACGCAAAGCAAAAGGCTGAGGCCCTTGCAACTGTTTCATGCAAGGGCCTTCAGTCAAGTTAGAAGTGGTACCGCTGAGGATACACTCATCCTATTGGGCGGTGAGTGAACTCCCCGTGAGCGTCTCGTTCGAGCTGGCGTCGGTTTGATCACTCGCCTGGTTGGTGCTCCCGGCGACACTCAATCCACCTTTTACAGTGAAGATAGCTTCATCGAACGTGCTTCCTGTGGGTGCGCTGGCGACCGCAAACGCAGGAAAGGCCGGTGTA
>WNFH01003022.1_pt1 | contig 11837 bp, 11 predicted proteins | sample 5400411 | NCBI WGS metagenome assembly WNFH01 (sample SAMN13153347, study PRJNA577476) | soil metagenome | isolation source: 200 cm saprolite under Douglas fir tree site 2 hole 3 | place: USA:California | collected 2015-04-18
TCGAGCGCTTCGAGCTCTACATCGCCGGGCGCGAGATCGCCAACGGATTCTCCGAGCTGAACGATCCGGAAGACCAGGACGCGCGCTTCAAGGAGCAAGCGAAAGCCAAGGCGGGCGGCAACGAAGAAGCCATGTACTACGACGCCGACTACATACGCGCGCTCGAATACGGCCTGCCGCCGGCGGCGGGCGAAGGGATCGGAATCGATCGCCTGGTGATGCTCTTCACCGACAGCCCCAGCATCCGCGACGTGCTGCTGTTCCCGCATCTGCGCCTGGAAGCCTGAAGCCCTTTCTTCCCTAACGCAGTGCAACAATCTTTTACATCAACCGGCTGGCGCCTCGTGCGTTATTGCGGGTAAGCTTGACACTCGGCAAAAGGACAACAGGAGGCCAATATGGAAGCGCAAGCTGCACGTCAATACCACCCCCTCGTCATCATCGCCGCGATTGCGGTAACACTTTTCAGCCTCGTAGGAATCGCGGCCGTTCTCGGCTGGATTCCGACCTCGGTCGGCGGCGGCGCGACTGCCCAAGCGCCCGCGCAACCCGAAGCCGCAAAGCAGGCCGAGGAGCAGCATGCGGTCAAGCCGAAGCCCAGGCCGGTGCACCAGGCCATCGTTCCCCCGCCTCCGCCTCAAGTCGCTGCAATTTGCAAGGAATGCGCGGTGATCGAAGAGGTGCGCGAGGTCGAAAAAGCAGGACAGGCTTCCGGCGCCGGCGCAGTCGGCGGCGCGGTGGTCGGCGGGGTGATCGGTCACCAGGTCGGCGGCGGCCGCGGCAGGGACGTTGCGACCGTGCTGGGCGCCCTGGGCGGCGGCCTTGCCGGGAATCAGATCGAGAAGAACGCGAAAAAGACGAAGGAATACCAAATCTTCGTCCGCTACGAGGACGGCACCAAGGGCCTTTTCACCCAGCCCACGCCGCCGAGCTGGAGAATCGGCGACAAGGTGAAGGTCATCAACGGCGTGATCCAGGCGCGGGGCTGAACCGGTCAACAGCCGCAGAAACGCGGGCGATTTGCCCGCGTTTTTTTTCGCCCATTCGCCGCGAACGACGCGCATGCCCGGCATGCGCAGAATAGAATCGCGGCATGACCGGCCTCGCGATCTCCCTGGTGCTGGGCGCCGCGCTGGTGCACGCAAGCTGGAACTATCTTCTCAAGAAAAGCGGCGGCGGAATCGGGTTCGTTTGGGCGTTCGCCGCGCTGTCCTCCCTGCTCTACGCTCCGCTCGCGATCGGCGTCGTCATCGTCCAGCATTTCGAGCTCACCGCCGCAGCGCTCGCCCTCATCTTCGCGAGCGCCGTGCTGCACACCGCTTATTACCTGCTGCTCGACCGCGGCTACCGACACGGCGATCTCTCGGTCGTCTACCCGCTCGCCCGCGCGACGGGCCCTTTCCTCACGGTGCTGTTCGCGGTCGCCCTGCTGGGCGAGCGGCCGGGCGTCGTCGCGATGTGCGGCGCGGCGCTCGTCGTGGGCGGCGCATTCTTTCTCGCGGCGAGCCCGGCGAAGCTGCGCGAGGCGGGCGCCATGCGCGGTGTCGCCTTCGCCCTGCTCACCGGCTGCATGATCGCATCGTATACAGTCGTCGATAAACAAGCGGTCAGCGCCTTCCTGATTCCGCCCATCCTCCAGGACTGGGGCGCGAACCTCGGCCGGGTGATCGTGATGGCGCCGCTTGCTCTCAGGCGCCGCGCGGAGGTCAAGGCCGCCTGGACCCGGCAGAAGAAGGCGGTGATCCTGGTCGCCCTGCTCTGCCCGCTCTCCTATATCCTCGTGCTGACCGCGATGGTATTCACGCCGGTCAGCTACGTCGCGCCGGCGCGCGAGATCAGTATTCTGTTCGGCGCGCTGATGGGAGCGCACTGGCTGCGCGAAGGCGACGTGCCGCGCCGCACCGCCGCCGCCGCGGCAATGGCCCTCGGAGTCGTCGCGCTCGCGATCGGCTAGGATAACGTCCGGAAAACGCCTTCATGGACATTTCCTTCGCTTCCGCCGTCGTCATCCTGTTGCTGGTCACCGATCCGATCGGCAACATCCCGCTGTTCGTATCGCTGCTGCGGCACGTCAAACCCGCGCGCCGCGTCCGGGTGATCGCGCGCGAGTGCGCGATCGCGCTCGCCGTGCTGCTCGTATTCGTGGTGTTCGGCAGGACCCTTCTCGATCTCCTCGGGCTGTCCGAGCGCTCGCTCAATCTCGCAGGCGGCATGATCCTGTTCCTGATCGCGCTGCGCATGATATTCCGCAGCCGCGAGGGCATTTTCGGCGATACGCCCGCGGGCGAGCCGCTCATCGTGCCGCTCGCGATCCCCGCGATCGCTGGACCCGCCGCGATCGCCACCGTGGTGCTGCTCGTGTCGCGCGCCCCCCAGCGGCTGCCGGAGTGGCTTGCAGCGATAACCGCGGCGATAGTGGTTTCATTCGTGGTTCTGATCTTCGCCGAGCGCATCAGCAGATGGCTGGGCGAGCGAGTGCTCGAGGCCTTCGAGAGGCTGATGGGGCTGCTGCTTACCGCGATCGCGGTGGAGATGCTGCTGCGCGGAATCGAAGGTTTCGTTCGTCACCTGCAATCCGGTTAGGAGCTTATGCAGGAATCGCGTCGCGGATAGCAGGCAGCATGCGCGCGACCGCTTCGCGTCCTTCCGCGATCGCAATCTCCGCGCGGTGATAGTCGAGCGAGCCGAGGTGCGCGAGCCGCGGCGTGAGCAGCACGTCGGGCGGCTCGCCGGCGAGACGGCTGCGCGAGATCCGGACCTGCATCACGTCGATCGAGCCCATCAGCGCCTGCAGCATCGAGGGCGGCGCACCGGCCTCGTCCTCTTCGGCCGGGGCATCGGCGCGGCGCGGAAAGAGCTTGCCGAGGAGCCGGTGCCGCCCCGTCTGCGTTGCCCACTCCTCGCGGTTCTTGCGCGCATGGCGCCCCACGATGTCGGAGCCGACGTCCACCGCGATGACGATGTCCGCGCCCATCGCGCGGCATAGCGAAACGGGCACGGGATTGACCACGCCGCCGTCGACCAGATAGCGGTCCTCACGCAACACCGGCCGGAACAGCCCCGGCACGGCGATCGAGGCGCGGACGGCGTCCGAGACCCTGCCCTCGCGCAACCAGATCTCCCGGCCGGAGGTGACGTCCGTCGCCACCGCAGCAAACGGGACGGCGAGCTCGGAAAACTCCCTCTCGAGGAACTGCTCGCGAATGAAATCGGCGACGCGCTCCCCCTTGATGAGGCCGCCGCGCAGCCGGATGTCGAGCAGCCCGAGCATGCTCTTCCAGTCGAAGGCAAGCGCCCAGGCTTCCAGTTGATCGAGACGGCCGGCCGCGAAGGCCGCACCGACCAGTGCGCCGATCGAGCACCCCGCGATCATATCCGGCCTGACCCCCTCGGCGCTGAGCGCGCGCAGCACGCCGATGTGCGCCCAGCCGCGCGCCGCGCCGCTGCCGAGCACGAATCCGATTTTGGGCCGGCGCGCCACGGCTGCTTACCTATATTGGAACCCGCGTCCGGTTCGGAGGCAAGGGTCCCCTTGCGGGCGCGGCCCTGCGATGCTCAGCAGCGCTCGCCTGCGGATTCCGGGCCGCGACCGAGGGAAGGCCTCCGAGCCGGACGCGGGTTGGGTACCGCATCACATCCGCTCAAAAATCGCCGCAATCCCCTGCCCGCCGCCGATGCACATCGTGACCAGGGCGTAGCGCTTTTGCGTGCGGTGCAGCTCGTAGATCGCCTTCACGGTGAGGATGCAGCCGGTCGCGCCGATCGGATGGCCGAGCGCGACCGCCCCGCCGTTGGGATTGACCTTGGCGGGATCGAGACCGAGATCGCGCGTCACGGCCATCGCCTGCACCGCGAACGCCTCGTTCGATTCGATCACGTCCATGTCGGCGGGTTTCAGGCCCGCCTTCTCGAAGACGCGCTTCACCGCCGGGATCGGTCCGAGGCCCATCAGCTGGGGCTCCACGGCGGCGTGCGAGTACGCCACGAGGCGCGCGAGCGGCTTCGCGCCCTGCTTCTGCGCCGCGGATTTTTCCATGAGCACCACCGCCGCCGCGGCGTCGTTGATGCCGGAGGCATTGCCCGCCGTCACCGTGCCGTCCTTCTTGAACACGGTCTTGAGCTTCTGCAGATCCGCAAGCGTCGCGTCCTTTCGGACGTGTTCGTCGGTATCGAACTGCGCGGGGCCTTTCTTCGACTTCACTTCGACCGGGACGATCTGGCTCCTGAAGTGGCCGGCGTCGAGCGCCTTCGCCGCGCGCCTGTGGCTCTCGAGCGCAAACGCGTCCTGCTCGTCGCGCGTGATACCGTATTTCGCTGCAATGTTCTCCGCGGTGACCCCCATGTGGCCGTGGCCGAACGGGTCGTGCAGCGCCGCGGTCATCGCGTCGATCACCTGCGAGTCTCCCATGCGCTGGCCCCAGCGCGCCGCGGGCATGAAGTACGCGGCGCGGCTCATGCTCTCCGCGCCCGCGCCGATCGCGACGTCGGTGTCGCCGAGGAGGATGTGCTGCGAGGCGGAGACGATCGCCTGCAGGCCGCTGCCGCACAGACGGTTCACGGTGAGGCAGGGCGTCCCGACCGGGAGCCCGCCTTCTATCGCGGCAACGCGGGAAAAGTACATGTCCTTCGCCTCGCCGTGGATGACGCTGCCGAAGACGACGTGGCCCACGGTTGCCGGATCGATCTTCGCCCGCGAAACGACCTCCCTGACGCAGATCGCGCCGAGCTGGGTCGGCGCGATCTCCTTGAGCGAGCCGCCGTAGTCGCCGATCGCGGTGCGCACGCCGCCCGTCACCACCACTTCACGCTGTGCCATGGAATGCTCCTTTGATCATGCCGCGAGCCGCCGGGGAGCGACGGGTCGCGCGAACAGGTCGTGGGTGTCTGAACGGAACACTTTCACTTGCGCCCGATCGCCCGGCGCGAGCTGGTCCGCGCCTTCGATGTGCACCACGCCGTCGATTTCCGGGGCGTCGGCGGCCGAGCGCGCCACCGTGCCTTCCGGCTTCACCTCATCCACCAATACTTCGAGGATCTTCCCGACTTTGCGCGTCAGGCGCCGCGCGCTGATTTTTTCTTGGAGCTGCATCAGCCGCGCACGGCGTTCTTCGCGTGCTTCTCCCGGCAACGCGCCGGGCAGCTCGTTCGCTTTCGCGCCGTCCACGGGCGAATAGGCGAAACAGCCGACGCGGTCGAGCTCGGCTTCCTCCAGGAATTCGAGCAGCTCCCGGAACTCGTCCTCGGTCTCGCCCGGGAAGCCCGCGATGAAGGTGCTGCGGATCGTTATGTCGGGGCAGATCTTGCGCCAGGCGCGGATGCGCTCCAGGTTGTCCTCCCCGCTCGCAGGGCGCTTCATCAGCTTCAGGATCCTGCGGCTCGCGTGCTGGAAGGGGACGTCGATATAGGGAAGTATCTTTCCCTCCGCCATGAGCGGGATCACCTCGTCCACGTGCGGATACGGATACACGTAATGCAGCCGCACCCACACGCCGCTCGCGGCGTCCTTTCCGGCGAGCTCCCCGAGCGCCACGGCGAGATCGCTCATGCGCGTGCGCACCGGCCGCCCGCCCCAGAATCCAGTGCGGTATTTCAGGTCCACGCCGTAGGCGCTCGTGTCCTGCGAGATCACGAGCAGCTCCTTCACGCCGGCCTCGACGAGGTTCTCCGCTTCCCGCATGACTTCGCCGATCGGCCGGCTCACCAGATCGCCGCGCAGGGACGGGATGATGCAGAAAGTGCAGCGGTGATTGCAGCCTTCGGCGATTTTCAGGTACGCATAATGCCGCGGCGTGAGCTTGATTCCCTGCGGTGGCACGAGGTCGGTAAAGGGGTCGTGCGGCCTGGGCAGGTGTTCGTGTACCGCCGTCATCACCTCTTCCAGAGCGTGCGGGCCGGTGACTGCGAGCACTTCCGGGTGCGCTTGCCGGACGAGCTCGCCCTTGGCGCCGAGGCAGCCGGTGACGATGACGCGGCCGTTCTCCGCGAGCGCCTCGCCGATGGCATCGAGCGATTCCTGCACCGCCGACTCGATGAAGCCGCAGGTGTTGACGACGACGAGGTCGGCACCGTCGTACGAGGGCGAAATCGCATAGCCCTCCGCGCGCAGGCGCGTGAGGATGCCTTCTGAATCGACCAGCGCCTTGGGACAGCCGAGAGAAACGAATCCTACTTTGGGTGGTGCAGCCACGGGAGCCTGAATGCCGGACCTCAGCTCTTCTTCCCGTCGCCCGGCGCCTTGTCGTCCTCCGGTTTCTGCGCGCCGCCGGGCTGCGCGCCGAATCCGGGCATGCCGGGGAAGCCCGGGAAGGGGAAGCCGGAGAACATGTTGCGCGTCTGGTTCTGCAGCTGCTCCTGCATCTGCAGGAACATGTTGCGGCTCTGCTCCATGTACGCCGAGACGAGGCTCTGCATGGCGGGGCCCTGAAAGCTCATGAACTGCTTCCACAGCTCCTCGTTGAATTTGGCGGGCTCCCCGTAGAGCTTCTGCGACTGCTCCTGCATGCGCTTCTGGATCTCGCCGAACAACTGCATGTTGCGCTCGAGGTAGGCTCCGAGCATTCCCTGCATCGCGTTGCCGTAGGAGCGGATGAACTGCGTCAGAACGTCCGAGGAAAACATCGGCGCCCCGGCGCTTTCCTCTTCGAGGATGATCTGCAGCAGGATCGATCGTGTCAGGTCTTCGCTGGTCTTGGCCTCCACCACCTGGAACTCCTCGCCCTGCAGCACGAGCTTCTTGACGTCCGCGAGCGTGATGTAGGTGCTCGTCCTGGTGTCGTAGAGACGGCGGTTGGGGTACTTCTTGATCAGTCGGGCGGGTTCGGCCATGGGGAAGACCTTGCCTCAATGTGAAACGCGGGTGCTGCAGTGCCACATGATACTGGAACTCGCTACGCCATGTGTTGTCCCCCGTTGATGGCGATGTTGGCGCCGTTGACGAAGGCCGCCTCCTCCGAGCAGAGGTAGATGATCAGCCCGGCGACTTCTTCCGGCCTGCCGAGCCGGCCCAGCGGAATCTGGGGCAGGATCTTCGAGTCGAGGATTTCCTTCGGGATCGCGGTCACCATCCTGGTGCCGATGTAGCCGGGCGAGATGGTGTTGACCGTCACGCCCTTCTTCCCCACTTCGAGCGCAAGCGACTTGGTGAAGCCGTGCATGCCTGCCTTCGCCGCGGAGTAGTTGGTCTGCCCGAATGCGCCTTTCGAGCCGTTCACCGAGGACACGTTGATTACCCGCCCCCAGCCGCGGTCCACCATGCCGTCGCAGACCTGCTTGGTCATGTTGAATACGGAGTCGAGATTGGTGTGCAGGACCGTGTCCCAGTCGCCCTTGGTCATCTTCCTGAACGTCATGTCGCGCGTGATCCCGGCGTTGTTCACGAGGATGTCCACCGGACCGAGATCCCGGGTCACACCGTCCACGCATGCCTTGCACGACTCGAAGTCGGCGACGTCGCAGGGATAGGCGCGGAATTCGTAGCCGCGCGACTTCATCTGCGCGGTCCATTGGGCGGCGGTCTTGTTCGAGGGCGAGCAGGTGATAGCCACGCGGTATCCCGCATCCGACATTTTGGTGCTGATGATTTCCCCCAGCCCTCCCATGCCGCCGGTGATGAGCGCCAGTCGTTTCACCATGAGTCCTCTCTCTCGCGTCCTGGATTCGCTGCCGTCTCCGATTATGCTCCGGGATTATTGCACCAAACTCATGGCCGTCAGCTCATGTGAAGTCCGCCGTTGATCGAGATATTCGCGCCGGTGATATACCCCGCCTCTTCGGAGGCGAGGTACGCGACCAGGCCCGCGATCTCTTCGGGCCGCGCGAGCCGACCCATTGGAATTTGCTCGACGATCGAATCCAGGACTTCGGGCTTCATCGCCCGCACCATGTCCGTCTCGACGTAGCCCGGCGACACGGTGTTCACGGTCACGCCCTTCTTCACCACTTCCTGCGCGAGCGCCTTCGAGAACCCGTGCATGCCCGCCTTGGCGGCCGAGTAGTTGGTCTGGCCGAACTGGCCCTTCAGCGCGTTGACCGAGGAGATGTTGACGATGCGGCCCCAGCCGCGCTCCATCATGCCCTCGATCACCTGGCGAGTGACGTTGAAGACGCTGTTCAAGTTGGTGTTGATGACCGCGTACCAGTCGGCGGGCGACATGCGCTTGAAGACGCCGTCGCGAGTGATGCCGGCGTTGTTGACGAGGATGTCCACCGGACCGATCACCGAGCCGATCTGGTAGAACATGTCGGCGCAGGACTCGTAGTCGTCCACGTCGCCCTCGGCCGCGTAGACCTGCGTGCCTTCGCTGCGCATCTCCGCGAGCCAGTCGTCCTTCCTGTCGTAGCCGGGAACGCAGCCGGCCACCACTTTCACTCCGTTTCTCGACAGGCGCCGGCACACCGCCGTGCCGATTCCTCCCATGCCTCCGCTTACGAAGGCGATGCGCCGCTTGACGGGAGCGCCTGAGTCCTGGGAAGGTTCCGCGCCCGTGCGGGCAATCGTGGCTGCTGTCGCGGTGGTCATGGTTCGATTACCTCTCAAGTTCGGCCGTGTCCTGCGGGGCAATGCCACAGGCTGCGGGCTATGCCACGCGATGCTTCACGTAGCGGCCGGGCGCGGGCTCGATCGGCTTGTATTCGGCATTGCCCAGGCGCGCGCGCGCCTTCACGCGCTCACCACCGAAGCGTTCGAGCCATGCGCTCCAGTCGATCCACCAGCTTCCGGGCCTTTCGGTTGCGGCGGCGAGCCACGACTCCGGTTCCCCGGTCGGCTCCCCGCCCGTCCAGTAGCTGCGCTTGTTTTTCGAAGCGGGATTGACGATCCCGGCGACGTGGCCGCTCGCCCCGAGCACGAAACGCATGTCACCCTTGAGCAGCTGCGTCGTGCGGTACGCCGTGCGCCAGGGCACGATGTGGTCCTCGCGCGTGGCGAGCACGTAGGCAGGAACGACGACCCTGCCGAGGTCCACCGGCACACCCATCGTCGAGACCCGGCCCGGCTCGCGCAATTTGTTCTCGAGATAGGTGTTGCGCACGTACCAGCAGTACATCGGGCCGGGAAGATTCGTGGAATCCGCGTTCCAGTAGAGCAGGTCGAAGGCCTCGGGCGACCTTCCCATGAGGTAGTTGTTCACCACGTACGACCAGACGAGTTCGTTCGCGCGCAGCGCCGAGAACACGAGCGCGAGATCGCGCCCGGGCATGACGCCGCCCTTGCCGATGGAGGCCTCGCGCAGCGCCACGCTCGCCTCGTCGATGAACAGGCCGATCTCGCCGGTGTCGGAGAAATCCAGCATCGCGGCGAGGAAAGTCGCGCTCTCGACGCGCGCCTCGCCCTTTGCGGCCACGGCGAGCGCCGCACCGAGCATCGTCCCGCCGACGCAGAAGCCGAGCGCATTGACTTTCTCCGCGCCCGCGATCGCGTGCGCGACTTCGAGCGCCTTGAGCACGCCGCGCTCGACGTAGTCGTCCCAGGTGAGGCTTCCCAGCTCCGCGGTAATGTTGCGCCAGGAAACCATGAACACGACGTGACCCTGTTCCACCGCGTAGCGCGCGAAGGAATTTTCGGGCTGCAGGTCGAGGATGTAGTACTTGTTGATGCAGGGCGGGACCATCACGAGCGGCCGCTTGAAGACCGTCGGCGTGAGCGGCTTGTACTGGATGAGCTGCATCAGCTCGTTCTCGAAAACCACGGCGCCTTCGGTGACGGCGAGGTTCTTCCCCACCTCGAACACCGATTCGTCCGTCGTCGAGATGCGCCCCTTGTGTACGTCCTCGACGAGCTGGCGAACGCCTCGCGCGAGGCTCTCGCCCTGCGTCTCGAGCGCGAGCTTCAGCGCCTCGGGGTTGGTCGCGGTGAAATTCGCCGGGCTCATGGCGTCGGCGAACTGGCGCGTGATGAAGCGCAGGCGCTCTTTTGCGAGCGGCTCCGCTTTCAGCGCCTCGACCCACTCGGCCAGAAAGCGGGAGTTGATGAGGTAGCTCTGGCGCAGGTAATCGAACCAGGGATTGTTCCGCCATTCCGCCGAGGAGAAGCGGCGGTCGCCGCGCTCAGGGGGCGCAACCGGCGCCGAGTCGCGCCCCGCCTCGCGCGAGAGAGTCGACTGCAACAGGGCGGCATGCTGCTGGAAATATTGTGCCTGGAGCGCCGCAAGCTTTGCGGCGTCGACACCCACCGATTGGAGGGAACGGGCGAAGTCGGACTCGGGCGCGACTCCCAGCGAACCGAGAAAATTCTTTAGGAACGCCTGGGCGGCGTCGGAAAATTGCTCGGCGGGGGATGGGGTTTCAACTACCACGCGGTCTCCGCTTACGACCCTGGAAAATCTGAAAAGGCGGCGGATTATTGCACTGCACAATCGACGAAGTCAAGGTAGCTTGTCACCGTCTTCCCTTGAGCGGCCGTATGCTCAAAGCGCCGCCCAGAGCGACTCCAGCGTGCAGCCGCCGGGGTCAGGAACGGCGGCCTGAGCGTTTTCGCGCCGCAGTTTCGGGGTTCTCCAGCGCCGCGATGATCTTGTCGGCGTAGTCACGCCAGCCGGGTTCCGCCGTCAAGTCGCGGAACAGGCCGCTTCTCGAGAGCGCCGCGACCCAGTCCTGCGTTTCGGCAGTAGCAGCCGACATCCAAGGCTCGAAACCCGCCTCCCGCACGGTCTTCGCCGCCTCGCGCATCTCCTCGGCGCGGCGCTTGCCGTGGTTCGCCACGCGGCTGAAGAGGTACGAGCCCTGTTTTTCCCAGTCGATCTCGGGAAAGGTTTCCGCGAGCGAAGCGAGCAGATGGCGCTCCACACCGTGACGGCGGGCGAGCGTGTAGCTCTCCACGATGATGGCTTCCAGCCCTTTGATGAACACGCTGCGGCACAGCTTGATCGCCGAGGCGACACCGATCCGCTCGGCTACGACGGTCATGTCGAAGCCGAGCGGCCGGAGTTTTTCGGCGAGCGCGCCGGCCTGGTTGCCGCCGAGCAGCATCGGGGCGCGAATTCCGTAGGGCGGAACCGGGGTCATCACCCCCGCCTCGACATAATGCGCCCCAGCCCCGTCGACGAGTTTGGACGCGCTCCCTTTGGTCATCGGAGACGCGGAGTTGAGGTCGAGGAAAAAAGTGCCCGGGCGTATGGATTGAGCCGCTTCGCAGGCAACTTCGAGGGCGTTCGCCGCAGTCACGGCCGAAATCACGATGTCGGCGCGGGCGAGGAGCGCCGCAAGCGATGCGCATGCCTTGACGCCATCGTCCCTGGCGCGAGCCTTCATCGCGGCGCTATGTGGGGAATCGCGAAGGAGGACGTCCCAGGCGCCGACCCAGGGAACGCCCTGTTCCCGCAGGGCGCGAGCGAGAATCTTCCCGACCTCTCCGTAGCCGACAAGGCCGATTCTCAGGTTTGAATCGATCGATCTCGCGCGCATTTGATCTGACTCAAATCGGACTCCCCGTGTGCGCGGCAATCTAGCACGGATGCCGCCGCCGCAATCCCGAGCCCAGCAAATGCCGCGATCGCCCGGTACCGCTTTGGGATTTGGCGATCGAGCTTGACAGGGAGACATATTTGGGATATTTTTCCCAAAATTATGCAGCGGAAAGCGACCTCCAAGCCCAGAATCGGTCGCGCCCTAGCGGCGGCGCTCGAGCGAGTTCTCCGTCCGCTGTTCCGGGTCGTGTTGCGTAACCACATGTCTTTTAGAGCTTTTCTCGACATCGCCAAGCACACCTATGTGGAGGTCGCGGCAAGCGAATTCCATATCCCGGGAAAAAAGCAGTCGGCCTCGCGCATAGCGCTGCTTTCCGGGCTGACGCGGAAGGAGGTGCAGCGCCTGCTCGAGGCTCCGGCGATGAACGACAGCGA
>WNFH01003028.1_pt1 | contig 11815 bp, 10 predicted proteins | sample 5400411 | NCBI WGS metagenome assembly WNFH01 (sample SAMN13153347, study PRJNA577476) | soil metagenome | isolation source: 200 cm saprolite under Douglas fir tree site 2 hole 3 | place: USA:California | collected 2015-04-18
TCCCGCTCTCTTCGCGGGATTGTACACCGCCAGAATCCGAGGTCCATTTGTGAGCGAGCGCAAGGAACTGTCGACCGAAACGCGCTCGTTGATTGCGGCTGTGCTGTGTCTGCTGGTGATTGCCGGGTGGTCGCTCATCTATAAGCCGCCGCAGCCCACCCTCACCAAGCCCAGTCCTGCTGCTACAAGCCCAGCTTCCGCCTCCGCCTCCGCAACTTCGCCTGGTTCTTCGCCGACCCCTTCGCAGCCATCCGCAAAAGCGGCGCCAGTCATGGCCATGCACGCCGCCGGAGAGGAACGCTCGATTGTGATTGAGAGCGATCTGTACCGCGTTCAGATTTCCAATCGCGGCGCCGTGGTGCGCAGTTGGCTGCTCAGGAAATTTACCGATGATCATACACCTCCGCGAACGCTCGATCTGGTCCATCCCGAGGCCGCACAGCAGGAAGGCGGCTGGCCGTTTTCGCTGGCGCTCGATGACCCCCAGCAGGAGTCAGCCGTAAACAACGCACTGTTTGAAATCAAATCGTCAGGAACAGTTCCCGCGGCCGGCGCCGTCCTACGCCCCCCCGCGGAAGTCGCATTGACCTGGAGCGACGGGCACCTCGAAGTCTTCAAACGCATGAAATTCAGCGAGAGTTACATCGTCGATGTACAGACTTCGGTAAGCTTGGATGGCAAGCCGCTGGAGTATGGCCTTGCGTGGCGTGGTGGTTTCGGCGACGCCACCGCGTATCGCGCCGCCTTGCAAACCCAAGTGTTCGACAGCGCCGCCACGAAGTTGAACACTCTGGCCGCGAAGAATCTCGGCAAGTCCGGCCAGCCAGCACTCCGGGCAACCATCCCCGGGACATTTGATTTTGCCGGGATCGAAGACCTTTATTTCGCCGCAGCGTTCCTACCGCCTGCGCAATCCCCTGCTGCTTCTTTGCAGCCGGGGTTCACGCTCACGGGCTGGACATCTCAGCACGATACGACTGGCACGGACGGCAAAACAGAAACCGAAACGGTACCTGAAATCGCTGTGGGCTTTTCCTGGCCGGGGCCAATGGATCTCCGCATGTACATCGGCCCAAAGAGTATAGATGGGCTCAAAGCCGTCCGTCCGCCGCTCAATGGTTTGGTACAGTTCGGCTGGAGAGGTTTCATCGCCGAGCCGTTGTTTTACGGGCTGCGCTGGCTATACCGCTACGTTCCGAACTATGGTTGGGCGATTGTGCTGCTCACCGTCGGGATCAACATGGTGATGTTCCCACTCAAGGTGAAGAGCATGCGCGCGATGCAGAAAATGCAGAAAGTCGCGCCGGAAATCAAGTCCATCCAGGAAAGATACAAGAAATACTCGATGCGCGATCCGAGGAAGGCCGAGATGAACAAGGAAGTCATGGCCGTCTATTCGCGCGAAGGGATCAATCCGCTCGGCAGTTGCTGGCCCATGTTGATCCAAATGCCCATCTGGATGGGCCTGTACAGCATGCTCGCCTACACGATCGAGTTGCGCCATGCACAGTGGTTCGGCTGGGTCCACGACCTTTCGGCGCGCGATCCATATTACATCCTGCCGATCATAGTGGCCGCCACGATGTTCCTGGTGCAAAAAATGACGCCCGCACCCGGCATGGACCCCGCGCAGGCCAAAATGATGGCCATGATGCCGCTGATGATGGGCGGCATGTTCGCGCTTTCGCCTAGCGGCCTGCAGTTGTATATACTCGCAAGCAATCTGGTCGCAATGATACAGCAGTGGTATCTCACTCGGACCATGCCGCCTCCGGCGAAACCTTCGCGGGGGCCGGGCAAGAAAAAATAGCCGGACCCGCGAAAAAAGGAGTGCCTCGCTGATGTCTGACTCGCGTCCCAACTTGATCGTTGATGGGAAACTCGATCACACGGCGACAACCGCGGAGCTGCGCCGCTGCATCGACACACTGCTCCGCAAAGCGCGTTTCGAGCTTGCGTATGATATCCGCGCCACCGGGCCGGCCTCCGCGGCAGAGCTGGAAAACCCGGAAATCCTCGTCCTGTTCCGCGGCCGCGATCAGGACCTATTGCTTGAGCGTAATGCGGAATTGCTCAAGGCGCTCGAACACATCGCGCTGCGCTGGCTATGGCTGGATCCCCAGTTCTATGGCCGCATTCGTTTCGACGCCGGCGGTTATCGCGCCATTCGTATCGAGGAGTTGAAGCTCTCCGCACGCGTCGCCGCCGACCGCGTCCGCGAAACACATTCGCCATTTCGTTTCAACGCCATGGCCGCGCGCGAACGCCGCATCCTGCATCTGGTTTTGAAAGGCGAGCCTGGAGTTCGAACCTCCAGCGAAGGCGTCGGCGAAGAACGTCAGGTCGTCGTGTTCCCTGTGGACATGTAGGGGCACGGCACTGCCGTGCCCCTACAACTTCAGACGGGCGATTTCCTCTCTGGATTTTCTTCATCGAAGGCCCAGCCCAAGGGATTTTTGATGATGTAGTCTTTTGCGTTTACGAATTCTCGACTATCCCGGAGAAAATGTTCAAAATATCCTCTTTGCCAGACAACGCCAGTGAATAGCAAACCGGACTCGTGCGCGCGTTTAGTCACAGCCGCCTTGAAAGAGCGGATGATTGTAGGGATAGACCCACTTACAGGTTTGCCGAAGGATTCCGCAGTCAGCGCCGATTTAGTTTGTCGGGCCGCGTCTGGAAACTTCGGATTGATAACCAGGATGCCGTGCAAGTGATTTGGCATAACAACGTATGAATCGATTTCCACATTAGGAAAATGCTCAGGAATCTCGATCCAGCATTTTCTTGCGGCCTCACCAAGGCTAGTGAGAACCGCTTCGTCCTTTTCGATGCGGCCAAAATGGCAGCGCCTCTGGTCCGCGCATATCGTGACAAAATAGTTTCCTGGGCTTGAATAATCAAATCCAGGGAAGCGAATGGAATGCCTCGCTTTTCGGTTTCTATCAATCTCCATGAGCCTTTCACTCTGGCCTTTTGAAACCGTGGGAAATCACATGTCCATCGGAATCAAACACGACTTCAAACGTGAATCCTGGTGCGTTGGCGCGCGTTCCCGCGGGGTCCCCCGGACGTTGCGGATCGTTGCTGTCCTCCCCCCGGAAGAACCGCACGTCCGTGACATCGGCCACAGTTTGTCCCTCGCCTCGCGTTACTTTCCAGATGGGAAACCGAGCGAACCATAAATAGACTTGGACATCTCGCAGTTGCTCCGCCTCAGCTACAAAACGATCGGATCCAACTTCGGCGTAAAGCTGCGTCCGCTCGAGAGTTCCGCCCGGGACATGAAATATAGTCCGCCACACGCCTTCTGGCGTGGTGATTACACCCGTCCAATGTATCAACGTGGGCGGCAGTGGAAGGGCGGCGAGGTTTTCGACGCGCAAATGACGCGAGGCCGCGAAATCTTCCGTATAAGCGAGCGCTTTTCGGTGCGCTGCGGCAGCGAATGCCAAGTAGACGCACAGCGCAGCCATCCCTACGCGGCACCAACTGGCCCTTCTCCAACGAAAACCCGTTCCCCCCAGCGCCGGTGCGAAAAGTACCGTGGCCATCAAGCCGCTCGCCGCGCCGACTACCCAGGCCGGAAATCCGAATCCCGCGGCGTCAGCGACGGCGTGGGCCGCGAATGCGCCGCCGGTGAGCGCAACCCAAACGATCGTGGCACGCCAAGTGAACTTCGCCGGCTCGCGGTAGCACCATGCGGCAAACTGAGGTAGGAGCGCCATCCCGGAAAACCCCAAATCGATAATGAACAGCCAGTCCCATGCCACACGCGAATAATTGAGCGGGCTCCAGACCATCGTCCCAAAGTTGGTTGCGACATCAAGGAACACATGACTGGCGAGCCCAAACGCATAGATGCCCACTAGCTTTGCGAACGACGGCGGCCTCCAACCCACCCACCGGGCAAGTGGCAAAAACACAGCAGCCAGCGACAGCGCCCAGAGGGGGAGCACCACAAGCGAATGCGTGATGTTGCGGTGCCACTCCATGATGGCGAGCGGGTTGCGCGCGATCGGCCCGGCGAATACGTCGATGTCAGGAAAAATGGCGCCCAGCGTGCACGCGGTAATTGCGGCGCGGGCCATCGGGGCGCTCTCGGAACGTTGCCGCATGCTCTCCGCGGAACCCGCGGGCAAATCGCCTCCGGCAAAGAAAGCTTTTCCCGCAAGCGCGCCCACAATTCCATGCGTGATCGTGTCCATGAAGCCGCGATTCTTACTCCCTGCATTGAACCAAATTAGAGAATAGCGCAACTCGGCTTACGGCGGGATTCCAGGCGGACTCTCAGACTACAATGAAACTCAAATGTCCCGCGCTCAATTTCGAACTCTATTAATCTATACATTAAGTATTTATTCGGTTAATCTATCGTCATTGGTGAGCTGCTCGAATCGGGATGGTCAGCGGCTTGGTGGACTCAGACACCGCAAGCATGTGACAACGCCCGTCAAAAATCCCGCCCGGCTCAATCACCAGACACGGCGTGTGGATTTCTCCCGTAACGACGCCCTTGGCCTGAATTTCCACTCGGCCTTTGGCAAAAATCACACCGTCAAATTTGCCGGCGATCACGACGTGATTTCCCTCAATCTGGCCCTCGACACGAGCGCCCTCGCCAAGAGTCAAACTGTGAGTCGACAGCAGATTTCCCTTCATTTGAGCGTCGATCCGAAATACCCCAGACGCTTCGAGCATCCCTTCAAAGCGGACACCCTTGTCGAGGAACCCGGTAAACTCGCCACTCTCTGCGGTCTTGTCGCGACTCTTCGATCTCCAGGCCATGGATGAACACCCCCAGAAAAAAATCTTGAAATCTCAGGACCACCAATCCTAACCCCTGTGCTGCTGACTGCGAATTCCTAATTTGTTACGCGGTAGCCGGGAAGCCACTCCCCAGATATCCGTGTGAAAGGCAGCCTGGGACTCGGAAATCCAAGCTGCCTGCAAATTTTGTATACTACAACCATAGTATTACTGTATCAACCTTTCGTAGAGCGCATTTAGTTGTTCTTCGTCGTAAAACTCCAAAATCAATTGCCCAGCGCGCCCCTTTGCAGGCATCAGCAGGGAGACACGCGTTCCAATGTGCTTCTGTAGCTCGTCGATCGCAGCCTGACGGTTTGGGTCATGGACTTCGGTCCGTGTACCATGCAGCTTTCTACGCGCCCGGCGTGTCGCCATCCGTTCAACCTGCCGGACCGTCAGTTTTCCGCGGGATGCTTTTTGGGCAAGATCGAGTCTTAGTTTGGGGTCTTCGATGGCGAGCAAGGCGCGGCCGTGGCCGGCCGTAATCTTTCCTTCTTCGATCCATTCCAGGAACGTTTCATTGAGCATCAAGAGCCTTACCGAATTCGCCACGGTCGCCCTGTCTTTGCCTGTGCGCGTGGCGACTTCGTCCTGCGTCAAATGAAATTGATCCATCAATCGTTGGAACGCGCGCGCCTGCTCGATGGGATTCAGATCCTCCCGCTGAATGTTCTCGACGAGAGTGAGTTCAAGCGCTTGCTCGTCGCCCACCTCCCGGAGAATGACGGGCACACGCAGCAGTTGAGCGCGCTGCGCGGCTCGCCAACGTCGTTCGCCGGCAATTAACTGGTAGCGCGCGCCGATTTTCCGCACCACCAGCGGTTGGATGATTCCGCTCGAACGGATCGACTGTGCCAATTCTTCGAGCGCCGCCTCTGAAAACCTGGTCCGCGGCTGGTACGGGCTCGGGTCCAGGAGATCTATGTCGAGCAGCAACGGCCCGCCTGCAACTGCCAGCGCAGGCGCCGCTGGTGCTGTCGCCGTTGTTGCCACAGCTGGCGCGGCCTGTGGAGTTTCCACCTCAACATCACGAATCAGAGCCCCCAGCCCCTTTCCCAATGCGTTTCTCGCCACTGGTGACTACCTCCTTTGCTAGGTTTATATACGCTTCGGCACCTTTACTATGAATGTCGTAGAAGTGGATTGGCTTTCCATGGCTGGGCGCTTCCGCCAAGCGTACGTTCCGCGGAATCACAGATTGAAAGACCTGGGCTCCAAAGAAGCTGCGCAAGTCCGAAGCAACTTGCTTGGAGAGAGTGGTTCGCTCGTCATACATTGTTAGGAGGATGCCCTCGATCGCGAGGTCGGGATTTAATGTCCTCCGAATACGCATCAATGTGTCGAGCAGTTCGGAGACTCCCTCGAGGGCCAGATACTCGCATTGAATCGGCACGAGCACTGAATCCGCAGCAGTCAGAGCGTTCAGTGTGAGCAGATCCAAAGCAGGTGGGCAGTCAATGATCACGTATGAGTAGTTATTCTTGACTTGTTCAAGGAGGCCTTTCAAGTGATATTCGCGCCTTTCGGTAGCCACTAGTTCTATGGCAGCTCCAACGAGGTTTTTATCCGCGGGCAAAATGTCAAGACCATCCACCTGGGTCTTTAAAATTATCCTATCGAGTGGTTCCCCGAGAACCAGCGCCTGATAAAGGGTTCTCCGGGCCGGGTCCTTGGGAAAACCAATCGCCGAAGTCGTATTTCCCTGGGGGTCACAATCAAGCAGGAGAGTGGACTGTTCAGAGATAGCGAGTGAGGCAGCAAGGTTGACGGCTGTGGTTGTTTTTCCCACGCCGCCCTTTTGATTGGCGACCGCTATGACGCGTCCCAACTGGATTCCCCTCAGGTGGCGAAATCTAGCACATCTTCTCCGTGACATGCAAATTGTTTCACGTGGAACAAAGCGATAATTGTTTTGTACGGCCGAAAAATTCGATTTCCTTCAGAATTTGCTGGCGTCATCTCGATGCAGGCGCGGATTTATGAAATACTGGCACTCATCAAAGTGTGGATTCCAACACGACAGCATTGTTCCACGTGGAACATTGAAGCGACCTTCTTCGGTGCGAAATTTCCAATGTCAAGATTCCAAACAAGGGGCTCGACAGGCGTGCGGACACGACTGCGGTAATCTCCGAATGAGGTTTCTGTTCCACGTGGAACAAAATTGTCAATCTCGATATGGCTATCGATCTTCGCTAGGATTGGGGCGCCCTATCAACACAAATCGGCGTTGGGATTCAGGGATCTTGACTGCGGGCTGCCAGATCCAACCAGGTGAAGAGGAAACCTTTGTAGTGTCTTCCCCGCCAAGCCAGAATATTGCATGACCACGATGCGTCAGAGCAGATTTCGCCCACCGAAGGATACCTGAAAAGCCACCAATAGCGCGAGCGGTAATAATTTCCGCAAAACCGGGGGTAGCGCGAATCGTATCGAAGCGAATCGGCAATACTTCTACATTTGTCAATTCCAGCGCTCTCACAACCTCCGACAGAAATGCACATTTCTTCGTATTTGACTCAATTAGAATGAGGTGGAGGCCGGGGCAAGCGATTTTCAGTGCCAAACCGGGAAAACCGGCCCCTGAACCTAAGTCGGCGAGCCGACAATTTTCCACAGGCAATAAAGAACAAACAAACATGGATTCGCCGAAATGCCGGACCAGAATTTCCAACGGGTCGACTATGGAAGTCAGGCTAAGCGACTGATTCCACTTGAGTAAGAGTCTAATGTACTCCCTTGTCCGAAGATTCTGTTCGACCGATAGATGAACTCCAAAGGGCGCCAGTGAAGATTTGACCTGGTCTCCGGAAAGGAGGAATTCGCGATTTCCGCTCATGTTTATATATATGATAATATTTAGTAGGTTATATCAGCGCTCGCCATTGGTACCGCCGACGGGCTCCCCGGATCCGGGTAAGGCGCGAAGCGCCCGAGAGGCGCACAGCCCAGCAACCAAATCCACCCCAATGTGTCCAGCGATGGCGGGGATAATGTTCCCGCTCCAGACACGAACAGCTGAAAACAGAAGTCCAACTACGAATGTAGTTATTAGCCCTCGGCGTCCCTGATATAGATGTGCCATAGCGAACCCAGCCGATGAGGCTGCCATAGCGATGGAAGCGGAGAATGCGGAGTCCGCAAAGGCGCGGGAGAATACCGCGAAAACGAAACCACGATACACGAACTCCTCCGACAACCCCGCAGTGCACGCTAAAGCGACAAAAACGCAGGTCTCCACCGATGTTTGAGGCATGATCTTTTGTGTGAACTGAAACAGAAATCCTCGCTTATCCGCAGGGACTCTCGCAATCCTTCGCAGGCCAGCCCACTGGTTCATACACAGAAGCAGGGTGAGGAGCAGGGTCACCCATAAGGTTTGCCAAACGTTGGACACCATCAGGCCGAGGTCATTTAAACTCCAGTGTCGCGAAAAGGACCTCCAGGAGATAAGTGCAACGAGGAGCCACTGAAGGGCGATCGTCGAGCCGTAGAGGGCGAGTCGTTGAGAGGGAGCTGGTGAGGGCTGATCAAGGAGACGTCGAACGCGAACCGCACCGCGCCAAGGAACGAGGACGCCAAGAACAATGAGGATCAGAATGAAATCCCAAGGAATCGCCGAAAGGCTCACGGCAGGGAATGGAAACACGGTTTCACGGAGCCGCGCAAGAGATGATTTGCACCGGTGATGTTTCGTTATCCCTTAGCGCGAACAATTATGATGACACGACCGAAAAAATGGGGGATGGCTCTCGCTCAAGAAACAGCTATCGGAGGACAAAATTGCAGACCACCGCCTACGCAGCAGAGTTAGAAGCGTGGCGCGCTCGTTGATTCTGAATAAGCGCGAGACGCAGGATGCGCTCGCTTTCAGCACGCTCTGGTGGGCACGCGATATAGTCGAATGCACCGGCGCTGAGAGCCTTCAGGTAGGCATCCCAGTCAGCCAAGTGAGAAAGGACAATGACAGGAACACCGCCTGTAGCAGAGGACACGACCTTCAGCGAAGTTCGGAGATTGCAATCCGGCAGATCGTCATCGCAAAGGACAACCTGAAATGTTTGTCGCCCAATCAGAGATCGAGCGTCTGTAAGTGACGAACAAATGACGAATTGCAAATCCATTTCGCGCACAATTTCAGCTGCTTTATCGCTGTGGGCCGAATCGGAACTGATAATTAAGACCGGGAGTGTACTGAGCAGTTCTCGCCCCCTGAGGCTGAAATCGCCCAAGTCCCGCAAGATGAAGCTTAACCTGGGTATTATTATACGCCCACAAGATCAAGCTACAACCAATTCGTTTTGTTGCGCTGTGGAAAATGCCGCTAGCGAGGATAAAATCCCCAGGGGAATTCTGAGTGTTGCCAGGATAGGGAAATGGAGCGAGGCGGAAATTCAAGGCGAGTAGGGCTGGCGCGGGCACTATCAAAGCTAGGGTATTGCTCGCGTTCGCAAGCAGCCGAACTGATTCGAGCAGGGCGTGTCCGGCTGAACGGTACGGCGCGGCGCGATCCCGAAACGCCCGTGCTTGTGGAAAGCGATCGTATCGAAGTGGACAGCCATATTGTCGGAGCGGAAGCGAAACTATACCTGATGCTGAAGAAACCTCGCGGCGTAGTTACGACTGCATCGGATGAAAAAGGCCGGGACACGGTCTATTCCTGCCTGAACGATGGGTTGCCCTGGGTCGCGCCGGTAGGCCGCCTGGACCAAGCGAGTGAAGGGCTCTTGCTACTGACGAACGATTCCAAATGGGCAGCGCGAATTTCCGATCCGCAAACACATTTGGACAAGACCTATCATGTTCAAGTGGGCGCGCAGGTGGATGAAGCACTTCTAGCCGCGATGACAAAAGGAATACGGGCCGGGAACGGCCAAGCCCTGCGCGCCAAACACGCACGCGTGCTGCGGTCAGGCCAACACAACACGTGGCTTGAGATCGTGCTCGACGAAGGGAAAAATCGCCAAATCCGGCGAATCCTGGAGGCGTCAGACATTGAAGTGCTGCGACTGGTGCGCGTGGCCGTCGGTCCCCTCGTATTGGGCAAGCTGGCCAAGGGCGCCTGCCGAGCGCTGAGCTTTGAAGAAAAGCACGCGGTTGATCAAGCGATGAGAATTGCGGGAACGAAACCGGTCATATACGGGCCTCGGTGAGAATCGAAATTTCCTTAGGGGAACCTCATGCGGAGCGGAGTAATGTGGAAATTTGGAATCAGTGCTGTCCCCTTGTACGAACCTGGGAAAATAAAGCAGGAAATATGGCATCACCCACGAATTTGCACCTCGGCGAGATCCAGCGTTTGACGCACCTTGCGAATCAGGGCGTCCCGATGGAATGGTTTTTGCAGGCATTCACTGTCTGGGGGCACATTCTCATGCAGTGTCGCATCAGGCTCCGCGTGACCGGTCATGAACAGGACTCGGATTCCAGGATGAAGGCGGGTCACGCGCCTTGCCAAGGCGGCGCCATTCAGTTTCGGCATCATGATGTCCGTCAGCAGCAAGTGAATCGATCCATCGAACAATCGGGCAATCTTGATGGCCTCGAGGCCGTCGCGGGCCGATAGAACTTTGTACCCGCTTCTCGAGAGAAGATCGGAAGTCAGCTCCAGAAGGGCTTCTTCATTTTCCACGACCAGAATAGTCTCGGTCCCCATTGAAATCTGGCTCGTTGAGGAATCCTTCGCGGGAGTTACGAGCTGTTCTTCCACCTGCGGCAAGTAAATTTTGAATGTGGAGCCTTTCCCGGGCTCGGAGTGAACACCGACGACACCCCCACTTTGCTTTATGACTCCATAAACGGTTGCAAGCCCCAGCCCCGTGCCCTTGCCGCAGCCTTTGGTGGTGAAAAATGGCTCAAAAATGTGCCTTTGCGTCTCCGCATCCATGCCCACACCCGTGTCCATGACGGTCAGACGCACATGAGGGCCAGGGTGGAGAAAAGGCAGGCTACGCGCCTGAGCTTCATCCAGGAACACCCTCGAGGTTTCGATCAGCAGTTTTCCTCCCTCCGGCATCGCATCTCGCGCGTTGACGACGAGATTCACAATCACTTGTTCCATCTGGCTTTGATCCGACTTTATGCTGCCCAATTCCGGATCGAGATTTGTGCTCAGCTCGATGTGTGCACCAATCAACCGCTGCAGCATCTTGCTCATGTCGGATACCAGAAGATTCAAGGCCAAGACGTTCGGCTGGAGAACCTGTTGGCGGCTGAAGGCAAGCAATTGTTGGGTCAACGCCGCGGCGCGCTGCCCAGCCTTCCGGATTTCCTCCGCGCTCCTGCGGAGCGGATCGCCTTTTGCCGCGCGCGAGTCGATTTCCTCGCTGTAACCGATGATCACTCCCAAGAGGTTATTGAAATCGTGAGCGATCCCACCGGACAGGCGTCCCACGGCTTCCATCTTTTGCGCCTGGCGGAGCTGCTCTTCGCGCTGCCGCAATATCTCTTCGGCGTGCTTGCGCTCTGTAATGTCCCGGCTGACGGCGACGATCTTCTCGGCTTCACCTTGGGTATTTCGCACGACGCCGCCCGTCGATTCCAGGATTCGCCACTCTCCGTCTTTGCGCCGGAAGCGGTACTCCAAATGGAAGCGCAAGCCCGTCTCGAATGCTTCTTTCCTGACTTGGAGGACGTGCTGTCGATCATCCGGATGGACCTGATCCGCAATGGGAACTCCCTGCAGCTCTTCGTTCGTGTATCCAAAGAGTCTTTCGTACCCGGGGCTGTTGTAAAGCCGATGCCCGTCCGCGTCTATGACGGCAATCAGGTCCTCCGCATTTTCACTGATTAGCCGGTACAATTCTTCCCGCTCGCTAAGTTGGCGGCGGATTCGCTGAATCTGGAGTTGCTGGTAGATCGTGTAAAGATCGAACAGTAAAACCAGGCCGAGCAAACCACGCACAGATTGGCGCAGAGAGAAGGAAAAATTGGGATCCGACTGATCGAAAAGATAGGAGAAGGAAGCCATCCCCGCGGTCAGCAGCAAAGTCACGGCAATTGC
>WNFH01010353.1_pt1 | contig 11813 bp, 11 predicted proteins | sample 5400411 | NCBI WGS metagenome assembly WNFH01 (sample SAMN13153347, study PRJNA577476) | soil metagenome | isolation source: 200 cm saprolite under Douglas fir tree site 2 hole 3 | place: USA:California | collected 2015-04-18
GCCTCCAGCACGCCGAGCGCGATGGCCAGGTCGAACCCCGCGCCCTCCTTGCGCACGTCCCCGGGCGCGAGGTTCACCGTGACCCGCTTGTGCGGGAGCTCCCAGCCGCCGTTGCGCACGGCGGTCGCGACCCGGACCCTGGCGTCGATACAGGCCGCGTCGGGCAAGCCCACCAGGAAGAACCCGGGCAGCCCGAGCGCCAGGTCGACCTGCACCGAGACGGGCAGGGCCGTCGCGCCGAGCAGCGCGGCGCAATGGAGCGTGGCAGCCACGCGCGCGTGCTATTGCGAGCCGCGTGCCGCGCGCGCGACGAGGGGAGACGGCCTCGCGGACCCGTCCGAAAACGAGAGGGGGTCTCGAAACGAGATGCCTCCGCGTGTGGCCATCTCGACGCAGGCGGAGTCAGGGAGTAAGCCTTTCGCGTCATTCGCCGGAGGCGGCCGATGAGAAGGCTCGCGTTGCCGCTCTTGCTGCTCTTGACTGGCTGCCTGGTCGCGCAGCGACCGCCTCCGGCGCCTCCGCCGGCTCCGCGTTTTTCCGTGGAAGCGGAGCGGCAGAGCGACCCCGATCTTTGCCGCCGCATGGCCGACTGGGATTGCGAGAATCTCGACTGTCCGGATTGCAGCTCCGTGGCAGAACGAGCGCGAACCCGCGACGTGGGCGAAGTGGCTGGAGCGCTGGCCGCCCTGGGTCTGGCAGGGTTCTTCGCCCAGCAGTCGAGCGCGCCCGGCGGCGGCAGTACACCGTTCGCCAATGCGCTGCACAGCGGAGCCGCGCCCGTTTCCTCGAATGGCTTCTGGCCCGCAACGAGAGAAGCGAGCGAGGTGGAATCCTGCCGCGCCACCTGCCGCCGCTGCGCCGACACGAAGCTCCGCTGCCGCTGAATCGGTAGCCGCGTCGCCGGCTGCTCGTGAACCAGCACTACCACCAGCCGCTCGACCACCAGTATCTGCGGCGCGGCCGCGCGGGCGTGAAGAGCGCCAGCAGCACCGCCAGCGTCCCGAAGAACAGCCACATCGCAGTGGGGGGATGCGTGCGCAGCGCGGCGACGCCGGTGCCGCCCAGCCACAGGGCGATCGTGCACCCGACCCACCAGCGCCACCGCGCCGGCATCGCCATCACCACCCGCACTCCGAAGGGCACCCCGCTGAGGCCGCCATTCATCCAGGAGAGGCGCGCCTCCTCGCGGTCCGCCACCTCTTGGGCGAGGACCTCGCCGAGGGCGTAGCGCGGGTCCTGCGCGCGCAGCCGCTCCCGCGAAAGCTCCGCGTCCACAGGCGGAGGCGGCTGGTGCATCTTCCGCAACGCCTCCTGCTCCGCGGCGGCCTCGGCGCGCCTCTTCTGCCACAGCTGCCGGTTGTTCCTGCTCGGGCGTGAGCAGCGCCGCGCCGCAGTTCGCGCACCGCTGCGCGAACCGCGTGTTGTCCATCTCGCAGCGGGCGCAGCGCAGGAAGGGCTGCGCGTCGGCCGGCTCCTCGTCCGTCTCGATGCCGCTCCCCGGCGCCCGCCGCTCCTCGGGAGCGAAGCGCTCCGCGTTGGCCACGGGCGTCTGCTGCTCGCCGCGCTGGTGAGGGCGCTCCAGCCGCAGGAACCGGGTGAACCGACCCGCCATCAGGCGACCTTGGGCGGCTTGACGCGCCCCGAGGCGGGCCGCGCGCGCGTCTTGGCCCACTCGCGCTGCCGCGCGATGTCCTCGCCCATCGTCGTCGCCAGCGGGATCGTCTCCTGCACCGCGCGGACCAGATGCTTCTGCTGGAGCTCCACGCTCTCGGCGAAGGCGAAGTGCAGGCCGGAGATGACCGCCTGCTCGATCTCGCTGCCGCTATACGCTTCCGAGATCTGCGCCAGCTCCGCCAGGTCGAACTGGGCAGGGTCGCGCTTGCGGCGCGAGAGGTGGATCGACCAGATCTCCCGCCGCTCGGCGCTGGCGGGGAGATCGATGAAGAAGATCTCGTCGAACCGCCCCTTGCGCAAGAGCTCCGGCGGGAGCGCCTCGATCTTGTTGGCGGTCGCCACCACGAACACCGGCGCCGTCTTCTCCTGCAGCCAGGTGAGCATCGCGCCGAAGACGCGCGCGGTGACCCCGCCGTCCACCTGCCCGGACGAGGCGGTCCCGGAGAGGCCCTTCTCGATCTCGTCCACCCAGAGGACGGCCGGCGCCACGCTCTCCGCCACCCGGATCGCCTTGCGCAGGTTCTCCTCGGAGCTGCCGATGAAGTTGGAGAAGATCCGCCCCATGTCGAGGCGCAAGAGCGGCAGCGCCCACTGGTTGGCGATGGCCTTGGCGGTCAGGCTCTTCCCGCACCCTTGCACGCCGAGGAGCAGGAGCCCCTTCGGCGCGGGCAGCCCGAACTTGCGCGCGGGCTCGCCGAAGGCCGCGGCGCGGTTCCCCAGCCACTGCTTGAGCGTGTCGACGCCGCCGACGTTGCCGAGGTCCTCATCCACGCTGACGAACTCGAGCAGTCCGCTTTTGCGGATCACCTGCCGCTTCTCGTCGAGGACCAGCCGGATGTCGTTCCCGCTCAGCATGCCGTCGGTGGCGATGGCCTTGGCGAAGGCGTTCTCCGCCTCGGAGAGGGTCAGCCCCTGCGCCGCCTTGATCAGCTGCTCGGCCTGCTCGCGCGAGAGATCGATCTTGGCCTGGTTGCCCTGCCGCACCACGGTGACGATCTCGCGCAGCAGCTGGTAGAGGTCGCGGAAGCCGGGCAGCGGGACGTCGAGCACCGAGAGTTCCTTCTCCAGCTCGACCGGGATCTGCAGGACGGGGGAGAGCAGGATCACCGTCGTGTAGGTCGACTTGAGGTCCTGCGCCAGCTCGCGCAGCGCGCGCACCACCTGCGGATCGCTCAGGAAGGGATGGAAGTCCTTGAGCACCACCAGCGACGGCTCACCGAGCTTGCCGAGGGTGGCGAGCATCTCCACCGGGCTCTTCTGCGGGTCCAGGTGCGGGACCGCGCGCGCGCCGCCGATGCGGCGCAGACCGCGCGTCACCGACCACGCGAACAGCACTTTGCCGTGCTGCGCCGCCAGGTCCTGCAGGATGCCGTCGAGCCGCTGCTCCTCCCAGCTCACCAGGTAGATGAGCGGGTACCGGGCGCGGATGAGCGTGTCGAGGTCCGCGACGAAGCGCGGCGGAGGCGGAGCGGGATGCTCGGCGAGCGCTTCGGACATCGCGGCGAGTGTAGCCGATCAGCGCGCGGCGGCCCGTTTCAGGCGCGCGATCGCCTCGCCCGCTCGCGCCAGAGGTACGTCGAGGTGGGTGACCAGGCGAACGCGGCCCTTCCCGCCCTCCGCGTTGCAGAGCACGCCTTCCGCCTTGCACGCGGCAGCGAACGCGACCGCGCCCATCGGCAGGTCCACGTCCACGAAGAGCAGGTTCGTCTCCGGCATCGCGCAGCGCAAGCCCGGGATCCCCTGCACGCCTTCGGCGATCGCCTTGGCGCAGCGGTGGTCCTCGTCGAGCCGCTGGAGGTGGTGGTCGAGCGCGTAGAGCCCGGCCGCCGCCAGGATGCCCACCTGGCGCATCCCGCCGCCGAGCCGCTTGCGCAGCCGCTGTAGCACGGGCAACCGCGCGCGCTTGGTGGCCACCAGCGAGCCCGCCGGGGCGCCCAGCCCCTTGCTCAGCGCGACGCTCACGGTGTCCGCGCAGGCCGCGTACTCGGAGAGCTTCACGCCCGAGGCGACGTGCGCGTTCCAGAGCCTCGCGCCGTCCAGGTGTACGGCGAGGCCGGCCTCGTGCGCCACCTGCGCAACGGCGCGCACGGTCGCGATCGGCCATACCGAGCCGCCGCCGCGGTTGTGCGTGTTCTCCAGCGCCACCGCCTTCTGCAGCGGCGCGTGCACGTCGGTCGAGCGGCGCAGCACCGCGCGCAGCGCCTCCGCGTCGAAGATGCCGCGCGGCCCGTCGATCACCAGCGTTTGCGCTCCCCACAGCGCGGGCGCCGCCGCGCCCTCGTAGTTCACGAGGTGGCTGCCGCGCTCGCAGACGATCTCGTCGCCGTGCGACACCAGGGAGCCGACGGCGATCTGGTTCGCCATCGTCCCGGTCGGGACCCACAGGGCGCACTCCTTCCCGAGCATCATGGCGACGCGGTCCTGCAGGCGGTTGACGGTCGGGTCCTCGCCGTAGACGTCGTCGCCGACCTCGGCTTCGGCCATCGCCTTGCGCATGCCGGGCGTCGGCTGCGTGACGGTGTCGCTGCGCAGGTCGAGGAGGTCCATGCGGTAGGGTGAAAGCATGCCTCGCGAAACGAAGGAAGCGAAAAGCGCGCGGGCCCGGTGCATCGTCGCGAAGCTCGACGCGGCGATGCCGGAGGCGCGCATCGCGCTCGAGTACGAGGACGAGCTGCAGCTCCTCGTCGCGGTGATGCTCTCGGCGCAGGCGACCGACGCGGTGGTGAACACCGTGACGCCGGAGTTGTTCGCGAAGTACCGCACCGCGGAGGACTACGCGCGCGCCAGGGTGCCGGAGCTGGAGAAGGCGATCCGCCGCATCGGCCTGTTCCGCGGCAAGGCACGCAACCTGCACGCGGCCATGCAGCGCATCGCGCGCGAGCACGGGGGCAAGTTGCCGCGCACCCGGGAGGAGCTGTACCGGCTGCCGGGCGTGGGATGGAAGACGGCCGGGGTGGTGGTGAACCACGCCTTCGGGACGCCCGCGCTCCCGGTCGACACCCACGTCGGCCGCGTCTCGCGCCGGCTGGGGCTGACCAGGCAGGAGGACCCCGACAAGGTCGAGGCGGAGCTGTCGGCGCTGCTTCCTCCCGAGCAGTGGGGCAGGGCGCACCAGCTGTTCATCTGGCACGGGCGGCGGACGTGCATCGCGCGCAAGCCGCACTGCTCCCGCTGCGTGGTCGCGGCGGACTGTCCCAAGGTGGGCGTGAAGATCAGCGACTGACCGCGCGGTGTGGGTCTCCGGCGCCTGCCGCGCCTCTGCGTCCCACCCCGCCGTCCTTCCTGCCGGCGCGCGCGGCTGATAGGCAGGTCGGTGGAGGGAGAGTGCTCCTGTTCCGCGCCGTCGCCATCGCCGCCACGTTGCTCGCGGCCTCCGCGGGATGCGCCCGCGGGAAGGCGCCGGCCCCGGCCAGCGCCCCGGCGGCGGCGGCCGACGAGAAGCCCCAGCACAACTTCCGCTTCCGGCGCCCCGGCCCCGCGTGGTCCCGCATGGATCCGGACCACATCGATCCGGCGGCGAAGCTCGCGTACGCGCGGTCCCGCCCGGACGTCTCGTTCCTCGTCTACGTCACGCGACCGGGCACCGACGTCGCCCTGGACGGCGTGATCGCTTCCTGGAAGCGGCAGCTCGAAGCGCTGGCGTCCGGCGCCGTCGAGCTGTCGTCCGCCCCCCTCGAGCTGCACGGGCTCTCCGGCACGCGGGCCGTCGCCGCCGCGACGGTGCAGGGAGCCAAGGTCGTGTACGAGAGCTGGTTCCTGGCGCGCAACGGCTGGCTCTACCAGCTGCTCGCCTGGGGCGCCGCCAAGGATCGGGCCGCGCTGCAGGACGAGGCGCGCGCGCTCTTCGCCGGCTTCGAGCTGATCGATCCGGCTGCCCGCGCGGCGCCGATCCGGCGCCCGGCCAAGCCGTACGCGTCGCGAGACCTGGGCTGGTCGATCGATCTGGGCCCGCCCTGGATGGAATGGCGCGGCGTCCAGGACCGCGTGCCCGCCGCCGAGTACGGCGCCACCTGCGGCGACGCTTCCCTGCTGATCGCGGCCGTGCCGCTGCTCGGGCACCGGCCGCCGCTCGACGCGGCGGTGCCGGCGCTCCTCTCGCTCCTGGACGTGCGCAACGCGGAGGACCTCCCCCGCCGCCCGCTGCGCGTCGGGTCCTGGACCGGGTTCGAGCTGCCCTCGCAACGCAAGATCGACGGCCGCTGGATGCGGTATCGGCTCTGGGCGCTGGTCGGCGACGAGGCGGCGCTGGCCGCGGCCGAGTGGCGGCCGCCGGAGCAGCCGGAGAGCGAGTGCGCCGAGCCGCTGGAGAAGCTCGCCGCGGGACGCGGGCAGCGTCTGCGCCCCGATGCGGTGCAGGGCAAGGCGGCGGCGGCGCGGTTCTTCGTCGAGATGGCGCGGCGCCTGCGCGCCTCGGGGCGCGCCGCCGAGAGCGCCGCGTACTTCGCCGAGGCAGGCTCGCTCGCGCCCTACGACCCGGGGCACCTGCTCGACGAGGTCCGCATCCTGCAGCGGGCCGGGCGGCGAGAGGAGGCGGCGCGGCGCATCGCCGCCCGGCTGCACGGCGCTCCCTGCGCCTCCGCGCTGCGCGTGGAGGCGGCGCAGCTCCTCGCCGAGCTGGGCCGCGCGCCGGAAGCGATCGCCACCTGGACGAGCGCGTTCGGCTGCGGGTACCGCGACCCGGCCGCGCTCTCGCAGTACCTGCGCTTCCTCGAGCGCGAGGGCCGGCTGACGCTCGCGTTCCGCGAAGCGCAGGCCTACGCGGATCCGGCCGACCTTCCGCGGCTGCGCGGCCAGCTCGCCGCCGGCGACCGTCAGTAGCGGAGAGCGCGGGCCCAGGCGGCCACGTCGCTGCCGTCCTGGATCATCGCCTCGAACCGCTCCCACCCCTTGGGGGCGCGCTCCGCGTACCAGGTGGCGGCGGTCGTGGTGAGCGGGTAGTCCGAATCGGCCGTGTTCATCGCGTACGCCTCGGCGGGCGCGCTCGTCGGGCACGGCGCCTGGAGCGGCCTCCCGTTCGCGACGATCGACGCCGCCCGGAGCCACCCGCAGACCTGCCTCGCGCCGTCCCCGAAGACCGGCGCGTGGGCGCTGGCGATGGTCAGCACCAGCCCTTCCGGGAGGCGCCTCACCATCGCGGCCGCGATGCCGAGCACATGATGCGCGCCGGCGCCCGCGATGCGAGGCTCGGGTCCGCACGTCGCGTCCTCGCGCCACGGAAGGGTCGCGGCCTTGATCGCGTCGTGCCACAGGGCGGCGGCGACCAGCCAGTCGTCGCGCAGCTTCACGCCATAGACGCGCTGGTAGGTCTCGGCGAGCCCCCGGGCGTGGAGCAGGGCCGCCCACGCGTGCACCGGAAGTCCGCCGGGGTAGGCATGGTGGGCGCCCCCGCACGCCGCCTGGAACGATCCCCGCTCCGGCGGGAGCTGCAGGGGCCCCTCGAGCAGCCCCGCTTCGTGCAGCATCCGCTCCGCCTCGGCCGGATGTGCGGCCGCATACGACTCGCGGGGGAACCACGGCGCCATCACCATCGCCTCCACGGCCGCGCGCAACGCCTGGTCGGAAACGGCGGCGGCCGCGAGGTGCACCTCGCGCATGGCGCTGCGCGCGATTGGCAGCCGCGCAGCCACGTCCTTCGCCCGCTCCGCCGGGGCGGCGGCGAGCAGCACCATCAGTACGAACATTTCGTCCTCCGGTCCTTTTCTTGCCGGCCCCCGCCGCCGGCCTACAGTGGCAGGCATGCCCCGCAGGCGCCTCGTGCGCAAGGCGATCGAGAAGAAGCTCCAGCGCGCGATCGAGCTCTCCGCGCGCGCCGAGCGGGCCCTCGCCCGCGCGGCGACGCTCATCGCCGAGACCGAAGCCCGGTTCTCGCGCCTGATGCGTCCGGTGTAAGTTCCAGCGGCTCGCAGCTCCCTGCCGAGGTGTGCCGTGGCCCTCTACGCCTTCGTCGTGCTCAAGTACCGCTATCCGCTCGAGCGCATGCAGAACACGTTGGACCGTCATCGCGCTTACCTGCGCGAGCTGCTCGCCCAGGGCAAGATGATCGCCTCCGGGCCCTTCGTCCCACGCGAGGGCGGCGCCTTGCTCCTGCGCGTCGAGGACGAGTCGGAGATCCAGCCGATCCTCGACAAGGACCCGTTCCAGATCGAGCGGCTGGTGGACACCACCATCCACCGGTGGGCGCCGAACATCGGAGTCGAGGGGCTCGATTCGCTGGCCAAGCGCTTTTCCTGACGTCCGCGCCATGAAAAGCGTAGCGCCACCCTCTCATGATTGGTCACTCCTCGGCGTCGTGTGCGCGGCCGGGTACGAGCGCAGCGATGCGCCTGGCCTCGTCGTCCGAGCACGACGTCACTCCGCAAGCCTTGCGGAGCACTGCGGGGTGAAACGCCATCTTGGAGCGATCGTCTCCTGTACGCCTTAACGCAGCGCGTCCCGCCCCGGCGCGGATGAACCTCTACTCACCCTGACGGAGTCCCGGGACCGGCTGCAAGCCGGTCGACCGGTGCGCGCGCTCGCGACCGGTGCGCGCGCTCGCTCCATGAACGCGCGACCGTACATCTGCTCAGCGGCGTGTTGGTTGTGCGCACGGCAAAGCAGGCGGATCCGGTCCGCCCGGTGAAGACGCGTTCGCGCGAAGCCGTCGCGGTGATCGAATTCCAGGGCGGAAGTCTCGCCGCACCTGCGGCCATGCTCGTCGGTGAACGTGCAGCGGCCACCGTCGCGTTCGAAGACCTCGCGCTTGATCGCGTCGGGAATGTGACGCGAACACGACTCGCCGGTGCCTTCGGTCGAGGCCGGTCGCGCCTTCCGACCCGTGCCGAACCGCTCCTTCTTGACTTGTTCGATCATCAAGTCGAGTGCCTTTTCGAAGATCGTGGCCAGGTCTCCGTCCGGGATGCGGTGGCGGAGCAGATCCTGGGCTTGGCGGAACTTGTCATGACAGGCGCGACTCGCGGTGAACTGGAACTTGAAGGTCTCCTCGGTGAGCGGAGCGACCACGGCCCGGCGTTCATCGCGTCGCGGCGGCGGGGCGGGTGGCGGTGCGAACGCGAGAACAGAGGGCGACTCGGGTTGCGCCACCGGCATAGCGGCGCCGAACGAGAATGCGGGTGAAGCCTCGGGCGGGGGGTTGGGACGGCCGGGAAGCTTTCGCACCACAGTGGAAACCGGCGGCTGCGGCCAAAGACGCGCGACCAGCTCTTCGATCTCGCGCTTCGACTTGCCGGCCGCCTCCGCCAAGACCTTCTCCTGGTTCTCGGTGGTCAGGTGCGGCGCGAGCAAGCGCAGTCCGGCCAGGTGCACCTGCCCGGAGCGTACCGCCTCCAGGATCACTGGCATGCAGCGTGCGGCGCGGGCGACGTTGATCCGGTTGCAGGCGACGTCCTCGGAAAAACCGAGCTCGCCGACGCAGAAGGCGAACATGGAGGAGAACGCCCAGTCGAGGTAGAGCTTCCGCTCGTCGATCTCGCCGAGATGAACGAGAAGCTCCGCCTCGAGGCCGTGTGATCTCCGCACCAAGTCCTGCGTAGCGGAACGGAGGTCCGAGGAGCTTAGGGATTCGACAACGATTCGTGAGTTCATCATGTGCGCCGTCGTAGCACGGCGTTTTGCGGAGCCGTCCGGGCGGCGCACGCGAATGCTGGGCGGGACGTCGATCCAAGAGGAGGACTTGGGCGAAACGGCCGGTCTCCAGGCTTCTGCAGCAGCTACAAGGCCGTTGTTGCGAACGGTGGGAGCCGTTTGCGAAGCGAAGGCCACAAACCTGTCAATCGCAAACGACTCGCATACGTAAGTTGTCCGATGAGGCACGACGCGCCCCCACGGTCGTGCATCCGCGCCGGGGCGGGACGCAGCGCGTTAGACGGGCGGCCGGCAGTCAGGCTTGGCGTTCGTCGCCGCGCCTGCGATCGAAACTTCTCCTGAAAGCAACAGCGATCGGGGTGGGCTTGTCCTCGGCCATGAACGCGCCCGCCCATACATCTGCGCTGCGGCATGCTGGTTGTGCCCGTCAGAGGAGCGGGAGCTGCCGACCCGGCCGATCCGGCCGGCGAAACGTGGTGCTGTCGTCTCCTCCCATGCAGCCGGTCGCGAGCCCGACGCGGCGGGCGGTGGACTCGAAGAGCGCCCGCGCCGCCTCCGCGTAGCGACCTTCGCCGCGCCCGCGGACGCCCCACCGGGAGTCGTACAGCTTGCCGCCGCGCGCCTCGCGGACGCGCGCCAGCACGCGCTCGGCGCGGAGCGGCAAGGTCTGGCGCAGGCGCTGCTCGAACACCGGCGCGACGCTGCCCGGCAGCCGCAGGAAGACGAATCCGGCGCGCCGGGCGCCCGCGGCGGCGGCGGCTTCCAGGATGCGGGCGATGTCCTCGTCGCCGAGTCCGGGGATCATCGGCGCGACGTTCACGCCAACGTCCAGCCCGGCCGCCGCGAGCCGCTCGATGATCTGCATGCGCCGCTGCGGCGAGGCGACGTGCGGCTCGACGGCGTGCGCGTGCTCGCGATCCCAGAGCGGAATGCTGACGGTCACCCCGACGTCGGCGACCTTCGCCAGCGCCTGGAGCACGTCGAGGTCGCGCTCGATGAGAGGCGATTTGGTGATGATGCCCACCGGGTTGCGGTACTCGGCGCAGACCTCCAGGCACCCGCGCGTGAGCCGGTAGCTCGCCTCGAGCGGCTGGTAGCAGTCGGTCACGCCGGAGTAGACGATCAGCTCCCCCTTCCAGCTCGGGCGCTCGAACGCCTCGCGCAACAGCCGCGGCGCCTCGGGCTTGACGGTGATCTTGCGATCGAAGTCGGTCCCGGCGCCGAAGCCGAGGTACTCGTGCGACGGCCGAGCATAGCAGTTGTGGCTCACGACGCCGTTCGCAATGAAGTCGCCGGTTCCCGTCGTGATGTCGTACATCGGGATGGCCATCCCGAGCGGTTCGATCGACACCACGCGCAACTTAGCGGCGCTCTTCAATGCCTGACCTTCGATGTCGCGCTTCCTGGTGATGCACGGAGCAACGCTGTGGAAGAAGCGCAAGTGCTCACGTAATCCGCCGCGCACGCGGACCTGGGTTGCCCGCCCTGGTTCGCGACTCCGGTCGAGCGTCGCATCGAATCGGAGCGCTGCGAGACAGCCCCTCACTTCATCCAGGATCCGCTCATCCGTGTTCGAGATGCGGAGGATTCCGCCGCTGTAGCTGCCCTCCGCGTCGAAGATTCCGGCGAGGAACCCGGCGCGCCAACTCGGTATACGACTTGCGGGCCACGAACAGATCTCCTGGATGCGCTCGAAATGCGACCGTGCGTGCGTCCGGATTCCGACCATTCGACGCCGCATCGCGAAAGCTTCCTGGAACACGAACTCGCGCGTCGCGACTTCGAAGTCCGACAAGAACTCTCGCGCGCGCCGCAGTGGCTCCAGGTCGACGAGCGCCAGCCGGAATTGGTACTGGTCCCCGTGAGCGCGACCTTCCCGCGCGTACCTGAAGATCCGGAGCAGCCCATCTCCGCGGACCATCCCGCAGAGATAGCCTCGCTTGTAGTCCGCATCGATGGGCGGGTGGGTGGCGAATGCACCGGTGCCGAGCAAGGAGTTCCCCGTAGTGAGGTGCGGACGGCGCTGCCCTCCGCACGTGCTACCCTTGACGTATTTCCACCCTCGCTCCGTCAGGAATCGGTGGTCGCTGCTCGCCACGAGAGTCGTTCCGTCCTCGAGAGTGATCCGGAACGCTTTCTTCAGAGTCTGCCAATGCGCGAGGACCTTCGTGCGCGCGTACCGCCTGTAGGTGCCGCGCGCGACGGACCCGTAGATGATGTCGTCGACGCGGACCTCGGCCAGGCGGCGGGTGGTGCCGTCGCCCATGAGGATCGGAGTCTCGCCCGACATGCAGTAGCTGCATGCGTGGAAACATCCACGGTACGGGTTGACGCTCCAGGCGAAGCCGACGTCGGGGCTGTCGTTGTGCGAGAGGATCTCGCGCGTGTGGTCCTCGTACACTTCGAGCCGCGCGGGCGGGGCCTCTTCGAGGTACTCGACCTCGGTGGTGGACCACGGGTTGGGCGGGTTGGCGATCGGCTTCAGCACGCCTGGATCTACTGCACGGAACAGGCGTTCAGGTCAATCGCATCGGGCGTTGCAATGTCGTCCAGGCTGA
>WNFH01003032.1_pt1 | contig 11812 bp, 9 predicted proteins | sample 5400411 | NCBI WGS metagenome assembly WNFH01 (sample SAMN13153347, study PRJNA577476) | soil metagenome | isolation source: 200 cm saprolite under Douglas fir tree site 2 hole 3 | place: USA:California | collected 2015-04-18
ACAGGACTTGGATGCTGTTCCACTTCAGTTTTCACCGGACCGTCCGGCTAACACTCATCTACCTTCCAATATCCCGCGCGCTGATAGCCGAGTTGCAACAAGCGGTTCTTGGGGTCATGCCGCTTGCCGCAACTGGGGCATTTCAGATAGCGGCTCCAGGCGGTCCCCTGACGATCGTAGTTTTCGGAAACAGCAAACGTAGTCCCGCAACTGCAAGGGACGAGGTACATCTTGAGCCGCTTGGTGTCGGTGGGCATCTTCTGAGGAAAGTATACAATCCAGCGCTCGCGCACCGTCACTATCCGGAGGGTGGGGCACCCGCTACTCTTCTTCTACGGCCACCATAGAACTTCGCTTTCGCTTGTTGAACTGCAGGACTTTCTTGCGCAGGCGCAGCGACTTTGGAGTGACTTCTACGTATTCATCGTCGGTGATGAACTCGATGGCTTGCTCCAGGTTCAAATTGCGGAAGGGAACCAGGCGGATCGCCAGGTCGGAAGTGGAGGACCGCATGTTGGTCAGCTTCTTCTCGCGCACCACGTTGACGTCGAGGTCATTATCTTTGGCGTTTTCCCCGACGATCATGCCTTCATACACATCGATGGTGGGGCCGACAAAAAGTTCGCCGCGCTCCTGCAAGTTGTAAAGAGCGTACGGCGTGGTCACTCCAGCACGGTCGGATACCAGCGCGCCAGTCAGCCGGTGCGGAATTTCACCCTGCCACTCGATGTAGCCATCGAAGAGAGAGTTCATGACGATGGTGCCGCGCGTGTCGGTGAGCAACTGGCTGCGTAGTCCGATCAGTCCGCGGCTAGGGACGCGGAACTCGATGCGCACTCGCCCGTATCCATGATTGTGCATGTTGAGGACTTCACTCTTGCGCGCGCCCAGTTGTTCCATCACCACGCCGACGAACTCTTCCGGTACATCGACGGTCAGCTTCTCGATCGGCTCCATGAGCTTGCCATCCACCCGCTTGGTGACGATCTCGGGCTTGCCGACCATGAGCTCGAAGCCCTCGCGACGCATCATCTCGATGAGGATGGAAAGCTGTAGCTCGCCGCGCCCCATGACCGTGAAGGAATCCGTGCTCTCGGTTTCTTCCACGCGCAGTGAAACGTTGGTCAGAAGCTCCTTCTGTAAACGCTCCCGAAGGTTTCTGGAGGTGACGTACGTGCCCTCGCGGCCGGCGAAAGGTGACGTATTCACCGTGAACAGCATGGCGATCGTGGGCTCATCGATCGCGATATGAGGAAGCGGGGAAGGATTCTCAGCGTCCGTAATGGTTTCACCGATGGTGATGCCCTCTACGCCGGCGACCGCGATGATATCCCCCAGCGCGGTCTCGGTGATGTCGACACGCTTCAGCCCAGAGAATGAAAACAGCTTGGTAATTTTCGTTTTATGGAGGGTGCCATCCAGCTTGGCGATGCCTACATCCTCGCCCGTGTGCATGGTCCCGTTGAACACACGCGCAATTGCGAGTCGTCCGAGGTAATCGCTGTAATCAAGGTTAGCCACCAAAATCTGCAGCGGTCCGGCGGGATCACCTCTGGGCTCCGGGATGGTCTTGACGATTGCTTCGAACAATGGCTGCAGGTTTTCCCCGCCGCCCTTGATGTCCGTGGAAGCCGTGCCCGTTTTAGCGTTAGTGTACAACACCGGAAAGTCGATCTGCTCTTCCTTGGCATCGAGGTCAATGAACAGGTCGTAGACCTCGTTCAAGACTTCCTGGGGACGCGCATCGGAGCGGTCAATTTTGTTGATGACCAGAATTGGGGGGAGATGTGCCTCGAGTGCCTTGCTCAGTACGTAGCGCGTCTGTGGTAAGGGGCCTTCGCTGGCATCCACCAGCAGCATGACTCCGTCTACCATCTTGAGGGCGCGTTCTACTTCGCCCCCGAAGTCGCTGTGGCCGGGCGTGTCTACAATGTTGATTTTGATGTCGTGATAGAAGATGGCGGTGTTCTTGGCCAAAATGGTGATGCCGCGTTCACGCTCCAGGTCATTGGAATCCATGACCCGCTCGATAAGGTGCTCGTTGGCGCGAAAAGTGCCGCTCTGCCGAAGCATGGCGTCCACCAACGTCGTCTTGCCGTGGTCCACGTGAGCGATAATGGCGATATTGCGAATGTTTGAATTCAAAAGTCAGTTGCCTTCCTGAAGCATGGCAAAGCCCTACTCTACTACCACTTTACTATGTATGCGGGCTCTGCAGTGAGGCTAGTTTCCCAGTAGCCCCGGCGCTACAACATTAGGTCTGGCTTACCTTCCGCCCCTTGCCGCAGGCGGTACCAGGTCGCGATTGCGGCCAGCGAAAAAACAAAGATGATGCTGGAGATGGCGTTGATTTCCGGCGTGATGCCGCGACGCAAACGTCCCCAGATCTCGAGCGGCAGCGTATTGTCGCGTCCGATTAGGAAAAAGCTGACCGCAATTTCGTCCAGCGATAGAGTGAAGATCAGCAGAGCGGCGCCGATGATCGACAAACGGAGGTTGGGAACAGTGATGCGCCAGAAGGTTTGCAAGTAATTCGCACCCAGGTCGAGCGATGCCTCTTCCTGCGCACGATCGAGTTTCTGCAATCCCGCAAACACTTCGGTGGTCGCAACCGAAATCAAGGCCGTGCCGTGACCCAGGATAATTGTGAGCAGGCTCAGCTTCACATCGGCTTGGCGAAATAACATCAAAAGCGAAAGCCCGGTGATGATGCCAGGCAGGATCAGCGGCAGCAGAACCAGACGGCGGAACAGAGCCTTGCCCGGAAAATTGGCGCGATCGAGAGCCAGCGCCGCCGGAATTCCGAACGCCAAAGAGACGGTCATGGCTGCAAGCGCGACCAGCAGGCTGTTCAGGACGGAACTCCAGATGGCATCATCTGCAAGAAGGATGCGGTACCAGTGTAGGGTCAAATCGCGCGGGGGAAATCCACCCACGCCAGAACCATTGAATGAGTAGACGATCAGAATAATGATGGGCAGGTAAAGAAAGCCGAAGACGAGAATGGCGTGCCAGCGCAGGCAGCTGGAATTGAGTGTGGTGCGTCCACTCATCGTAAGCTCCACTTCTTCTCGAGACTCTCCGACAGAAATAGGAGAGCGAGCACCAGGGCCAGCATGCAGAACGAAATCGCCGCGCCCAGGGGCCAGTTGTAGGCCGCTCCGAACAAGCTGACCACGATATTGGAAATCATGATGCCGCTGGGTCCGCCCAGCAGGAGCGGCGAGAGAAAGTCGCCCAGGCTAAGCACAAACGCGAATGTCGCTCCCGCCAGAACTCCGGGGATCGAAAGCGGAAAGATCAGTCTCCAGAAAGTTTGCCAAGGCGATGCGCCCAGATCGTGTGACGCCTCGACTAAATTCCGCGGGATGTGTTCCAGCGTCGAGTAAATCGGCAGGAACGCGAATGGGGTGTAAATATGGGTGAGCGTCAGCACCACCGCGAACGGACTGTACAATAGAAATTCCAGCGGATGCTGTGTCAGGTGTACATACTGCAGCAGCGTGTTGAGCACACCATCGCTGCCTAGGATCGTTTTCCAGGCGTAAGCGCGAACCAGATAGCTGACCCACAGCGGAATGATCACCAGTTGGTACAAGAGCTCTTTTCTCTTGCCCGTACAAAACGAAAGGTAATAAGCCAACGGATAGCCGAGCAGCAGAGAGAAGATCGTCACTCGTGCCGCAATCCACATCGAGCGAAACAGCGTTTGCAGGTAGACATTTACCTTGAAGAGTTGGCGGTAATTGTCCAGGGTCCAGGAATGGACAAGCACCTGCGAAGGTGAAACCGACCAGAAGCTGTAGCAGAAAAGCAGCGCGTACGGAACGAGCAGGAACACGGCCACCCACAGCATGGGTGGTACCGTGATCGCGGTTCGATAGGCGCGGGAGAACATCAGGTTCTTTCCGGGGTTTGCCGAACCTGGGCCTGTTGAGCCTGGGATGGCCGGACGGGCACCGCATCCGCCGGTGAGAACTCAAGGTCAACATCCCCGTTCCAGTTCTCACGGCTGGCGGTGCGAATGGAAAGTACGAGTCCATCGGCGCACTCGACCTGGATCAACTCCGTGGCTCCGTGAAATGCCTGGCGCAAAATCTTGCCGCGAAAGCGTATAGCTGCACCGCTGCCACCAGTTCCCGCCAACCGGATGTTTTCGGGGCGCAGCGAAAAGAGTCCCGGTCCGTCCCGCAAGCCGGTTCGCCAGAACAGCGAATGGCACTTAGCCACTCCGTCTTTTACTTCACCACTCAGCAGATTGGTGTGGCCGATAAACTCGGCGGTGTACGCGGTCGCGGGACGGCTGTAGATCTCTCGCGGAGACGCTACCTGCTCCAGTTCTCCCATGTGCAACAGCGCAATGCGGTCCGACATCACCATGGCCTCTTCCTGATCATGAGTCACAAACACGAAAGAGATTCCGACTTCCCGCTGCATCGACTTTAGTTCGACCTGCATCTGGCGTCGGAGATTGGCGTCCAGGGCGGAAAGTGGCTCGTCGAGTAACAGCAGGCGTGGACGGTTCACCAAGGCGCGGGCAAGGGCAATGCGTTGTTGCTGTCCGCCGCTGATTTTTGATGGTTTGGAAGCAGCGTAAGGAGTCATCTTGACCATTTCCAACGCCTGTTCGACTCGCGTCGCGACTTCCCGCCCGGGGAGTCGGGCGATCTTCAACCCGTAGCCCACGTTTTCTGCGACTGACAGGTGCGGGAACAGAGCGTAGTGCTGGAAGACGGTGTTGACCCGGCGCCGGTACGGGGGCAGGTTGTCAAGGCGCTCGCCACCCATCAGAATCTCGCCGGAACTGACGCTCTCAAATCCGGCGATGATACGGAGCAACGTGGTTTTGCCCGAACCGCTTTCACCCAGGATGGTGAGGAACTCGCCTTCGGCAACTTGCAGCGAGATGTCGCGCAACACTGGGTTCTTCCCGAACGATTTCGCGACGTTGCGGATGGTCAGCAACGCAGGCGCGGAAGCTTGTGTCGCATCCGGGATCGCGGGTTGGCTTACGGCTGGCACGTTGTCCTTTGTAGGGCTTTGGCCTTACGTAGCGCCAGCAAAATGCCAGCGCCACGGTCCCAAGCGACGGCCCCGTACTACTGAGTGGTGTCCTAATCTCGTCCCCCTCTTGGGTTTCTCCAGAGTGGGGTTCACGGAGCAGACTACTCATTGCTCGATGAAACGGATACAGTTGCCATCGGCGTCCTTCACATACATTTCTCGGGTACCCCAGGTCTGGTCAACCGGTCCGGTGTCAATGGGGACACCTTTTGCGACGAGTTCCGCGTGCAGAGCATCCACGTCCTCAACGAGCAGGTTCACCACACCGCCAGAAACTCCGTCACCGGAAAACGAGGAAACGTGAAGCCAGACTCCGTCGCGCGTCAAGCCCGCGTAACCGGGATCTGATTTTGTGTCATCCACGCGATGGGCGAATTCCCGCCGGAAGCCTAGTCGGTTGCAATAAAAGTCCGCCGCCGCGGTCGAATTCGACACTTGGACGAGAGGGATCGCGAGCTTGAACATTCGGCACCTCACTCGGATAGCTGACATCTTAACGGAGCCGATGCATCCGGGAAATCAGGCGGCGGCCTTCAAATTGGGAACTACCTACTACTGCGCTGCTTTCACTTCGTTCCAAATCTCGTTGTACTTGGCGCGGCGCGGCACATTCTGCCAGAAGTAAAGCCGCTTCTGATAGTTGTCCACATCGTCGAGATGCAGGCTCTTGATCTCGTCCGGCGTCATGTGTTGTGCCGCTTGCGGGTTCGCCGGAGTATATCCGGTCACATCAGTTACTTTCTTCTGGGTCTGCGCCTCGACCATATACTCCAAAAATTTGTGTGCCAGTTCCTTGTTTTCGCTGCCGGCGGTGATCATCAGGTGATCGATCCAGCCCGTGGTGTTCTCTTTGGGGATGGTTTCTCCGACCGGAAAATTGATCTTGCGAAGTTGGTTGGTCATCAGCGGCCAGCCCATGGCCGCGACCACTTCGTGATTCTGGAAGAGGTTGGTCAGCTCGCCTCCGGTCGACCACATTTTGCGCACGTTCGGTTTCAACTCCAATAGCTTCTTCTTGACCGCGTCGAGTTGTTCGTCAGTGAGATTGTAGAGCTGGGAGGGATCGGGTTTGTCGAAGCCGAGAATCTGCGCTGTCATGTACACGGTGGAAAGATCGTCCCACACGGAAATCTTGCCGCGATACTTCGGGTCCCAAAGAATATTCCAGGTGTCTGGAGTCTTTGGGAAAGCCGTGGTGTCGTAAATCAGCGGATTGGGTCCCCACATGAAGGGCACGCCATACACCTGTCCGTTGATGCGCACCAAGGTCAGGGAAGTAAGCTGCGGCGAAAGAAGGCTGTAACTGGGAATCTGCGAAAGATCGAGCGGGAGGGCCAAACCGGCCGCCGCGATGGAAGTCGCGACGTCGCTCGAAGGCGAGATTACATCGTAATTTCCAGCGCTGCCGCCGCGCAGCTTGGTGGTCAGTTCGTCACTCGATCCCATGTAGGTCGCGGAAACCTTGCAGTGGTTCCGTTCCTCGAAGCCACGTACGAATGATGGGTCGGCATAGCCTTCCCACACCAGCAGGTTCAGCGAGGGCGTTTTCTTGGTGCAAGAACCTAATAGAAGGACGGCTGCAAACAGCGAAGCCGAAACCGCAAGACGCCGAATCATCATTATTGCGACCTCATTTATTGTGACCTCCGCTGCCGCCGTCGCCGCCGGCCATCCGGATGCCCGCCGCAGCATATTAAAAAGTAGGCGGAGTATTCACCCACAGCACCCAGGTTTCGCCACGGCCGGGATTGGTCCAACGATGCGGAGTGGTGCTCTCGAAATAAAAGCTATCGCCTGGCTGCAGCCGGTATTCCTCTTCTTCCAACGAAATCTGCAATTCTCCCTGCAGGATGTACAGGAACTCCTCGCCTTCGTGGGTGTAAGACTCTCCGCTGCCGGACTGGGGAGCGATGCGGAACAGGTGTGGCTCCATTACTGTGTTGCCCCAGGCCAGCAATTCCATGCGGACCCCAGGACCGGCCTCTAGCACCTTGCGTTTGTCCGGTGACACCAGACGAATACTGGATTCCGCGGGATCGAAAAAACCCAGAATGTTGGTTTTGTAAAAGCGCGCCAGCTTGCGCAGGGTGGAAACCGACGCGCTCATGTGCGAGCGTTCCAGAGCGCTCAGGAATCCCACAGAGATGCCTACCGCTTTGGCCACTTTGGCAAGAGAAAGCCCGCGCCCGATGCGCAACTGGCGCAGGCGCACGCCAATCGCTCGGGCGCCGCCGTCGGGGGCGGCCCGTACCTGGCCGTTGCGCTTGAGCAATTGCACGATTGCGGGAGCATTTAAGCCGCGTACCCGGCGCAGGAAACGCGCCCGCTTTAGCAGTTTGATGTCCTCTGGGCCGTAAAGGCGGTACTTGCTGGCAGTGCGGCGCGGATGAGTGAGGCCGAGGCTCTCCCAGGAGCGAATCACCGAGGGAGAAACGCCCACCAAGCGTGCGACGTCGCCGATTTTCAAGTAGGGTTTTCGCTCGACCGGTTTCATTCCCGAGCCATGCTCCCCGCGAATTTAGCGATTAGGAAGAACGCTATTTTTTGCTTGACAGTTTGTGCAGACTACCTCTAACCTTGCGCGATTATAGCAAGGTTTGTGTTCGGTGCAAGCCTGCATTTTCACATTGAAACTTCTACCGTAGCGCGGAGAGCCCCCAATGCCATCAACAGCACGCTGCGCGGTTTGCTGGCTAGTCGTAGTGTTTTGTCTTGCGACTCCCACCTTCCTCCTGGCCCAAAGCACGGGCGGCAGAATTCTGGGCCGCGTGGCCGACCCCAGTACTGCAGTCCTGGCCAACGCGAAGGTAGCGCTGGTCAACGAAGCGACCGGCGTCAGTCAGGAAACACAAACCAATGGCAGTGGTGACTACGGGTTTCCGCAGGTCTCGGTTGGCACTTACCGGCTGGAGGTCGACCTTTCCGGTTTCAAGAAATCTGTGCAACGAGGAGTGGTGGTAGACCTCAACCAGGTCATCACTCTGAACGTGATCCTGCAGATAGGCGAGACCAAGGAGACGGTGGAAGTTACGTCCGAAGCGCCGCTTGTGGACACCACCAGCACCCAACTTGGCGCGGTGATGGATCAACGGCAAGTGTCGACATTGCCGCTCAACGCTCGCGATACTTACCAGTTGCTGCAGTTGCAGCCGGGAGTGCAGGGTGTGGGCGGGTCAGATCTTTTTTACGGGAGCAATCAGGCCGGGGCGGTGTCGGTCAATGGTGGACGGGGACGCTCCAACAACTTCAACGTCAACGGTGGCGATGGTAACGACTTGTTCGTCAACTCGCCGGCCATTCAGCCTACGCCCGACAGTATTGCTGAATTCCGGGTGCTTTCCAATACATTTGACGCAGAGTACGGACGCAACTCGGGCGCTGTAATTAATGTCGTCACCAAGTCCGGTACCAACAAGTGGCACGGTAGTGTGTATGAATTTTTGCGCAATCAATCATTGAATGCGAAAGGCTATCTCGACCTGCGCCGAGCCGATGACAAGCAGAACCAGTTTGGCGGTACCCTCGGCGGGCCGATCAAGAAGGACCGGACGTTCTTCTTTGCGTCGTATGAAGGACGCCGCGTGGTCCACGGTATCTCCTCCGACCCGGTCATAGTTCCGACGGCGGCCGAGCGGGCTGGAGATTTTTCGGCGTCCCCCTTTGATCCTTCCGCGGTGATCGGAACGCAGACCTTCGCGGACATATTGAACGCCCGGTGTGGCGTGGGCGCCACGGTCAGCGCGACCTACAACTCGCTCTTTCCCAATAACGTGATTCCGACGAACTGTTTCGATCCGGCGGCTGCGGCTATCCTGCAGGGTTTCGTGCCTTGTCCAAATGCCGATCCCACATGTACCAATCTAAACAGTGTCAGCAGCCTTTTCCGTGCCATTCCCAACGATGACTCTCATGAAAACCAGTTCACGGTAAAAATAGACCACAGGATTAACGACAAGCAAAACCTGAGTCTCTACTACTACTTCAACGATGGTTTCGATGGGCAACCCTTTACAAGATTTCAGGCAGCTACACCCAATCTCCTGCCGGGATTCGGCAACAACAACGCTACCCGCTCGCAACAGGTGAACCTGTCGCACACCTGGACCATCAGTTCGACGACGGTCAACGAAGCCAGGGTTACTTATTTCCGCGAGGCGCAAGGCACGTTTCTGCATCCCCAGCGAACCAATCTGGTGACGGATTCTTGTGGTGCGGCTGCTGCTGCGGTTTGTTTTACCGGCACCAGCGACACCCCGGGCGTGATTCCAGCCGATCCCAGGATAGGCATTACTCCGAATTTGGGAGCGAACCGCGAAGGCGTGCCGTTCATCAGCATTAGTGGCGGCTTCACTATCGGCAACAACTTCGAGGGCGAGTTGCCGCAGAAGGGTAATACCTACCAATTCAGCAACAACCTGACTAAGATCATAGGGAACCACACAACCAAATTTGGCGTCGATTTTAGAAATCAACGCTTCTTACAAACCTTGTACTTCGACGTGAACGGCGATTTCAGCTACTTTGGCGGAGGGCTTAACGATCCTATCGCTTTAGATGCCAACGGAAACCAGAACTTGTTTCCAAACTACCTTCTGGGCATTCCCGACTCCTACTTGCAAGGGTCGGCGCAGACGGAAGATATCCGCGGAAATTCTGTTTACCTGTTTGCTCAAGACAGCTGGAAGATCAAGCCTAATCTGACTCTGAACTACGGGTTGCGTTGGGAGTTCAACCAGCCAATCTATGATGCAGGGCTACGCTACCAAACATTCCGGCCAGGGCAGCCTACGACGACATTTCCCTGTCAGCTAAGTGCCGCGAGCCTGGGGTCACTCGGCTATGCGGACACTAATTGCAACCCCGGAGGCTCGGCCGCAGCCGTATTTCCGCTCGGATTGGTTGTCCCCGGAGACAAGGGCGTTCCCAAGGGGCTGACCGACAGTTACTACAAATCTTTTGCTCCGCGCATCGGAATCGCCTGGGACCCGTGGAAAAATGGCAAGACCACGATCCGGGGCGGCTTTGGGCTTTTCTACAACCCAATCGAACAGCTTGTGCTCGAGCAGTTCCAGGGTGAGCCTCCCTTCGGCGGGAGCTCGCTGATTTCCGGAGGTCTGTTTAATACGCCGTTCGTAAGCCAGAGCGGAAGCACCGGAAATTTAACTATCAGCCCAAATCCGTTCAACGGCATTCTCAACCCGGCGCATGGCCAGGCAGTGGACTGGTCTTCGTTCCGTCCCATTCTTCTGTTCGGAGAACTGGAGCCTCACCTGCGTGCTCAGTACACGTCGCAGTACAACCTAGGAATCCAACGTGAGATTGGCAAAGACATGGTGCTCTCGGTGGGCTATGTGGGTTCCCAGGGGCACCGCTTGCTCGCCACCAAAGACTTGAATTTCGGCAACGCGCAAACCTGCATTGACATGCAGAATATTTCCGATTACTACACCAACGTAGCTCCCGATCCCACTCTCGCCCTCGATTACTCCTGCGGTCCATTCTTTGCGGACAGCCCGTTCTTCCTGCCTGCCAACAGTATTCCCGCGGGATTCACGGTTCACCTGCCTTACGGTTCGGTTCCAACCGTGGGCGCTGGCAACCCAGACATCAATCTGGTAGGCCTGCGTCGCTATAGTTCACCCATATGCGAGCCCACCACTGGCGCTGGCTGTCCCTCCGACGGCGTACCTGTGTTCTCCAGCATCTTCGCCCAGGACACAATCGCCAACTCTAACTACAACTCGCTACAAGCGTCCTTGGAAAAGCGATTTACTCACGGGCTACAGTTCGAGTTGGCATATACGTACAGCAAGTCAATCGACAATGCCTCGAGCTTTGAGAACATCCTGAAACCGATCTGCGATCGCTGCAATCGTGCACTTTCTCTTTTTGACGCGCGGCAACGGCTTGTTATCAGTTATCTCTGGGAACTTCCCGTTCCCCAATACCAGGGAGCGAAGGGCAAGTTCCTTAACGGGTGGGCTGTCTCGGGCATTACCAGTTTCCAGACCGGTTTCCCGATCCGCATTCAGTCAAGTAACGACTCAGAGCTGGAGAATAGCTTCGACTTCGAGCTCCCCGGCAAGCCGGATCTCGTTGCTCCCTTCCGCACTTTTGATCCGAGGAAGAATGGCAACTACTATTTCGACCCGACTTCCTTCCAACCCCCGGTGCAGTCTGCCAATTCCACCCCGCTGCAGTTATTGGGCAATGCGCCGCGGACAATCTGCTGTGGACCCGGCATCTCCAATTTCGATTTCTCCATCCAAAAAATGTTGCCCGTTGGGGAAGGCAAGCACTTCGAGTTCCGGGCGGAGTTTTTCAATATCTTTAACCACACACAGTTCTTGAACCCTGACGGCAACATCAGCGACGGAGCGGATTTCGGCCGCGTCAAGCGCGTCCGTGATCCGCGAAATGTTCAGTTCGCATTAAAGTTTGCGTTCTAGTTCGAAGCCCGTGCGGCTGCCGCGCGGAAATTCTAATGGCCGCATCGGCCTGAGCTTCCCGGGAGACCAAGATGTACCCCGAATTGCAAAAAGAGCTCGAAACTTTCGAGCGTCGCACGCCGAAGTCCGCCGCGGCTCACAAGAAGAACCTCAAGCGCATTCCCTTGGGCGTGGCGAGCAACTATCGCGCTTACGACCCTTACCCGATTTTTGTGAAAGAGGGGCAGGGCAGCAAGTTCCGCGACCTCGACGGCAACGAGTACCTCGATCACAACCTTTGTTTCGGCGCGCTAATGGCC
>WNFH01003033.1_pt1 | contig 11810 bp, 8 predicted proteins | sample 5400411 | NCBI WGS metagenome assembly WNFH01 (sample SAMN13153347, study PRJNA577476) | soil metagenome | isolation source: 200 cm saprolite under Douglas fir tree site 2 hole 3 | place: USA:California | collected 2015-04-18
CGCCCCGGCCCGGGCCACGAGCCGCCCCACCTCCTCCGCGACGCGCGCCACCTCGGGCTCGCAGGCGCCCGCGCCCACCACGGCGATGTAGTGCCTATCCCGCGCCACGGCGCCAGTGTAGCCCGGCTGTGCGCTCCGGCGGAGGTCCGAGGTATGGCCAACGGGGCCGTGGGTTTTGTCCCAACAACCCACGACGCGCGCGCGCGTTGGGCGCGGACAAAGACCGCACGGTCGTCGGCGTGCACCTTGTCGATGGGCACGAAGCTCACCGCGGCGCGCCGGCGGATTCGCCAAGGACGGCAGCATGATCTGCGGCCCATTCCCGTGGCACGCTGTGCCCCGTGGACGTCCACGTCGACTGCTACGCCGGCCACCGCGGCGAGGAGACCCCACGCCGGTTCGAACTGGGCGGGCCGCCGCGTCGAGGTGCTCGAGGTCGTCGATCGGTGGTACCGTTCGCGGCTGGCAGCTTCTGCAGGGCGGCGGTAGGGACCGTCCCGTTGCCGTGGTCGGCGGGGAATGAATACTGCATCCCGCAGGGGGCTCAACCCGGTACTCGGAACGTGCCTCGCACGACGGTGCGACGGGCTGGAAACGATAGACGGTGCATGTTGATGGTCCGCTCCGTAAGGCGAGAAGGGCGATGGTAGCGACGCTGCGCGAACGGCGGGTGACTCCCGCCCTTGAGCGCTGCGATCGGTTCGACTCGATGCTGGACCAGCTCGAGGGCGAAGGCGTGCTGCCGTTGTTGAGGAAGTCTGTCTCGCGCTTGAGGCTGAGCCCATCGTAATGACCAGCGAGACCCGGCCAAGCTCTCGTGTTGCGCCGAGTAGGTGCGCAGGAATCATGGAGGCCGGTTCCGCTTCCGGGTATGGGCGTGAGCGCGTACAATCCACTGCTGGGTTCCGGAGCAGGGGGCCACGTGAACGCTGTCCTCGCAGGATTACTCGCCGCCGCGGCTGGCGGTGAACCGCGTGCGGATATCCAGCTGCTCAACGGAGCGGGTGCTACCTGGGCGCTCTATTCGAGATGGGCCGGTGAGTACCATCGGCGCTTTCCGGAAGTAGGGATCAACTTCCAGTCGATCGGTTCCGGTGGCGGGGTCAAAGCGATCACCGAGCGAACCGTCGATTTCGGCACCACCGATTTCCCGCTGACCGACGAGGAGGTTCGGCAGGCGGAGGGGATTCGGCACATTCCGACGGCCGTCGCGGCAGTCGCGGTCGTGTTCAACTTGCCCGCGGTGAGTACCCTGAGACTCACGCCAGACGCTCTCGCGGCGATCATGCTGGGACGGATCACGCGTTGGAACGACCCTGCAATCGCAGCGACGAACCCGACCGCAAGACTGCCGGATGCACCGATTGCCGTCGTACACAAATCGGGTCGCTCGGGCACGTCGGCCATCTTCGCGGACTATCTCGCGAGGGTCTCCGCCGAGTGGAAGTCTGGACCCGGAACGGGCATGGCGGTTGCCTGGCCGGTCGGAATCGGCTTCAAGAGCAACGAGGGGGTGATCGCGGCGGTCAAGGAGACGCCGGGAAGGATCGGGTACGTCGAGCGCGCGTCTGCAATGAAGGCCAACGTGTCCCTCGCCGAGATCAGGAACCGCAGTGGGCAATTCATGGCGCCCACCGACCATGCGATCTCCGTTGCTGCTGAGGGGGCACTCACCGACAACTATCGCGTGTCACTCGTGGACTCGGATTCCAAGGGCGCTTATCCGATCGTGGGAATGACGTACCTGCTCCTGTATGGGGACATCCCAGATGTCGCGAGCGGGGAGACATTGCTCAACTTCCTCTGGTGGGCACTCCACGATGGCCAGCGTCTCGTCAGCGACGCCCATTACGTGCCGCTTCCTAGCGGGTTGGCTGCGCGAGTCGAGATGACGCTCCGGAGTCTCACTGTGCAGGGAAAGTCGGTGCTCGCGGCCCGACGGTGAGCGCGCATTGGATTCCGTGAGCCGCCACGGCCGGAGGTGGCATGCCGCTGCCCAGAACCTCGGCTATGTCCTGTCGCTGGACGGCACTTCGCTCGTGGCCGTGGGTGCTGACTCGTATATCCGCAGATGGGACCTTTCCGGGCAGATGCTCGGGTTCCAACTCGGCACCGTCTTCTTCTCGGACGCCGCTGGACCCCACCGCGTGGTGGCGCGGAGCAGTGTGATGGCGGGGCACGGTGGACGCAGGCCAGGAGCAGGCCGCCCGAAGGGGAGCAAGGACCGCCTGCCGCGCGGGAGTGCCGCGGCGCTGCATGCGGCCAAGGTCGCGGAGCGCAGGCTCGGTCCCAACAGCGACGCCACCCAGGTTGAGCGCGCGGTGCTGACGTACGTTTACCGGCGGATCGCCGACGTTCTCGATGGACGGGTGCCTCCCTCGCAAGCGACCGGAGTGATCACGGCGGCACGGCTGCTCGCGGACGCCCTGGCGGGTGTGCAGCCGGCCAAGGTGCAGCACAGCCTGGCCGACCAGCACGCAGCGCTGGTGTTCGCAGCGGTGGAGAAGGACCGCCCTCGGCCGCAACTCGTCGCCGCGCCCATCCCCGTTCCCCGTGCGCCGCATGGGAGCCACAGTTACGTTTCCAGTTGGCATGATCCTGAACCAGGTCACCTTGCCTTCCCGCGACGTCGCTCGCGGAGTGGTGTTCTACCGCTCTCTGGGATTCGTCCAGATCGTCGACGCGCTTCCACGCTACGCCAGGTTCGAGATCCCCGACGGCCTCGCCACGCTGTCCTTGGAGCTCGTCGCCGAGCCACTGTCCGGCCCGCGACCCGTCATCTATTTCGAATGCGAGGATCTCGACGCGAAGGTCGTGGAGCTCGAAGCACGAGGCGTAGCTTTCGAACACGGCCCGAGAGACGAGCGTTGGCTGTGGCGCGAGGCACGGCTGCGCGACCCGGATGGCAACGAGCTGTGTCTCTACCGGGCCGGGGAGAACCGTCGCTTTCCGCCATGGCGGCTCGGCGCGGCCGTCCACCCCTGAGAGCGCACGCTCGTTCGCAAACGGGCTCTGCGCGCTCTACGGAAGCGAGTGCCGTTTGGTCACTGCATCTCCCCGTCGAGTTCTGCTGCGACGACGGACATCAACGGTCCAACCACCACGCGAAGGTCGGGGCGCCATGCGCTTTGTACCGCTACGAGGAAGTACTTCATTTGTCCTTCGCTGTTCATCTTGAATCCTAGAATGGGCCCGCCGCTGAACCCTTTCATTCCATCCAGCGACGCGCCCGTGTGCTGGTTGTACAGACGGTCGGGTAGCTTGCCGTAGAAGCGGGGAAACGGCTTCGCCATCTCGGGCGGCGGGGCAACGCCTTCCAGATAGACGAGCGTGGGGCTCACTGAAAGCTGGACGAACCCACTGGAGGTCGCCCGCCGTTCAATGAACTGGTCTGGGAAACCGATAACCGCGTACCGCAGCATATCCCGCGGCGGGTTCCGCCACGCCTTCTCCTCAAACGCCTGGATGCCGTTCTCCCGGAGCATGCGCTGGTGCATGGGTTCTAGATGAACCAGCCCGAGGTCGAGTCCGTCTTCATCATCGACAACGAAGTGCTTTGCCTCAAGAAGAGCGAACGGGATGGGGTCCCGACTCGCGCTCTTATGCCACGCGTCGAACAGGCTGCACTCCACGCGGTGGCATTTCGGGAGGGCGGAGTACAAGTCCTTGAGGGTGTGACCCGCCGTTACGAGGAACCACTCGCCCCGGACGTCAAGTACGAAGCACGAGTACGCGTCTCTCTGCGGCACGCCGTCGGGCCCCTCGCACGCGACGTTCAGCGCGACCATGTGCTGCAAGAAGAACGTGACGATCTGTCCATCGAGTTCCGGTGTTCCCATCCGGGGGCTCCATCGCTGCTCTGGCGAACCGCATCGTATCTCACGTCACCGGCGCACCGCATTCCAGAGAGCGGCTGGCTCGTTACAGACGACACCGCTCGCGGAGGTATCGGGCGACGTGCCCAGGTCCGCAACCCAAGTCAGCGACGCGACCCCTCGGCTTCTGGCTAGGATCGCGCGCAGGCCTGCGCGGCCCGCCTGCGCGCGCTGGAGCTGCTGGGTGCCCGGATGCCCTGTTCCAGGAGCCGGGTGCGGCTGGACCGCTGGGAGCGCGGGAATAGACGGCCGGTTGATCGCATCTTGGGGGTGGAGGCAAATCGAAATAACGAACCCAAGGGGCGTCGAGTCAGGTGATCGGCAATCAGTTCACAGCGGATTGGCCGCTGCGAGTGATCGCCGAAGGCTCTGCACGCGCCAGCCCCACAACCCGCGCACAAACCGCTAAAGGAGAATAGTATGAAGAACTGTAATGCACCGGAGAATCAGACCACAAGTCGCATCCTGCTCACCGCGTGCGCCACTGCTCTCGCGGTGGCGTTCGCGGTCGCGCTGCCGCAGCCAGCCTACGCCGACGATGTCACACCGCCACCCGTGCCCGCCAACATCAAGGTGCCAGCGGGGAACGAGGCGTTCCTCGTGGGTCACGGCGTTGGCACCCAGAACTACGTCTGCCTGCCCTCAGGCACTGGCGTCGCCTTTATGCTCTTCACGCCGCAGGCCACTTTGTTCAGCGACGATGATAAGCAAATCACCACCCACTTCTTCAGCCCCAACCCGTTTGAGAATAACACGAATCCAGCGGTGGTGGCCGCTGGCATGATTCGCGCCACGTGGCAGCACTCCCGGGACACGAGCACCGTCTGGGGCCAGGTGAAACCAGGCAATTCCTCCTCCGACCCCGGTTTCGTCGCGCCGAATGCCATAGCCTGGCTCCTGGTTACGGTGGTTGGGGGCCAAGACGGACCCACCGGTGGCGACACGCTGACGGAGACCACCTTCATCCAGCGGCTGAACACCTCTGGAGGGGTCGCACCGTCGACGGGCTGTACCTCGTCAACAGACGTCGGTAATCTGGCGTTTGTGCCTTACACGGCCGACTACTTCTTCTACAAGAAGGCCCCTGGAGGCCAGGCGGACCACGGCAACTAGGATCTCTGCTCAAGGGCTGTGGGAGAACCGGACGGCGCAACCGTCCGGTTCTCCCTGCCTGACCCGAATCGCGACGGAGCGGCTACTCAACGGCGGGCCAGAGACCTGAAAGAGGAATCGAGCACGAAGCAGCCGAGGTCATCAAGAAGGCGGACTGGCAGTGTGCGAGGGGGTCCCTTCATCTGCGGCCGACGATGCGGTGCGCCAGAACGAAGCCGCAGGGCACCGTCGAGTGGTGTTAACCACTCTCTGCCCTTCTCTCCCCGTGAGAGTTCGAAATCGGTGTCCTCCGGTGCACCGCAGGACACTCCCCAGTGTCCTTCGGTCCCCCAGTCCGTGTGCGAACAGGCAGAGAATCTGGGCTAAGCGCCAGGAAGAGGCGCAAGCACGCGGAGTTCAGGGAAGAAACACCGAGGCGTCGCACCTGGAGGGCAGCGAGGACTGTGTTAAGCGCCAGCGGGCGATGTTCTACCCAGCCAGAAGAGTGGCTCCCCATTGGACACCGATCTAGAACGGATTTCTCTCGCTGGTCCGAGAATCAAGGACTTAGGTGCGGTTGTTCGTGATCCGGAGTGGTGCCCAGTCGCGATCACGAACTCTCTCTGTGTTAAGCGCGTGCGAGTATCACGTCTGGTTAACACAGGAGAGAATCCCAGGACCTCGAGGGAGCGCCACCACGTCCATCGTGTATCCGCGGGCACCCGCTGTTACAACGCGCCATGGCGGTCGGCCTCCGCCAGCCGGGCGATCGAGGTTATTGTCGAGCAGCAGCAGCAAGCGACCGAGCTAGGTCGATCCCGGTGGAAGTGCCAATTTTTTGCGCCACTAATCCGGCGGACGCAGCAGTGACTCCTTCTGCCCCACCCACCTGGACCCTGGACGCTGCCTGCACCCGGCCTCGGGCTACGGGACGCTGGCCGCGTGCTCGGCCTGGACGAGAGCGGCGGAGAGTGGTTAACAGAGGCGGACCCTGCACGACTCGGCCCTCGCCGTCTGCCTCCAACGGCGTGCGCTCGACCGGGCCGGGCGGTCCCGCGTTTAATCTGCGCCGGCGATCAGTGCTGATACCAGTCCTGCGCGTGGGGCGCGCCGGTGTTCACGTCTTCGCCGCCGATGACCAGCACGTGCGCGTTGCCGGTGGCGTCGGCGAAGTACGCGGTGGAGTGGTTGTAGAAGTTGTAGCCGCCGACCGTCTTGGAGATCGTGTGGGTGCCGGTCGCGCCGAGGAAGCCCCCGAGGGAGCCGTCGGTGTTGATGCCCGCGTACTCCTGCTCGCTGGCGCCGGTCGCCGCGCCGTTGTAGAGCCCGCCGCTCACCAGGATCGACCCGCCGGCCGGGACCGCGGTGAACTTCTCCCGGCTCTTGCTCAGCCCGCTGCCGTTGGTGGTCCAGGTGGCGTTCGCCAGCGTTCCGTCCTTGAGGTTGATCGAGTTGTAGTAGATGCTCGACTGCGAGCTCGCACTCTGGGTGCTGGAAACCGGGTCTGCCGCCGAGGTCGTGCCGCCCAGAGCGTAGAGGTTGCCGGCCGCGGTCAGGAACTGGTGATAAGCGAGCTTGGCCGGCAGGTCCGGGAGCGACGTCCATGCGCCCAGGGTGCCGTCCGCGTTGATCGGGGCCGAGATCACGCTCGCCACCGGGTTCCCGCCGGAGTCGTTGCCGCCTGCGACGTAGATGCTGCCGTGGAAGATGGCCGCGCCGTGCGCGAAGACCGCCTGCGGCATGGCGGTGGTCGCGGTCCAAGTGCCCGCGGCGCCAGCGGAGGGGATCCTGCCGTCGGCGTTCAGCGAGGCTTCGTAGACCGTGCTGGTGGCCGCGCCCGTCCCGTCCAAGCCGCCGAGCAGATAGAGGGTACCGCTTCCGCCGACCTTGGAGTTGAAGGAGTTGGCCACCACCGCCGCGGCGAAGCCGCGCGGCGCGGGCAGCGCGGTGGCGGTGGTCCAGGTCGCGTTCACGAGCTGGCCGGCGTTCGCGGAGGCGTCGTCCAGCTTGTTGAAGTAGACGGCGGCGGAGTTCGCGGCCTGCGCGTTGGCGGTGCTGGTGGCCGCGGTGTTGCCGCCGACCGCATAGATGTAGCTGGCGGCAGTCGCACCGGTGCCGATCGAGGCGACCGCGGCCGGAAAGCCCTGCTCCGCCGCGGGCAGGCTGGAGGTCGCGGTCCAGAGGATGGTGGAGGGGCTGAAACTGGGCGAGGAGACGATGAGGAAGCTCACCCCGTTGCTGGTGCCGCCTGGAGTCGTTACCGTGACCTTGTAGGTCGTCGACGCGGTCAGCGTGGCCGGAACGGTGCCCAAGACTAAAATGTTCGCCCAACCGCCGCTCGCAATGTTCACGTTCGCGGTTGCGACGATGGCGTTGGACGTCGCATCGCGGAAGTCGAGCGAGTAGCCCGGCGTCGGTGCCGAGATCTGCCCGAAGTTGCTCCCGTCCACGACGAACAGGCTGCCCGCGGTTCCGCTGCCGGTCAGCCCGCCGTTGATGGCATTGATCGCTGGAGTCGTGGAGCCGCGGAACGCCGCCGCCGCGACCCCTTCCCCCGTCGGCCCGATGACGCGCAGGTCGAATGGCCCGCCCGAGAGACCCGACGGGACGACGGCGGTGAGGCGATCCGTTCCCTGCCAGCGGACGTCCTTCAGCTCCGTGGTGCCCAGGAAGGCGCGGAACGTCGCATCGACCCGCACGGCTCCACCGCAGCCTATCTCCTCCGTTGCGGTCGGCTCGAAGTGGTCTCCCACGATGACGACGGGCAGGTCGCCGGCCCCCGTGTACGCCGCCGACGGCTGCACGCCTTGCGGCTGTGGCGCCGGCCGCGTGGAGCCGCGCGCGCAGGCCGCCGCGATCGCGCAGAGCGCGAGGGTTCTAGAGCAGCTCAAAGCGGTACCCCAGGCTGAGCGCGAGCGCGCGAAGCGCACCGTGCAGGAAGGCAAAGACGCGTGCGTGAAACGACATGCGGTTTCGGTCCCCCCGGCGCGAGGCCCTGCCGCCGGGGGCACACAGCCCCGCGGCGGCCGCCCGCGGCAATCGAAAAACTCCTTCGTCGACTCTAGGATGGCGCTCTCGTGCGCAGCAATTTCAGGGAATCAGGGCAAACGTACGCCGGTGTGGGGAACTGTAACAAAAAGGCATCGCCCGACCACGTAGCCGCAAATTCACACCTTCGGTTACCAAACGGCTACCGGCTCTGCGCGTGGCGCGCGAGGGCCAGGTGCGTCCGCCCACCTCCTTCGCAGGAGGGACCGTCGCCCGAGCTGGATTCCCGGCTTGGCGAAATCCTCGCTGAGCTGATCCGCTGCTTAGTCTTTCTAAGTGTCCCAACGCGCCCGCTGACGCACGGGCCGCCCCTCAGGGCAGAGAAGGACGCGGCGGGAATGAGGCTGCAGTGCGGCGTGCGCCGAGTCCCGGCACCTGGTTGCAAGCTAGGTCCTGTGGAGCATGCGCGGCTTAGAAAGGGTCCAGCCCTCGGGGCAGCCCTCGGCGCAGGGGAAGAGGCACTGGCGCAGCTCGCGGCCCGCCACGCCCTGGTACGAAGCGCAGCGATGGATCCCCGCCACACTGCGGCGAAACGCCGATGCGCTAGCTGATCTTCACACCTGTAGCTGCTTTAGCACGCCGGCTTCTACGCTGGTCGGGCGCTCATGCTCGCGGCCTTTGAGCGATCGGTCAGACCCGCTGGAGCCCGGAAACGAGCAGGCCGTTCGCGTACTCAGCGACCACGATCTCGTGACTCTTGCCAGTTTCGTCGGCTGCCGCGCTGGCAAGGTCGAGGATGCCCTGCTTCGTCTCGGTCACGTTGACTCGGCGGTACAAGCCCGTCGGCAAGTGTTGCTCCACGCCGTTGATCGTGACCGTTCGTGAAAAGTCTCTCCGATCCATCGCGTCATGAAGGACGCTGTACGAGTCGTCGTCAGGGTCATGCAGTTCGACGCGGACGAGGAAGTTCGCCATGCGCTGAGCATCATGGGCTCGTTGTACGGGCGCAACGCTCGGGGGGAGCAATGGCTTGAACGCTCCGGGGTCGGTTTCGACGGGACGGCATCTCCCAGGCTCGACAGCTTCATCGCCGCCTCGCTACTGGTACCAGACCTCGGCGTGCGGGGCGCCGGTGTTGACGTCCGCGCCGCCCAGGATGAGAACGTGCGGCTTGCCGGCGGCGTCGGCGAAGTAGGCCGAGGAGTGGTTGTAGAAGTTGTAGCCGCCCGTCGCCTTGGAGATGGTGTAGGCGCCGGTGACGGTGGTGAAGCCGGCCAGCGAGCCGTCGGTGTTGATGGAGGCGAACTCCTGCTCGGTGGCGCCGCTCGAGGCGCCGTTGTAGAGGCCGCCGCTCGCCAGGACGCCGCCGCCGGCGACCGCGGCGCTGAACTTCTCGCGGCTCTTGCTCAGGCTGGTTGCGTTGGTGGTCCAGGTGGCGCCGGTCAAGGTCCCATCCTTGATGTTGATCGCTTCGTAGAAGATGGCCGACTGGGCGCCGGCGCTCTGCACGTTGGAGATCGGGTCGACCGCGACGTTGGTGCCGCCGAGGACGTAGAGGTTACCCGCCACGGTGACGAACTGGTGGTAGGCGCGCTTGTCGGGCAGATCGGCGAGTGTGGTCCAAGCGCCCAGCGTCCCATCGGCGTTGATCGGTGCGGAGTACACCTTGGCCACCGGGGTCCCGGTCGTGTCGTTGCCGCCGGCCACATAGATGTGGCCGTGGAAGATGACCGCGCCGTGCGCGAACAGCGCCTGCGGCAGCGGCGTGGCGAGGGTCGTCCAGTTGCCGGCGGCAGAGGCCGCGGGGATGCTGCCGTCGGCGTTCAGCGAAGCCTCGTAGACGGTGCTGGTGGCCGCGCCGGTCGCGTCGAGACCGCCGAGCACGTAGATGGTGCCGTTGCCGCCAACCTTGGAGTTGAACGAGGTGGCCACCACCGCCGCCGAGAAACCGCGGGCGGCGGGGAGCGCGGTGGCCTGGGTCCAGGTCGCGAGCGAGAGCGCGCCGGTGCCGGGATCGAGCTGATTGAAGGAGACTGCCGCGGTGTTGGCGGCCTTCCCGTTCGCGGTGGTGGTGCTGGCGGTGTTGCCGCCGAGCGCGTAGGCGTAGATGGTCGCGGTCGCGCCGGTGCCGATGGTCGCCACCGCGGTGGGGAAGCCCTGCGTCGCTGCAGGCAGGCTCGAGGTCTTCGTCCAGACGGTGTTCGGCACGTAGGGCTGCGCGGCGAGGATGAGGAAGTTGACCGCGTTGCTGGTGCCATTCGGCGTGGTGACCGTCACCTTGTAGGTGGTGCCGGCGGTGAGGCCGGTCGCCGGCACGGTGGCGGTGATGAAGAGGCTCTTCCAGGCGCCGCCGGCGTAGTTGACGGTCGAGGTGGCCGAGGCGACCACCGCGTTCGAGGTCGCGTCGCGGAAGTCGAGCGAGTAACCCGACGTCTGGGCGGTGAGGTCGCCGAGCCCGGTGCCGTCGAGGATGAACACGCTTCCGAGCGTGCCGCTGCCGCTGAGCCCGCCGTTGACGTCGACGATCGCCGGAGCCGGCGGAGGGGGATTGCTGCCGCAGCTCAAGATCAGCCCGGCGGCGGCCAGCAGATGCAGCGCGCTTTTTATCGAATGGTTCATCGTTCCCCTCCCAGCAAGGATCCGTGCGTCCGGGAACGAACCCGTCGGCGGGGACTCGGTAAAAAAACAGGACGTAGGGCCGTACGGTCAGGTGGGCGGATAGAAGTGCGGCGGCGCTCACGCTGGGAATCGCGCCCGGGCTCTGCGTCCCGCAGCTCCACCACCACTCGTCGCAGATGAGGCGGTGGGCGGCGACGAAGCTGATCCGGTTGGGCGGCAGCCGCGCCTCTCGTGCGATGCGCAGCATTTCCAGCCGAATCAAGTTGTACGCGAGCGCGAGGCCCCACAGCTCCTGCGCCACTCCTTCGGGCCTCTTGCTGCGGATGTGCTCGCGCCGCTCGAGCATCTCCGTCTTCACCTCGTCATAGCCGAGCTCGATCTCCCAGCGCTCGTGGTAGAGCGCAGCCAGCTCCTTGGCCGGGTACTCGACCGAGTCGAGCAGCGAGGTGAGCAGCGTCTGCGGCTTGAAGCCCCGCCGTCGGTAGACGACGGCACGCGCGACCCAGGTCTTCGGCAGATCCGGCTCGAGCAGGCGGGCCTGGTAGGAGACCTCCAACTCGACAAGCGCGTCGCCTTTGCCGAGTTCGCGCACCACCGGTAGCTGGTATTGGCGCGCGCCCGCGTCATCCAATGCCGATTGCTCCCCCCGCGCTCCAGAGCGAGCAGGGGCGAGGCGGCGAGAAACGCGCGGTCGAGGATGGTGAGCGAATCGTCGGGGATCTCGCCCCACAGCTCACGCGCCAGCGTCAGCTCGCCGCTCGCGTAAGGCCCGAAACGTGCCGCCGCGAGCAGGTGACTGCGCAGGGCCATCAGCGTGACGAAGCGTACCTGCGGGTAGCCGCTCTCGCCGCGCCCCGACGCCTGGCCGCCGAAGTGGCGCGCGGTTCTCGGGTGAGTCGGGCGTGCGCGTGGTGGTGCCATCGACGCCGTAGAGCGCGAGCCCGCGCCAGCGATCCTCACCCGCCGCCTCGTGGGCCCACTTGCGGGACAGCGCTCGAAGAGCCAGCGCATCGGCTCCGCGCCAAGGCGCGCCCTGGCTTGCGCCACTGCGCTGCGTGCCACCGTCAGGTCGCGCCAGTCTGGCAACGCCAGGTCCAGTTTGTCGACGAGCTCCGCGATCGGTCGGTCGCGGTAGAGCGCCATGCCCAACACCAACCAGATCACCTGCTCCGCGGGCAGCCGGCGGCGCCGAAGAGTCACCGTTCCCGTCAGCTCCAGCGCCTCGTCGATCAAGTC
>WNFH01003034.1_pt1 | contig 11809 bp, 9 predicted proteins | sample 5400411 | NCBI WGS metagenome assembly WNFH01 (sample SAMN13153347, study PRJNA577476) | soil metagenome | isolation source: 200 cm saprolite under Douglas fir tree site 2 hole 3 | place: USA:California | collected 2015-04-18
GATAAAGGCCTGCCGCGGCAACATCGTGCGATTTCGACAAACCGACCATCAAGTGGCCGGCCATTTGCTCGGCGCCGCCAACGCCGAACGAAGGGGTGATGTGCAAGACTCGAAGCCGTTCAAAAGTGGACATGTTCTAAGTGTGTTTCGTGGTAGCCGCGGCGATCATCGCCTGCGGATCATCTCTTACGTAATGTTGCGTAGTGTGTGCAAAAGAGCGGCAGCGAGTGCAGCACTTCCGCGACCGTCCATGACCATTACGCAGTCAGCCGGCCCATAATTCATAACGACTCCGGGAAGTCGGAAACTTGTCCTCCAGGCGCACACCATCGGTAGGGACGCGATTGACGTTGGCACACCACCACCGGCTCATCCCTCCGGCGAGCGTAGGCGTGCGCTGCTGCCAAGCCGAATAGGAGCCACGTGGGCTTGCGATACTCCCACGTCAACGCTGATACCCCAACCGTCCAGGTCAGCAGGAGTGCGATCCAGAGGCGCCGCTCGAGGGACCGCGCCTGGAGGGCAGAATAGAAAAAACTCGCCAGCAACGCAAAAAGGAGCAAGGCGCCGACAACTCCAAGTTCGACCAAAACCGAGAGGAAAGTGTTGTGCGCGGGATAATCAATGTCCACGGCCCTCAGAATGGCTGGACCGTACGCGCCGGCTCCGACGCCCAGGAAAGCATGATCCCGAAACGTCTCCAGGCCGGCTACCCAGATTGCCGTCCGGTGCGTCAGCGAGCCTCCAGATACCTCCTGTGCAAACTGGAGAATGCGCGCCCACGAGGATTGAGGTACCAGGTACAGAGAACAGGCCAATAAGCAAGCGACGGCGGTCAGGGAAACGACCCGCTGCCACCGCGGCAACCGGAACACAGTCAGTGGGAGCATCGAAAGGCCGGGGATCGCTGCGACCAGTGCGCCGCGCGACCCGGTTAACAGAATGGCTGCGAAACCGGCCCCAAGTTGCAGCCAGCACAGGAGTTTCACGAGAAATCCCTTGCGCGAAACCAGCAGATAGAAAACTATGGGGATGCTTAACGCGAGCACCAACCCAAGGTCGTCCTCATTAAGATATGCGAAGGAATAGCGGTACGTTTCCCACACAATCTTTCCCGGGATTGTCGAAAAGAGCTGGGCCGCTGTGACCCCGGTCATGAAGTTGTAGATGGTGCCGATAGAAGCAACCAATGCGCCAAAGACATAGGCCTGAAGCAGTCCCACAACTCGCCCTTCAGTAACCGCCAACTCCCAGATCAGCCAAACCATTGCCAGCACTTGTAAGTAAGTGCCCACGCGGGTCACTGTGCTATCCCAGTCCAAAGTCCAGAAAATGCTGAGCGCGGACCACGCGACCAGACTCAACATCCAGTAGTGCAGTGGAGATAAGATTCGGCGTCGCCAGGTTACGGCCGTCCGCAGCGCCACGACTCCGACGGCCAGCAAGCCGATCCAAGTACCGAGTACCAATCCGCCCAGCGACGGCACGTACTCGCCCCACGGGAGATCGAACACGAAGGCGCAGAGAACGACGTATGCGATCCGGTCCAAAGCGCTCTCGATCCCTGCGGAAGAGGATGAGGCTAGGCCTTGCGGCTGCGCTGTCACGGACACATGCGCTGTCATGTCGTTTCGGCTTTCATGCTTCGAAGTGCTGGGCTGGCCTGGCTCTCCCTGACGTTACACGATCCAGCGCTGCGTTGCAGGCGCCGGTCGATTTTCAAAAGAATCGCACCGGTGCCCATCAACTGCACAAACGCGGCGGCCAGGGCCGCATCGGCCGCACCACTCAGGCCGTGCCTCGGGATCGACCACGCTGAGGTTGCCGCCGCCGCTATGGCTGCGGCCAGCAGCATGGGAATCTGCGGGCGCAGGCTCCTTGCTGCTGTAATGACATATCCCAGGCCGGACGCGATGAACATGATCGTTCCGGCGATCATCAACCGGACCAGAATGTCAGGCCGTTCGCCGTATTCCGGACGGAAAAGATGGGTGAGGATATCGCGTCCAAACAACACTGCCGCCAGTATGGCTACGCCTCCCAGGCTGCCTCCCAGCGCCGCGGCCAGCGCCACATAGCCGCGATATTTCGCGCGATCAAGCGCTGCACAGGCGTGGGCGACAGGCAGAAAGATGGATTGACCGAACGCGGATACCACGAGATTGCCTGCGGTAAGCAGAGAAGCAATAGCTGAAAAAATCCCCAGCTCGGCGCTCCCGGAATGCACCTCGACAAAGTACCGCGGAATGCTCAAGTTCAACGAGATGAGCATGGAGATGATTCCCAAAGGAAGGGCCATTCGCAGCAGGGTCAGCATTTCGCCCGAGTTCCATTCGAGCCGGACCCTGAACCCGCTTCTCTCTGTTTTTGCAAAATCGAGGCGGGAATCCCAGACCAGCAGAACCAAGAGACGTCCGAACGCCAGGCCAATGACGGCCCAGACGATGCTACGCGTTATATACATGGCCACGCACAGAGCGGCCAGCGACAGGGGACCTTTCAGCAGGAGGGATCCTGCGATCCGGTCCATTCGTTTGTGTTTCTGCATGAATCCGTAATAGGTCTCGCTGACGAATTCCAGGGCCTGAGCGAATCCCACCAGAACCACGATTCCTCCCAGGCGCCAGTCCGTCTGCATGCAGGCAACCGCGCCCGCGACCAGGAGCAGCGCCGCGCCGAGCGAGACCAGTCGGAACGTCAGATATTGGCCCAAGCTGAATCGGTCTCTAAGCTCAGATACCAACAGCGCCCGAAGTTGCAGGTTTGCAAACAGAACAATTGGAGCGGATACGGCCATGCCAAAAGCGTATTCGCCAACTTGCTCTGGGTTGCCAAGTTTTGCTAGCGCCACGACGATGCCCCATTGGCACGCGGAATACAGTAGGTTCCCGGAAAGGACCCAGGTGAAGTCGGTTCTCAGGCGTTTATTAGAGTGAGATCCTGTCATGGAAACTGGTTGGGTCGCTTCTAGGTGCTATGCCGACATCTGGCGGTAATGGTTGTAATATCGGCCGTACGCGCGGGTCTCGCTCGGGTCCATTTTCCAATCGTTGAGAATCGTCCCCACGACCGGAATTTGGTCCCGTACCAGTTTCAGGTGCGCCGCTTTCAGTTCTTCTCGACTCTTGGTGTTGGCGCGGACAACCAGGACCACGCCGTCCGACATTCGCCCAAGCAGGCGCGCGTCCGCGTACAACATCATGGGGGGGGTATCGATCAGGATCAGATCAAACTCTCGTCGGAAGTGCTGAAGGAGAATCGGCAGATCCGATGAATAAAGAAGACTACTAACCATGGCCGCATCGATTGAGCCGGCGGGCAGCACCCAAAGATTCGGAATCCCCGTGCGCCGCGTCAGAGCCTTTAAAGGCGTCTCGTCGGTAATCGGGGGCTGGTCGCGGCCTTGCAGCATGTCCGCAAGGCCCCACCGGTTGGGAAGATTGACAAGCGCGTGCACTCTGGGCCGGCGAAGGTCGGCATCGATCAGCAGAACGCGCTGATTTCCTTCTGCTGCCGCGATTCCGAGATTAGTCAGTATGGTCGTCTTACCCTCCAGCACGTCAATGCTCGTAACCACGAGAACCCGGCCACCCGGTTCTTTCGCACCGGAACCCCGGTTGAAGGCTGCACCGAACAAGATCGAGGTCAGGGCCGCTCGAAATGACTCGGCCAGCAACGAAGTGTCACGATTCCGAGTCACGACAGCGAGTTCGCCGAGGCCGTGTTTTAAACCGATCAGTTTGCGCCCCGGATCTTCAAGCGCCCAAGCGTCTCTAGCAGACGGAATAACGCCAAGTTCGGGGACATCCGGCAAATTCGACTCTCCAGGCCGTCTCACTTTGCTGGAACCTTCCCGGACCAGGACGAACCCGATTCCTCCCAGAGCCCCCATCGCGAAGCCGATGGCCATGTTGAGCGGTGAATTCGGGCTGTAAGGGACAGGGGGAACGCTCGCCGAGTCAATGAGCCTGACGTTCGTGGTCCGCAAAGCGGACGCGGCACCTGCCTCCTTCAGCTTCTGGAGCATGGACTCGTACAATCGCTGGGTCGCATCGATCTCGCCCTTTTTGACGTCGTAACGTCTCTCCTGATCCATCTGCTGCTCCACCGTCTTCAACTGGAGTGCGTGAACTGCTGACAGAAGGCGCTCGCGTCCGGCAGCGGCCTTGTACTCCGTGCGCAGTCTGCTGACAATCTCTTTGCGCTCATTTCTGATGGATTTTTCGGTTTCCGCAATCTGCGCCTTTACCTTCTCCACTCTGTAGTTCGTCGGGGTGTATATCGTCTGCAATTGAGCCAGCTCCCGGCGCAGGTTCTGCAAATCGGTTTCATACTGCCGCAACGGACCCGCCGCGACTGAGTCGGACATTACGTCGCCGGAACTAGCCAGGGCAGCCTCGTAGCGGGACTGTTTCTCGGCGCGATCAGCCTCGGCCTTCGCGAGCGCGTCCTGCAGCTGCTTCATGCGATCCTCCGCCAGAGTGCCCTGCTTGCCCGCAAAAACCAATCCGGCGGACCGCGCGAAATCCTGCAACTCGAGGTTGGAATTCTCGAGAGTAGCCTTCAGATCCGCCACTTGCTGGTTCAACCAGTCGGTCGTGTCTTTCGCCAATTGCCATCCGGCTTCCCGATTCAGGCTGATGAGTTCGGAGACCGCGGAATTGGCTCCGCGGGTGGCCACGTGAGGGTCCGGAGCGTCGTAGAACAGCTCGATCACTTGCGATTGGAGCGAGGTTCGCACCGAAAGAGCTTTTTGGACGTTCTTGATGCGCCGCTGCTCGGGCGTCATTCGCGGAGGCCGTAAGAAGCTGATGTTATTCCTGAGGTAAGCCAGCACTCTTGCCGCTCCCCCCTGATGGTTTTCGGCCGAGTCCCCGAGTCTTTCTGCGACGCGCTTGGCGAGCGTCTCGCTCTCCAGGAGCTTCACCTCGTTCTGGAGGTAGTTTTCAGGGGTCGCATTGGGGAGAATAGAAATCGGAGACACTTCGCGCACGAATTGGTCGTTACTGAAGCCCTCGATCTGCACTGACGCTCGTGCCCGATAGATGGGTGTCGTGAGGTGGCTGATGACCAGCCCTATCAGCAGACCCCCAATCGCGGCTCCTGCAAGTGTCGTCCTTCTTCGCCATAGTGAAGTCGTCAGCTCATTGAGCCCCAACGAATCCGCGGAAGGCGAGACGCTCTGCGGAATCGTGTAACTGGCTACCGCCGGGACGTACGACGCTTGTCCTGAACGCTCTATCTGCATACTGTTCCCAATGTCGTTATGCGACATATAGTTATTCCTTTCCGATAGCACTGGCTCACTGGCGATGTCCAGCGTTGGCGGAGTCTGTGTGGCTGTGCGCGGTTTGGATGCCACAACCTTGGGCCTTCGTCTGTGACTTGATCTTGATCGGCTCGCGCAGATCTGCGCCCAGCTTCTCTGGACTGAGCATCCAACAGCTCGAATCAGCAGACGCACGCACATTGTCAAGAACGGGACCGGATCGTTCCTGCTGAACCATGCGATTTCCCTTTTTCCCTTAAGCGACCGCCACCACCCCCTGACCGTCAATCCCCCACGGCGCATATAGCCGAGACTGGTAAACAGATCATAAGGCTCTACGATGAATGTACGGCCTTCAACCATCGGCAATCGGCGAACGATTCTTCTTGTGAGGTCAAGATGGAGCGCTCGCACGACGTCCACGCCGGCGCGATCCTCGAACATCCTAAAATTCGCGCCGATGCGCGGGTTGAAGTCGAGGAGTTTGTATTGGCCATCCCGCTTGTCGAGGCGATAATCGATGTCCACTATGCCTGCGTAGGCGACGGCTTTCAGTAGCGTCTCAGTCTGCCGGCTGAGCGGTTCGTTCAGAACAGAGACGCCCAGCGTGGTAGGGCCTGCAAAGACCGGATAGGATCGCAGCTTTTTGCCAGTGAAGGTTACGAGGCAATCTGTTTGTGGATTGCAATATCCGTGGAAGATCCAGTCTTCGGCATGAGATTCGGGGATGTATTGCTGGAAAATCAGATTTGGGCTCTCCGGGCTTTGCGCTTGCCGGTAGATTGCCAAGAGTTCCTGGGGAGTCTGCGCGATGGATACGCTGCGGGTGCCCTTCGGCAGCCGCTGGGGTTCCGCCGCTTTGACCACGGCTGGAAATTTGACACGTTCTATGAACGCGTGGACCTCGTCGACAGAACCAGGGAATGCAGTTTCCGGGCATGGCACCCCTATACTCCGGCATAGGAGATACAAATCTCTCTTGTTGGCTAACCTGCGAGGAAGCTCTCTGGGCAACCGCGGGAACAGAAACCACTTCGCGAGGACGTCCGAGTGCTCGGCGACGAAGGTTGCGGCTGAATCATCGATGGGAACGAGAACCGTTGGACGACCCAGCCGCTCGCCGATAGCTGCCATGCCAGTCAGAAGCTGCTCGGTATTCAGGCCGCCGGTGTCCCAGACAAAGGCGCGGGTCAAATAACGCGACATGGCGGCTGGGGCGAAACGGTCTTCGACGCACGCATAGACCGGCACGCCAAGCCTGCCAAGGCTTCGTATGATGCCTAGGGTGCTATGCTGAATGACATTCCGGGAGGTCTTGAACACCAGCACCGGGACCGTCGCATCCAAGTCGAGTGGTATGGGCATAAGAACGTCTCGCCGCCTTCTTCAGAATTCCTTGCATCTCGGGGTGCGAGCGCACTGGAATGCGGGCGGCAACCCGTATTGGCGCTGTCCAGCGAAGATGTGCTGAGACACGCGCCGGGCCGTGTAGTCGGCCCCATGGAGAAACCGCATCGCGGGTCCAAAACAACTCGCGCTGGCCAGACCCGTAAAATAGAGGCCGGGGACGGAGGATTCGAAATGAGAAGAGAGTACGGGTTGCCGCTGCTCGGCGCGCAACCGCGATTTCAGGCTCTGACTGAGGAACGGCAGACGCTGGAGGTCGAACCGGTATCCGGTAGCGGCGATGACATGATCGGTCGTGAGATCCAGGACCTGTCCATCCTGCCCCGCAACCTGCAGCACGGCGCGGTCGCCCCTAGCCTCGGCCCTCCGCACGAAATGACCGAGGAAGGTCTGCACCCGCCCGACAACCCGGTCTTTCAGCCACCAAGCACCGGCGGGACCCAGCACGGTCTTCACTCTTTCGAAACGAATCCGTTGCGGCAAATGGTGGAACAGCGTCGGGGCCGCACAACAGGCCCATAGTTCCAGCCCCTGTCCCAGATTGGACACCGGACGGCGCAGCCGCTCGTAGAGCGACCGGCGGACAAACCTCGGCATTGGGTTCCAGGCAAGCGACGGGTTGCGCACGACGAGGCGGACCGTAGCCCCTTCCTCGGAGAGCAGCGCCGCCGCCTCGAGCGCCGACTGACCGCCGCCGATCACTGTGACATCCCTCCCCTTTAATCGCCTCAAGTCGGGGTGATCGGCGCTGTGCGACAACAATTCCGACGGCAAGCCGGCGAGTACCGGAGGGATATGAGCCGCATGTTCCAACCCGGTTGCCACGATGACTTTGCCGACGCTTACGGTCGCGCCATTTGCCAGTCGCAACTCGAACCCGTCGCCTGATGCGTCAACCGCATCGACCATCACTTCTTCGACGGTGGGGGCGAGAACACGCTGAAAGGACAGCGCGTATCGAGTAAACACTTCCAGAGATACCGGCGCACCCCTTTCCCCGTAAGGCAGCCCGCTTTGCGCGCAGTACCGCGCTAGAGTGTAGCGCGCGGTTGGATCGGAGAGACTTGAAGCGCACCCTTCGGATTTCAGGAACATGCCCTTTGGCATCTGGCACAGCCAGCGATACATTGGCCTTCCGAAAATACGGAAGTCGATGCCCGCAGATTGCAGGTGCGCGGCAATCGAGACTCCATACGGTCCCGCGCCGATGATGGCAACGGTATGACGCGATAGACAGTTCATCGAATCACTTTCTGCCACGATCTACGGATGGCGCCATATGACAATCCCGGTGGCAGTCTGAATGACCGCTTCCACCGCTCTCGCCGCGGCCTTCTTAGGGCCGCTGGGCGGTACCACCAGGATGTCGTTCGGCCGCATAGCAATGTCCTCAGCCTTTCCGGCCATCACCTTTTTCAGGTCTACGGGAATCTCTTTTAGTTCCGCAGTGCCGGGAACAGAACGGACGATCTTTGCGTGTTGTGGTGCGGGAGTCAGTCCGAATCCCTCGGCGCTCGAAAGGGCCTGAAGGACGGAAATGGTGGCATTGCCCTTGAGGGCGACCTCACCGGGCTTTCGGACTTGGCCGATGACGTAGACTGCTTCCGCTACAGGAACGGTGACCACGTCATGTGGGAAGATCAGGATGTTTTCCGTCGGGTTCGTGCCGGCCAGCATATCTCTTACTGCCACTTCCGCCGCGCTGAATTGCCCGCTTGCGTCGGTCTTTGCTGTGCGTAAGGGAACTGGACCGTATTGGATCTCGCGGCTGATTGTAATTCGAGGGCCGGCATCCTGTCTTAGGCCGTCCGCCATGGAGATGACTTCCATCAGTGTCTTCCGCCCTCGTAATTGATGAACACCTGGATGGTTTACTGCGCCCATGACGGAAACGGGCTGACTGCCGAAATCGACGATTTCTACCGTAACCTGAGGCTTCAGAATCTCCTTCGAGAACCGCTTTATCAATTCAGCTCTAAGCTGTTCCACCGTCAGGCCGCCGGCATGAATCTCGCCGATCAGCGGCAGATCGATGGCACCGCTTGGATCGATCCGCAGTGGCTTGTCCGAGATCTCTTCCACGCCGAGTACCCAAACCTTGATTTGGTCGTCCGGCCCAAGTACGTAGTGCGACTGTTCTTCGGGCTGGGCCGGGGCAGGTGAAGCTGGAACCTGTTGACCCGTCGCCAAGAAGCATGCTGTCAGCAGGATGAGACCGAAATGTTCGCCTTTCATACCGTTCACCTCCATTTCGCTGGAGACTGTGCCTCGAGATACCTACTTGTCCGGCACGCCGCTAATTCGGCGGCTCGCCAGGATAGCCGTTATGGAAGCAATGGATGAGAGCCCTTCCAAGGCGATGACGTTACGGAGGCGCCGGGCCCAGTCGCTGATGTTTTCACGGTTAGATGCGACACCGAGCGTACTCTTGATAGGTCTTTCAAATTCCTAGATCTGCGTCTGCGAGGTACGCTGCACGGGCTCTTGGAGCTCCGTCATTCTCATAAAGATCTTCCAGAACGTCTGAATTATTAGTTTCACGTCTTCCGTGAAGGTGACGCTCTCACAATAAGCGATATCGATCTCCAGTTTGGCCGGCAGAATGGTGGTGAGGTAGAGGGTTTCTTTGTCCAGATGCCCACGAAGAAGCTGCTCCTCGTAAACATTCGCGCTGGGACCAGTGATGCCCGGTTTCAAAAGGAGAGTCTTCTTTTGCCTGTCGGTGTATTCTCCAACGTATCGAGGCACCTCCGGACGAGGACCGACGAGGCTCATGTCTCCCAACAAAACGTTGATGAGTTGGGGGAGTTCGTCAACCTTTGATTTGCGCAGCCATTTCCCGAACGGCGTAATCCTCGTGTCTCCTTCCGCTGTCAATAGTGGGCCGGAGCCGGATGGGCTGTGTTTCATGGTTCGGAACTTAAAGATTTGGAAAGGCCGACCAAATTGACCGATTCGCACCTGCCGAAAGAACGCAGGCCCGCTGCTCGTGAGCTTAACGAACAAAGCGACCAAAAATAGAAGGGGAGAGAGAACAATAAGCCCGAACAAAGCACAAGCTGCATCAACCATCTTTTTCCTGTGCGACTGTAAAAGGATTGAGTCATGGTTGGTGTTGCAGGCGCGAGGACATAGTCGGCCTCAGAGGGTTCGCTTACAGGGACGGCATCTCAGGATTTTTCAGAGCCATGGCTCATGCTCGCCAAGATTAAGCGGCATTCATCGGCGGTACCGGCTAGCGACATCGTGCAATGCCTCGATCACCCGATCTACATCATCGGGAGTCATTGAGGGATAGATCGGGAGAGAAATCGCTTCATTGAATCGCTCTTCCGCATTAGGGAATTGCCCGCCGCGATATCCGAATTTGTTCTGATAGAGCGGGTGCAGATGGAGGGGAATGAAGTGGACAGAGGTACCGATACCGCGTTGCTTCAACTCCTCAATCACGCGATCGCGATCGATCCGGAGCGCTGGGGCCTGGACACGGAGAACATAAAGGTGCCAGGCGTGTTCGACATTTTCAGGTACGCAAGGAATTCCAAACGCATCAGAACCAGCAAACGCGCGATTGTAGCGATCCGCAATCGACACGCGACGCGCGCGCAGGGCGTCACATTTGACGAGCTGAGCGAGACCGAGTGCGGCTTGCAGGTCTGTTAGATTATATTTGTAGCCGGCTTCCAAAATTCCATAGCGCCACGATCCTTCGGCGCTGTATCGCTTCCACGCATCTCTCGTGATGCCGTGGAGGCTCAGGATGCGCATCCTCTCGGCGTATTCTGGATTCTCCGTGGTCGCCATTCCGCCTTCACCCGTGGTCAAGGTCTTGGTCGCGTAGAATGAAAAGCAAGTGATGTCTCCGAGCGTGCCCACAGTTCTGCCTTTGTAGCGCGACGGCAGTGCGTGAGCGGCGTCCTCAATCACCTTCAGGTCATATTTCCGCGCGATGTCAAGAATCGGGTCCATGTCGCAGGGGTAGCCGGAGTAGTGCACGGGAAGGATCGCGCGCGTGCGGCTGGATATGGCGCGCTCGATCTGTTCGGGGCCGACTTGGTACGACCCCTCTTCGCAATCCACCAGGACAGGCCGAGCCTTGAAGTAGAGCACCACTTCGCCCGAGGCCGCGAAAGTCATTGTCGGGACAATCACCTCCTCGCCCTCGGAAATTCCAATTGCAGCTAACGCAAGATGAAGAGCCGCTGTACATGAATTTACAGCGAGTGAGTGACTGGCGCCAATGTAGCGGCCAAACTTCTCTTCGAATTCCCTCACGCGCGGACCCGTCGTGAGCCAGCCGCTCTGAAGTACCTCAACCACCGCGCTAATCTCGTCTTCTCCAATGGAAGCGCAGTGGAATGGCAGGAAAGATGTTGCAGCAACTGACATGACGGATTTCGAGCGAGACGAGGCTAAGTGTTCAATCGACTTTTGTCGCTTGCGCGGCGGATTGATCTGGTCTTTGCAGGTTGGACAGATTGAACAGTCATTTGCTTATCAGTTTCGACCATTTAAAATTTGCTTCGACCAACTTCCGGCCATTTCTCCCGAGCTCGTAAATGAACTGAGGATTCTCCAGCCCTGCCACTCAAATTTCAGTGCGCGCACCCTCAAACCAAGCTGGCCGGGCCCGGAGCACGCTGGGTCGCGTATTCCACTTCCACTGCAGTCAAGTCAGGACAGGAAAGCGGCAGGTTCATTCGGTATTGGTCCTTTGTAGAATGTGGGTGTGCTGGTCTTCTTTTCTGATCGAGTGGAATGCAGACTATGGTCGACGGCGAACTCTGGAAAAAGCTTGTGGCACCGGACAAGCAGTCCTTCGTAGTCCCCGCGGGCAAGTAACCGTTCGAATTCATCTACCTGTTCCAGAATTCCGGCGGCAACCCTGCCAGCTTCGGAAAGCGCGAATATGCGGTCGTGCACGGTCGGTTTAAGGGTCTCCCATGACTCCCACAGTTCTTCCGCAATCTTCTCGCCCTCTTTCAGGCCGATAAATTCGAAGAGCAAATCCTTCCCTGGCGTTAGCCCAGAAAAAAGGCTGAAAGCGCGCGCGATTTCATAAATATTCAGAGGCTTGCCCATATCGAAGACAAATGTTTCTCCTCCCTGACCTTGAGCCGCCGCATGCAAGAT
>WNFH01008361.1_pt1 | contig 11809 bp, 11 predicted proteins | sample 5400411 | NCBI WGS metagenome assembly WNFH01 (sample SAMN13153347, study PRJNA577476) | soil metagenome | isolation source: 200 cm saprolite under Douglas fir tree site 2 hole 3 | place: USA:California | collected 2015-04-18
GGTGTAGTAGACATTCCGCGGCGTACGATTTTTGGTTCGACCAAGCCCTCGATCCAGGTGCTCGGCCTTCTCGCGGTCCTGGGCTTGAGCACTTCGTCCTGGGCTTACCGCGATCCTCCACCGGACGCGTCCGGCATGGGGCCGAATGCGACGGTCTCAGACTTCACCTGGACCCAAGCCGCGGATTGTCCGGTGCCGCGCTTCGAGGCGATGGGCCTGGCGGTGCAGGGCATGCTGCTGGTGATGGGCGGCTTCATCAGCGAATCTCTGGCGGTGACCTCGCGGGTAGATGTCTTTGACCCCGACCTGAATGTCTGGAGCCAGCGACAGGACCTCCCAGGTGCGGAGACGCATGCCGCGCCGGTGCTGAAAGACGGCACCGTCTACGTGGTGGGTGGGTTTCGCGGGCCGATAGAGACCTGGGTCACTAGCTCGGAGTTCTGGGCCTACGATTTTGCGAACGATGCGTGGAGCGCGCTGCCGCCGTTGCCCTCGCCCCGTGCGGCACTGTCACTGACGAACGTCGGAAGCACGTTCTACGCGATCGGCGGACTTGCGGCGGATGGTAACTCGGACTCGTCCGAGAACACCTACTGGTCCATCGGTGACCAAGAATGGACGGGGGCGCCTGGCTTGCCTAATCCGCGAAATCACCTCGGGGGCGCGGTGGCGCGGGGACAGGTGTACATCGTCGCAGGTCGCCACTCGTGGGATGAGACCAGCGGAAATCAATCCTCGCTGCACCAGTTCGACCCGACGAGCTCCAGCTGGACGACGCTGACGGACATTCCGCTGGCCCGCTCGGAGATCGCTGCCTCCACCTTCACCGCGGGCGACCGTGTGCTGGTGATCGGCGGCTCGGTGAACGGTGCGCAGCCGAGCTCCGACGTCTGGGTTTACGATCCTCAGACAGACCTGTGGAGCGCGCTCCCGCCGCTGCCAGGTCCGCGGAAGGGCGCCGTTGCCGACGTGATCGGCAACAGGGTCATCGTCACCACCGGCTCGCCGACGGGGATCGATCCAGCGGGCACCACCTGGATCGGCTGCTGTCTGGATTGAATCGCGAAAGGTGAGGAGCTCACCTCCAAACATCGCGCTTTCGATTCCCGCCGCCTCCTTGGTCAAAATGGCTCTCAAGTCCTCGCGACTTGAGAGCTTTTTTGTATCGTCGAATCCACTGTCACACGCGCCGCTCGCAATCTTGCGGAATTCCAGCACTCGGCCCTCTCGCAGCTCAACACGCAGCTTCGCGACTTCGTCGCACAGCGAAGCCCATGGAAGGGTCGCGTACAGGCTGACGATGTCTCCCTCCGGACTTTCAAATCACCGAATCCGCGCAACGGCGTTCTCCGGCCAGTGTCCTGCTGTTGAGACACCACAATGGTCGACGCCAATATTTTTCGATGTGTCTCGGAAAGAGGTCATTTCTTGACAGATTCGGAAGCGTGCGGGTCCGCTCGCGCCGGCGCCGACCGGCGTGGTCTCAGGTCGAAATAGGTCGACGCGTTGACCTCCACTGAGAAGGGCGCTCGGGCTGGAGAAATACCTTTGCTGATTGCCGGGGATCGACATGTTTGAGACTAAAGGTAGCCTGATTTTGTTAGGTGTCGCTCTGTTTTCAAACCTGATCACCAACTCATCATTTGCCGAAGATTTGTCTTTTGTGCGAGTAGATTATGAAGTCGAGATGGCGCCTTCCAAACTGAAGGTCGGCGACTTCAATGGCGATGGGACGGAGGATCTGGCCGTCCTCGGTCAAACGCACCTCTATAGCGGAGGCCAACTGTCGCTACTGCTTGGAGGCGGCGATGGGACATTTGGCCAACCAATAACCTTTGATTGCTGTGGCGAACCGAGGTCCCTGGCCACAGGTGATTTCAACGTCGATGGGATTTTGGACGTAGCCATCCCTTTCAGATCCGTCTATCCAAACCCTGACGGTGTAGCCATCCTGTTGGGGAGTGGCGATGGCACGTTTCGGCGCGGTCCGACGTTCTTTGCAGATCAGTTTGATCCGCCGCACAATAACCCTCAGTTTGTGGCGGTGGGAGACTTCAATGGCGACGGACTTCCGGACTTGGCCGTCGCCGATAACGGCTCCGAGGTGTGGATCCTGCTGGGAACTGGAGACGACCGCTTGTTCTCACCAGGTCAAAGCTTTCAAGCTGGAAGTCTCGTCGTCTCCATGGTCGTGAGCGATTTCAACCGAGATGGTCGACTCGACTTGGCTGTGGTCAATCTGGGTAGTAACAGTGTCTCAATATTGTTTGGGAATGGAGACGGAAGCTTTCAGCCCGCTCAACATTTCCCGGTCCAAAACAGTCCTTCGTCGATCGCCCTTGGAGATTTCAACGGGGACTTCATTCAAGATTTGGCCGTCGGTACTTCCCGTTCAAACACGGTGTCGATCTTGATCGGGACTGGCGACGGAGGATTCCAACCAGCAATGAGCGTACCGGCCGGTGAGACCCCGATGTTTGTAGCGATCGGAGATTTTAACGGCGATGAGATTGAGGACTTGGCAGTCAGTAATCGAGTCTCCAACGAGGTCGGGATTCTGCTCGGAAATGGGGATGGAACGTTTCAGGCCCGTCAAGGTTTCCCCGTCGGAGTGCAGCCCATGGAACTCGTCGCGGGCCATTTAAAGAAGGATGGTCGGTTGGACTTGGCCGTGGCCAACTTCTCTTTCAGCTCTCATAGCGTGTCGGTATTATTGAACGATACGCGGCAGTGAGGGAAAATTCGGGATCACATTGCGCCAGGCTGATGAAAGTCCGACGTGAATCGTATTGGCGACGACGCCGTAGCCCGATCCGCTCTAAGTCCTCGTGGAACTTGTGCAGCATGCTTGGTGATGCGGCCGTCCCAAGCAGAACGGTACTAGGTAGGGTCGCTTCACCCATGGTGCAAGTGCCCGGTGGATCCGGGCACTGAGATGAGTTCTCGCCGGCGTTTTAAGCAGCCGAGCGGGCAGTGACATCTTTTGACGTCCAGAAATCCGGAAAGCAAAGGTCGCAGCCCCGAAGGCCGATGAGAATCCGTGACATCTTTTGCCGAATCTGGCCTCCGAAGTTGGGGAAAATCAGCGCCTATCTTCGTGACATATTGGTTGAACGTCCGATTCCGAGGATTCCCCTCGGCCAAATGATGCGGGGTCGCTGACTGTGACATCTTTTCGAATGCTTCACAGGGGAAATCCGTGACATCTTTCAGGTCCAAGACCCGATTTCAGGCCTCAACAGAAATCGATTTCCTTCGCGCTCCCGTGACATTTGGGAGGAGTTTGAAGGCCAGGATCGCCTCTCGGTCCAGGGTGGACGCCTGTGACATCTTTGGCGAGCTGCGCATCCCCAAGAACCCTCTGTCGGTTGGTAGAGCTTCAGCCAGCCGAGCTGTGACATCTTTTGCGATCCTAGCGGTCGTTTTCCGGCACGCCCATCAGCTCTTGGATCATCGCCTACTTTTTCGCGAGCATCTCCTTGGCGCGAGCCATGGCCGACATCGCATTGGGCCAGCCCGCGTAGAACGCGAGGTGGGTGATGAGTTCGACGAGCTCGTCCTGCGTGACGCCGTTTTCGATCGCGCGCGGGAAGTGGAAGGTCATCTGCTCGGTCTTGCCAGTCGCCACGAGCGCCGCGCAGGTGATCAAGCTCCGGTCTCGCTTCGAGAGCTGCGGCCGCTCCCAGACGTCTCCGAACAACACCTCGTCGGTGAGCTCGACCAGTTTCGGGGCAAAATCTCCGATCGCCTTGTACGCGGGGATGAGAGGCTTATTGGTGCTCATGTACGTTCCTCCTTCACGTCGAACGGGACTTCCTCAGCGCCCCGTCCTCTTCTCTAGGTGTCCCGGATAACGCCCCCCTGTACCGTGATCTTCCAGGCGGCGCTATCGATCTCACGGACGTCGTCAGGCGTCAGTTCGACGTTGGCTGCTCCGAAGTTCTCCTCGAGGTGCTTCAACTTCGTGGTGCCGGGGATGGGAACAATCCACGGCTCGCAGCAAATCTCTCGATCTCGACGGGCAGCTCGGTGCTGTAACGTTCGGCAGGCCCGACCGTCATCCCAACAACTCTGGAGAATTTCGGGAAGACGTCGCATTCAGAACCATCGACGCGACTGAACAGGAGTTGAGGGTGCAAAGATCGAAGGCTACGAAGTTGCCGACTCGGCGCTTGGGCTCCAGCGGTCTGGAGATCACCGTCGTCGGTTTTGGCGCATGGGCCATCGGCGGAGGTGGCTGGGCATTTGGCTGGGGCACGCAGGACGATGCCGCATCGCTCGAGGCCATGCGGCACGCGTGCCGTATATGGCCTCGGTCATTCGGAAGAACTGGTTGGCCGCCTGTTGCGCGACCTGAGCCCATCGGATCGCCCGTTTGTGTTCACCAAGTGCGGTCTTGTTTGGGACCCACTCGATCCAATGTCACAGCCGCGGCGAGTGTTGAAGCCGGAATCGATCCGCAGCGAGTGCGAGGCGTCACTGCGCAGGTTGGGTGTTGAGCGAATCGACCTGTACCAATTCCACTGGCCAGACGAGAGCGGCACGTTGGTGGAGGACTCATGGGGAACAATGGTGCGCCTGATCGAAGAGGGAAAAGTGAGGGCGGGAGGCGTGTCGAACTTTAACGTCGCGCTTCTCCAGCGCTGTGAGACGATCCGGCACGTCGATTCACTCCAGCCGCCGTTCTCGTTGATCCATCGCGAGGTTTCTGGCCACGAAATTCCGTGGTGCGCCCGACACAATACCGGCGTCATCTGTTACAGCCCGATGCAGTCTGGCCTGCTCACCGATACCTTCGCGGCGGAGCGCGTCTCTTCACTTGCGTTGGACGATTGGCGGCGCCGCTCGACCGACTTTCAACGGCCGGCCCTTGGACGCAATCTTGCGTTACGCGACGCGCTCCGTCCAATCGCGAAACGGCACGACGTCTCCGTCTCTTCCATCGCTGTCGCTTGGGATCTTTCCTGGCCCGGCGTGACCGCGGCGATCGTGGGCGCACGAGCTGCGAAGCAGGTGGACGGTTGGATCGGAGCCGCCAACGTTCAGCTTACCGAGCAGGATCTCGACGAGATCGAGTCGGCGATTCGGCGCACTCAGGCAGGTTCAGGGCCGGCCCGTCCAGGCCGCGGTTTTGGACGGCTCGAGCGCGCTGAGGTGGATGCAAGCAAGTGACGCTTCTCGTGGTTCTCCTCGAACCACGCCCGAAATGCTGCAGGGGTCTCGAAAAACTTAGGCTACCTCACACGCTTTTCAGGGGCCGCGTTGCGCTGGGGCCTTGTGCCGGTGTAGCGGCGGCGGGTGCGATGGGACCTTAGAGGTCCCCGCGGACTCACTAAGAAACTTCCGACTCGCGCAGGCAAGAGATGCGCTTACGGGTACATGGCTCTCGCAAAATTCTCGTATCACGGTTGGTCCGGAGTCTGCATTCCACAACCTCCGTGAATCCAATTACACCTCGCGAAGAATATCCGACGTCAAAGAACCGACTTCAGCGCCAAATTGCATCCTATGTGCTCGGTTTCGTCACGCTGTGCGCGCTGACCGTGAGCTCGATCGCCAAAGCTGACGATTGCGACACGCCTGCGGCGGAGTCCTGCGCATGCCGGTCGCAGATAGCGAAGAGCGCTTCTAGAATTAAGCGAGGAAGTCACGCCGTCGCTGTCGCGAGGGAGAAGACAGCAAGGCAGACCGCCGCGAAGCCTCCGCCGATAAAAAAGAGACCGCTCTAACAGAGCAATCGGTCTCCAAGATTACGGTGGCGCGCTGAAATTGAAGAGCACCGTCCCTCGAAGCGCGGGTTGAGCTCCCTCGCAGTGCTGCTCGAAATCAGCGGCGAAACTCTGAATCCTGTCACCCGCGTAGACGACGTCGTTCACCATGAACTGACCGGTCAGCGTATTGCAACCGCGGCCGTCTCCGGACACGCTCAAACCAGGCTGATCGTCTCGCTGGAACGGAAACCGCGCAGCATTGAGATAGGTGGTGCCTGGTTCCAGCGGCACCCGCCCCGGGGCGGCGAAATCCAGGTTCCACCAGGTGCCGCCATTGAAATTCACGCTCACGCCATTGGCGAAGTTGCGGCTTGACCCGAATTCACCGTCATCGAGCGTCATGTGCCAGATGCGGCCTTGACCGATGTAATCGCCGGGATCGCTCACATAATGGATCACGAATTGCGGGTCATATTGGCTTGCCACGTGGATCGTGACTTGATCGCTCGACGTTCGACCGGAGTCGTCCATCACATCCAGCTCAAACACGAGGTCGTCCCCTCCCAGCGGGACGGGCGGTGCGACGAAGGTCGCCCGTACACATTGGGTGCAATCGAGTGTGGCAGCAGTCCCGCTCACTTGCTGCCAGGCGTAGTCGGTAATTGTTCCGTCATTGTCGGAAGATCTCGAGCCATCGAGGACGATCGTATCGCCTTCGCTCGCGATCCGGTTTCGTCCGGCAGCGGCATGAGGGCCGAGCACTGGCTGCGGTACATCGCTGTTGATCCGAATCGCTCCCCACAGGGCCGGAACGGCTCCTTCACAGTGTTGTTCGAGGTCGGCGGCGAAACTGATCAGCTCGCCGCCTGGCCCATAGACCGCCTCCCAGACAATGAATCGACCTGTCAACCTATTGCATCCACGACCCTCGCCAATAACGGAAAGGCCCGGCCTGACCGGAGACTGGAAAGGATAACGGGTCGCCTCCTCGTAATTTCCGGCAGTCACCTGGATCCCGCGGCGATTGGCAAAATCGAGATACCACCAAGACGAACCGTCGAATGAGTTATAGCTAACGCTGACGAGATTGGGACCTGACGACGTCCCAAACCTTCCGGTATCGGTCGTGAAAATCCGAGTCTGTCCCTGTCCAATGTAATCGCCCGGATCGCTTCTGAAGTAAAAGAGTGTCGCGGCGTTTGCCTGAGCGGTCGCGGCGAAACAACACAGACTAATGCGAGAAATCCAACGAAATGACATGGGCCCCTCCCGGTACTTAGTCGCTTCCCCGACGTGAGAAGAAACCACACAGCGCCCTATCCAAGACTGTCTCGACTTGTCAAGGCGGGTAAGCTTGATTCGGTTTAGTAGAAACCGGCACTCGTGGTTGACACGACGCCTATTCATGGGAGGGGAACTATGACTCACTTCAAAACAGGTGCCTTATTAGTGGGACTGAGCGCGATCGCGCTGACTGGTAGAGGTCCACTCGCGCAGGTCATCTATGTGGCCGACGACGGGCGCCAACTGCTGAGCTATGACGTCGGCACAGATACATTTACCCCAGTGGGCAGTCCCATGCCGACCGTGATCGGCGGGATGGGTTGCGTTGATCCAACATTATTGTACGGGACGGATCCGCAGCCTTCCGTCGGACTCTATTCCATTGATCCAAGCACGGGAACGGCAACCCTGTTGGGTCAAGTGCCCGGGCATTCTGCCGTGGGCTCCACCGTGGGTCCGGACGGAAATGTCTGGGCCATATCCCTTAGCCCCCAGGGGCTCTTGTACACGGTCGATCCGGGTACGCTCACCCCCACAGATATTGGGAACACCGGCTTCTCGAACGAAGGACAACCGGCTTTTGACACGACCGGGAATCTCTATACGTTCCGCATTGGCCCCGGTTCGGATACGCTTTATCAGTTGGACCCGAACACGGCCGTGGGCACGGAGATCGGGCCGGTGGGATACTCAATCTATGCGGCGGCCTTTTGCGGCGACACCCTCTATGCTTTTAGCGGAGGCGCCACCCGCGTCATCGCGACGGTCGACACGACAACCGGAACCGCCACCGTTATCGCGTCCTATGGAGCGCCTGTAACGGGTTCCGTTCAATCGGCCGCTTGCTGCCCCCAATAGCGCTGCCCATCGGGGGAGTTCTTCTAGCGAGCGGCTACGCTGCACTACAGCGCCCGAAGGAAGGCCACCAGGTCGGACTTCTCCTCGTCGCTGAGGTGCATATTGAAGCGACCATCGTAGAACTCCACCACCGCGGAGAGGTCTGGTGCGAATCCGTTGTGGAAGTATGGCGCGCGTGCCGATAGTCCGCGCAGGATGGGCCCCTTGAACTTGCCGATGTCTCGCCATCGTCCAGTAATCAAGGCACGCCCGGGGTCCGTGGTCCTGATCAGCTCGCCTGTCGTCCTGTTGCGCAGCGTGTACAGCGGCAGATCCGCGGTTCGGCGCGATTCGGCCGCCAACCCGATATCGATCGGTAAGGAGACGGAGTGGTTTCCCGCATTGGGCGTATCGTGGCAGGTCGTGCAAGTACCAACAAGATCCTGCACCCCTAGATCGTCATTGAGTCCCTTCACCTCGGTGATGTGAATCTCCCGGGTATTGAACAGCCGCTGGCCCCGCGCAACCGTGGCCCGAGCCTCAGCCCGACGTCCACGCTCAAGATTGGTCCACGCGTCGAAAATGGTGAACACGTGAGGGTCAAACGGCCTCCCAGTTGGATCAGCGCCAAGCACATCATTGATGCCGATGTAGAAGCGTTCCCTTTCGATGAACTCCGGACCGCCGCGTGCTCCTTGCTGGTCGAGCCGGCCTGCATCCTGATCGTCGATCGCCGCGGTGAAGAGCGTCATTTCCAGATCGACGATCTCGCGACGCTGCTGAAGCGTGAGATCCGCAATCGCCTGGGCATGACCTCGGGTAGCGGCATTCGCCTGGTCGAGTAAGTCGAAGTCGATTGATGCGCCTCGAAATGTTTCACGCCCATCCCACATCACCGTGGCGAGAAATTTTAGGTTCGTCGACGGCAGCGGCCTGCGGAAGAGCGACAGCTCCGAGCTGCTAGCGAAGTGATAGGGATCGTCTGCTGCGACAAGTTCGAATTCCGCGGTTCCCGGGATCCCAATTCCAATGCGGATCAGAGCCTTGCTGAGAAGCATGCTGTACCCTCGGCGGCGTGCTTCGACCGTCGAATCGTCGATGTTGGGCGAATTGGCACCATCGTTCCTGCGGAAGATCGGATCGAGACCGTTCGTCGCATTGAACCTGGCCTGCACGTGTCGCGGAGTGATTGTCCACCCATCGCTGGCTTGGTGGCAGGAGACGCAACTTCGACCGTTGGTACCCAGGCTTGTGAAGAAGGGATTGTTGGTGTCAACCTCTCCGGTGAGGGTGAAAGTCTGGATAGCTCCAGTGGGAGTCGCGAACGGTCTGAGAAGCTCCCCTCCCTCTTCATCGTTGCCTTCAAGAGCGCCTTTCGCGCCAAGGATATCGGTGCTCGAGTCTGACTGCGCCGTACGTGTGCTTGTCGCCCCGCCGCACGCAAAGATCAGCATAGACACCACCAGCAAGGGAATTGATGCTCTCATTGTTAGGCTCCTTTCCGCCGTTTCGGGCCCCTGGTGGGCAGCTGGGGCTCTGCATCTGAGATCGAAAATCAGAGAAAAAAGACGACAGCCGACCGCGAAAATTGGGCGTCCTCGCCCCGCGAGGTGCCGCCCTGCGCAGCTCCTGCGTCTCTGGGCCTTAGGTAGGGAATCTAACTCGCACTGGCGGCACCGGCGCCTTGTGTCGCCATCGCGCTCGCTTCTACCATCGAAACTCTTCCCCCTGCCCTAGGAAAACTCATGGCGCGACGGTGGCTGTTGTGGCTTGCGAGCGCTCAGCTCGTGGGCTGCGCAAGCATGAACATGAAAAAGCAGTGTTACCCCAACGGAGTATGCCGCATCGACCAGAATGGCCAAGTCAGCTGGAGCGGCCCTCCGGAAGAAGTAGCGAAAATGCAGGAGGTCCAGGAAGGACGAAAGCAGGCGCTCGCGCAGGTCGACAAGGCTTATGCGGAAGCGCCGAAGCGGTCCGAAAGCGAGCCCATTCGCCTCGTGCTGATCGGACCGACCGCGGATGTGCCAGATCTGGCCTCATTGTGTTCCGCCTATCGGACGATGATGGAAGCCTCGCTCAGAGGAGATCCGCGCGTGCAGCTCGTTCCTTATGATCGCCTGAAATTCCTCATCGAGGCTTCATCGGGCGATTCGCTGCACTCATCGACTTTCAACAAACCGGAGGTCCGGGCAAAAGTCGACCCCGAGCTGACACACCGCCTGCGCGACGGCAATGCGGACATCGATGTCGTGCTCGTCGCGCATCTGGTTCCAAAAGAGGTGACCGGCTTTGTTCGAGGTAGCGGCGGCATGGGTGTGGCCCAGGTAGTGAATGTCGAATTCCAGGCCAGCATGTCCTCCGTTTACGAGTTCTCCGAAATCCAATCCGCTCAGGTGGGCAAGAGCACGGACAGCTTGGCAGTGGCCGGCCTGGATAAGAAGGGCAAGGCGAGCTCGGGGGAGCTCAAGGGTAAGCGAAATCCTGAATACGACCGCAGCGCAATCCAGCAGTACGGGACTTGGGTCAAGAACACGCTGCGGGAGAAGATCGCGCCGACGCTTCCGTCGATCGCGGCCGTGCAGGAGATTCGAGTCAAGAACCGCGAGCGGGCCACGCAGGACGCTCCGGCTTGGTTCCGGAAGGTGGCGGGTCACTAGGCGGAGGCCACTCGGCGAGCCTCAGGGCCTCGGAGGGATGTCTCGAGACAAAGCGCTCTCCGTCTTCGGAGCTCCGTCAGTCTGCGAGGAATGGTCTGTCTCGGCCGGGGCCCGACATGCCGACCACAAAGAGCTCCAACCCCAGACAAGGGTGCAGTGGCGAAGCAGGTCGGCGCCCAACGCACCGTGACCGCAGATTGGCGTTGTCGGATGCACCATGACCGGCAGCACGAACGAGGTCTGTGAAAACATGATCGGGACATCGTCGACAATGAGAATCGGACCGGTGGATGTCACTGCCTGGGTGGTGCTGCGGCTACCTTTCACCGCGAACATGGAACGGAGGGCGGGATTGTTGCGCGTCAGTACTGTGCGCGACGCACCCGTGTCGACCAACATCGACGCCGAGACGCCATTGATGGTGGCGGTGACGAAGCGATGTAACGATCGCTCGAAAAGACCTTCGTGCAAGCAGCGGTGGAAGTCCACTTCGCGTATAGGAGGGGACGCCTGTCCACTCAGGCGCTTTAGCGCGACCTCCTCCGGCTCGTAGCGAATCTCCTCGCGTCCAAGATCGATGACTAGGGCCCACCCGGGGCGAAGCACATCCTGCGGCGCCAGGATGGCCTCGGTGTTCGCTTCGGCCGGGTTGATGAGAAAGTCGAGCGTGCCGGCGCCGGCCTCACCCTCGAACTGTACGGGCACCCCAGTCGCGAGTTGCATTTTCCTCACCCATCCGTTGGCATCCACGAAGCTTTGGTCACTGTCGCGGGACTGCCTGGCTAGGTTGTGTGCACGAGCGAATCCCAGTGGGAGGATGCTCCGGGCGGCTCCCGTATCCAAAAGGAGAGTCATGGGTTCCCCCGCCACTTTCGCGCGAACAAATGCGCGGACTGCCCCGTTCGAGCGTTCGACGAGCAATCGGCTGGAATGCAACGGTGGCGGTGGCTGATGGGCACAGGCAATAACCATCAATCCGGACGCCCATACGCTGGCAATCCACGCTACAAACCGTCTTGCAAGCACGGTTCCCCCGTTTCCCCGATCGCCGACGAGGCTAGCATCCGTCTCGGCGCGCTGCCAGCTCCGCTGGAGACGGTATCACTCAGAACAAGATGGCCTGGATCATTTCCGGTGCGGCGTACATGCAGAACTCGTCGTGGCCACAGGAAGGAACGATTGCCAAAGCATGGTCAGCCCCGAGTCGCCGGATGTAATTCCAAAAGATTGTCCCCCGCTCACGTCGCCCGCCCACCAGGTCGCTGCCATCCCCTGCGAGATGGCTTCCTTGCGCGTTTCCTGGACAGCTCGTGTCGAATT
>WNFH01003037.1_pt1 | contig 11802 bp, 10 predicted proteins | sample 5400411 | NCBI WGS metagenome assembly WNFH01 (sample SAMN13153347, study PRJNA577476) | soil metagenome | isolation source: 200 cm saprolite under Douglas fir tree site 2 hole 3 | place: USA:California | collected 2015-04-18
GGCTCTTCACCATAACCGGAGCCCACGTCCTGGCGAGCCAATCACGATGTTGAAACCACCGACTGGAGAGCCGTGTGCGGGAGAACCGCACGCACGGTTCGGAGGGCGGGGAGGGTGAAAGCCCTTTCCGACCCCTATCGATCACCCACTTAATCAGAGGTTCCTTTGCTATTCAGGTTTAATCATATTCTCGCGTTTCCCGTCGCTTCTCAGTCACGCGCGCTCGATCACGACCGCCAGTCCCTGCCCGACGCCGATGCACAGGCTGACGACGGCGTAGCGCCGGTTGCGGCGCCGCAGTTCGCGCGCCGCGGTCAGCGCCAGGCGCGCGCCGGAGGCGCCGAGCGGGTGACCGACGGCGATCGCGCCGCCATTCGGGTTGACGCGGCCGTCGTCGAAGGCGACGCCGAGCAGCTTGAGGCAGCCGAGCACCTGGGTGGCGAACGCCTCGTTGATTTCGATCAGGTCCATTTCGGCGAGCGTCAGCCCGGCCCGGTCCAGCGCCTTCTTGATCGCGTAGACCGGGCCGATGCCCATGACGCGCGGCTCCACGCCGGCCGCGGCCCCGGCCAGAATGCGCGCCATTGGCTCCACGCCGCCCGCCCGCCCGGCCGCGCGCGTACCGATGAACAGGGCCGCCGCGCCGTCGTTGATGCCGGAGGCGTTCCCGGCGGTCACCACCCCGCCCTCGAACAAGGGCTTGAGTTTGGACAAGACGGCGAAATCGGAATCCGGCCGCGGATGCTCGTCGGCGTCGACGATCGAAGGCGCCGATTTGCGCCCGGTCGGGACCGCGACCGGGAGGATTTCATCCGCGAAGAAACCGGCCGCCAGGGCTTCGGCGTACCTCGCCTGGGAGGCGGCGGCGAAACGGTCCGACTCCTCCCGCCCGATGCCGAACTCGCGCGCGACGTTGTCGGCGGTTTCCGGCATGGTATCGGCGCCGTAGCGCGACGTCACCTTGGGATTGGGAAAGCGCGCGCCGAGGGTGCTGTCGAACATGCGGAAATCGCGGTTGTAGGCGCTGTCCGCCTTGGCCAGGACAAAGGGCGCGCGGCTCATGCTCTCTACCCCGCCGGCGACATAGAGCGCGCCTTCGCCGCAACTTACCGCGCGCGCCGCGTCGAGCACGGCGGCCAGGCCGCTCGCGCACAAACGGTTGACCGTCTGTCCCGGCACGGTCGGCGGCAGGCAGGCTGCGAGCAGGGCGTTGCGCGCGATGTTGCGGCTGTCTTCGCCGGCCTGATTGGTGCAGCCCAGAATCACGTCGTCGATCTGTTCGGGCTTGAACGGCGAGCGCGCCACCAGCGCCGCGATGGCCGAGGCTGCGAGGTCGTCCGGGCGCACCGCGGCGAGCCGGCCCGCGTGGCGGCCGAAGGGCGTGCGCAGTCCACTGTAAATGTAGGCATCCAACATGCGTCAACCTCTCTGGTTTCGTTCAATATAATGTGTTAACCGATCGACTCTCTCAAAACTGGAACACGAGTGGGGCGCCCCGGGTCCTTGTCGATCGCGACCATGGCCTTGCCTCACGTTCAGCCTCGCGCGAAGTATAGATCGTGCAGCCGGTCGAGATCGACCTTCGAGGCCGCCTGCGACAACAGCACGCGGCCGGAGCGCATCAGGTAGACATGATCCGCGTTTGCTACCGCCAGCCGGGTGTTTTGCTCCACCAGCACGATGGCGCGTCCCTCCGACTTCAATCGGGACAAGGCGCGGAGTATGTCGCGCACCACCACCGGCGCCAGTCCGAGGGACGGTTCGTCCACCAGGATAATCTCCGGATCGGCCATGAGTCCGCGGCCGATCGCGAGCATCTGCGCTTCGCCGCCGGAAAGCGAACCCGCAAGCTGCGCCCGCCGCTCGCGCAGGCGCGGAAACAAATCGTAAGCCCGCTCGAGGCCGGTTTTCGCGCGGGCGCGCTGCGCCTTCGGGAACGCCCCCATCATGAGGTTGTCCTCCACCGTCATGGCGGCGAAAACCATCCGGCCCTCCGGAATCATCACCACGCCCCGGCGCGCCAGGTCCCAGGTTTTGGTCCCGCGCAGGGATATGCCGCGCAGCCGGATGTCGCCCCGGCCGAGCGGCGCCAGCCCCACGATCGCGCGCAGCAGCGTGGTCTTGCCGGCGCCGTTGGGACCGACGATGGCGGTGACCGCGCCCGCGCGCATCGAAAGCGACACGTCCCATAAGACGTTAATCGGCCCATAGCCCGCCCGCAAGTCGGATATTTCAAGCATCGTCGCCGCCGGTATAACTCTTTATCACCGCCGGATCGGCGAACACCGCGTCCGGCGCGCCGTCGGCGATCAGCGCGCCGAAATTCAACACCGCGATCCGCTGGCACAGCGTGCCGACCGTCTCGAGGTCGTGTTCGATGATCAACATCGCGATGCCGAATCGCGCGCGCAGCCCCGCGAGCGTGCGCATGAAAAGCCGCTTGCCCGCGGTCTCGAGTCCCGCCAGCACCTCGTCCAGCAGCAGCAGCTTGGGCCCGATCGCCAGCGCCTTGCCGACCTCCAGCGCCTTCAACTCGCTCAACGACAGTTCCGTGACCGCGTCCCGGTCGGCCTTGTGCGCGAGCTGGATGAGATCCAGGATCTCGGCGATGCGCTCCCGCTCGATGGCGCCGGCGCCGAAGCGCTGCGCCACCAGCAGGTTCTCCCGCACCGTCAACCCATGCATCGGCTGCGGGACCTGGAACGTGCGGCCGATTCCGCGCCGCGCGCGGCCGTGCGTCGGGACCCGCAAGACGTCGGCCGAATCGAAAACGATGCGCCCATGCGCGGGCCGGACGAGGCCGGAGACGGCGTTGAACAAGGTGGTCTTGCCGGCGCCGTTGGGTCCCACCAGCCCGACCGTCTCGCCGGCGCCGACCGCGAGCGAGACCGCGTCCAGGGCGGTCAACCCGCCGAACCGGACCGTCACTTCCTCAAGCCGCAGCATGCCGTGTTCGCCGCTGCATCAGCCAGGGGACCAGGCCGGCCGGGCTCAACAAAATCACGGCCACGAGCAGCGCGCCGAGGACGATCTGGTGCGCGGCCGGGAACAGATTTTTGAATACCAACTGGTCGACCATATAAACGACCAAGGCTCCCACCAACGGCCCAAGGATCGTCCGGTATCCGCCCACGATCGCGGCGACGATCGGCAGGGTGATCCAGAATCCGCTGAACGCGTAGTCGGGCTCGAGGAAGTTTATATAGTGGGCGTTGAACGCGCCGATCACGCCGGTCATGAACGCCGACACGAATAGCATCAGCGCCTTTAGCAGGGTGCTGTTGACGCCCACCACGCGCACCGCGTCTTCGCTGTCGTGCATGCCGCGCAGCGCGAGGCCATAGTCGCTCTTGCGAATGTGGTGATAAACCGCGGCGAACGCCAGGACGATCGTGAGAACCACCAAGTAAGCCCCCGCCTTGCCGCCGAAGTCGAAACCGAGAACGCGCGGCAGCGCGGGAATGCTCGACAGCCCGGCGGAACCGCCGGTGACGCCGCGAAGCTCGGTCGCCAGGATGCGGAAGATCTGCGCGTAGGCGAGAATCGCGAGCGCGAAATAGGGGCCGCGCAGCCGCAGCGCCGGCAGCATCGCGACCGAGGCGATCAGGGCGCCGGCGCCGCCCAGGCCGATGGCGGGGAAAACCGGGAAATCGAAACGCAGCGTAAGCAGCGCCGACACGTACGCGCCGACGCCGAAAAACGCCGCATGCCCGAAGCTGACCATGCCTCCCAGGTTGCCGAGCAAGGCCCAGGCCAGCGCCACCCCGCCGATGATGAGCGCCGTGACCAGCAGGCTCATCAGATAAAAATTGTTTCCCAGCCACCATGGGATCGCCGCGTACAGCACCAATAGGCCCGCGCTCCACGCCGGCACGCGCAGTTTCATCCGCGCCTCCTCGCGGCCCCGAACAGGCCCTGCGGCAAGACGAACAACACCAGCAGAAACAGCAGCATCCCGCTCAGTTCCTGCAACGCCGAACTGTAAAGTGTCACGGTGAGCGATTCGGTAATGCCGATGAGCACGGCGCCTATCAACACGCCGGGGATGGAGCCGACCCCCGCCAGCACGGTGATCACGAACGCCTTGATCGTCAGGGCGGCCCCGAGCGCGGGCTGGATCACGCCGGTGCCGTACAGGGCCACGCCGGCGATGGCGGCGAGGATGCCGGCAACCAGGAATGCGCTCATCTCGGCCGCCCGGGGATTGACCCCCATCAACATGGCCGCCTCCCGGTTGCTCGACACCGCGCGCAACGCGCGCCCGTACCAGCTCGCGGAAAGCCACCACCCCGCCACGGCCAATAACAGGATGCCGATGACGAAAAACAGCAGCTCGCCGCGCATGCTGTACAGCGGCCCGAAGGCGAGGGCGTCCTGCAGCCAGGCGGAACCGGTGGAGCGGATGTCCGCTTTCCAGATCGACAGCATGGCATTGGTCAGGATAACGGCGACGCCATAAGTCAGGAGCAGGGAGTTGAGCTCGCGCTCCTGACGAAGACGGCTCACCAGCACGTGCACGAGCGCCGCCGTGGCGCACACTACGATCAGCGCCAGCGGGATGGCCAGCAGCGGATTCGCCCCCCAGCCGGCCTCCACCGCGTAGGCGACGTAGGCCGCCAGCAGCACCAGTTCGCCGTGCGCCAGGTTGATTACCCGCACGGTGCCGAACACCACCGCCAATCCCAACGCGATCAGGGCGTAGGAACCGCCGTTGAGCACGCCGGAATAAAGCGCCTGTAAAACAAGTTCAAGCATGCCGCTGCCGCCTCGATCCGACCGATGCCTTGCGCGCGCCGGCGGATTTACCCGTAAGCCTGCGGCGGGCCAATGCGGGATCCGTCACTTACCAGGGCACGCCGGGGAAATTCATCTTCTCCGTCGCTGCTTCCGGCGGCCATACGATGACGATCCTGCCGTTCTGATGCTGCCCCATGCGCTGCAGGAAATGAGGATTATCGCCTTTGTCGTCGAATGTCACGCGCCCGACCAGGGTATCGCGATCGGTCCGGCGCATTTCGTCCGCCAATCCGCCCCGGGCCAGCGTGCCGTTTTCGTGTGCGCGCACGATCGCCTCGAACAGCAATTGCGCCTGGATGTAACCGAACTGCCCCAGGTAATCCGGGTCCTTGCCGTGCAGCCGCTGGTACGTCTCGGCATAGCGCTTGCCCTCGGGGTTCGAGAACTTCGCCGGGTAGGACAGCATCGCCGTGCCATAGACGTTCGGCATCAGGTCGGGAAAATCGGCCGCCATCTTGACGACCGCGAGCGACCACACCCCGACCATCGCCTTCACGTTCGGTTTCAGCACCTTCGCCGCGCGGATGATCCCCACGTAGTCGTTTTCGTATCCGATCATGGCGATGGCTTCGGAGCGGTCGCGTAATTTCACTTTATTGACGATCGGCTTGAAATCGGTCATGGCCGGGTCGAAGGCATGCATCGTCACCTTCACCCCGTTGGCGGTCAAGGCGCGCTCCACATCGCGCGCGAGCTCGGACGGCGCGTCGCGGGTGGAGTAGATCGCCGAGACCGACTTGACTCCCATGTACAGCAGCGTGCCGACCATCGCCTTGGTGTAGCCGGCGTTGTTATTGATGCGGAAAAAACCCTTGTGACCGCGTTCGGTCAGATCGCCGCTGACGGCGCCGCTGGTCACGTACACCAGGCCGGCTTTTCTGGCCGCGTCGGAGGCCGGCCCGACGATATTGGAGCCGTAACCGCCGGTGATCGCCACCACGCCCTGCGACACCAGCCTCTCCACCGCGGCCACGGCCTTGGCCGGAGACGATTCGTCGTCGATGACAATGAGGTTGATCCGGTATTTCGGATGCGTGCGATTGAATAGGTCGGCCGCCACCCGGATACCGTCGTGCAGGCTGCCGCCCACCCGCGCCAACGGTCCGCTCAGCGGTATGTGTGCGCCGACGGCAAACTCTTGCGCCTCGGCGAGGCCTCCGCCCAATAATACGGCGGCTGTCAGTGCAACCGCTTTAGCAAGATTCCACGGCATGATCCTCTCCTCATCGCCCGCTATTGATGTTGATCACGATGGTCTCCGGACGGAAGTCGCGCTCAGTCGAGCAGCGGGGTCCAGCCGATTTCGCCCCGCCGGATGGCGTTGCGCGCGACCACCAGTTGCTGAATCTGGCTGGTGCCCTCGTAGATCCGGAACAGGCGGACGTCGCGGTAAAAGCGCTCGATGCTGTAGTCGCTGACGTAGCCGGCGCCGCCGTGAATCTGGACCGCCCGGTCCGCCACCCGGCCGCACATCTCCGATGCGAACAGCTTGCAGCACGAGGCCTCGGTGCCCACGTCCTCGCCGCGGTCGCGGCGGCGCGCGGCGTCCAGCGCCATGCTGCGCGCGGCGTAGATTTCCGCGACACTGTCGGCCAGCATCGCCTGCACCAGTTGGTGCTCGGCGATCGGCTTGCCGAACTGCCGCCGCTCCATCGCGTACTTCAAGGCGTCGTTCGCCATGCGCTCGGCCGCGCCGACGCACACCGCGGCGATATGCAGGCGCGCCTTGTCCAGCACCTTCATCGCCGTCTTGAAACCGGCGCCCTCCTTGCCGCCGATCAGGTTCGCCGCCGGTACTTGGCAGTTCTGGAAAATCACGTCGCAGGTATGCGCGCCGCGCTGCCCCATCTTGCGATCGGTCTTGCCCAACGACAGGCCCGGGGCGCCGGCCTCGACGATGAACGCGGAAATACCGCTCGCGCCTTTCTCGTCAGGATCGGTGCGCGCCATCACGGTGAAGATGCCGGCCTCGGGGGCGTTGGTGATGTAACGCTTGGTGCCGTTCAGGATGTAAACGTCGCCCGCGCGCACGGCGGCGGTGCGCAGCGACGCGGCGTCGGAACCGGCGTCCGGCTCGGTGAGCGCGAACGCCGCAATCAACTCGCCGCTCGCGAGCCGCGGCAGGTAGCGGCGCTTCTGTTCCTCGGTGCCGTCGATCAGGATGCCCTGCGAACCGATGCCGTTATTCGTTCCAAACAGCGACCGGAACGCCGGAGAGGTTTTGCCGAGCTCGAACGCCGCCAGGACTTCTTCCTCCATGGTCAGCCCCAGCCCGCCGTATTCCTCCGGGATACTGAGCCCGAACAGCCCCAGGTCTTTCATCTCCCGCACCAGCTCGGGCGGAATGGCGTCGGTCTCGGCCACGATGTCCTCGCGGGGCACCAGCCGCTGCGCGACGAAGCGCCGGATGCCGTCGAGCATGATGGTGAGCGTCTCGCGGTCCCTAATCATCGGGCGGCGGCCTCAACGCGGAACGAACAGATCACGGCCGGCTGCCGCTTCGACCTGCCGCACCAGGTTCACCAGACGCGGGCCGATATCTTCCTCGAGCTTCGCCCGGCGCAACTGGAACGCGGGCCCGCCGCAGGTAAACACCAGCATGTCCGAGACCTCGGCGGCAATCAGAGGAACGCCGACGGCGTTGACCTCCTTCTGCCAGTCCCCGAGGGAAAAGCAAAAGCCCTTTTGCCGGTAATCCTTGAGCGCCTGGTCCATGCCCTGGTTGATCTTCGGCCAATCCTCCGGGTAACGCCTGCGCAGATGTCCCATCAGGAAATCGCGTTCGCGCTCCGGCAGCGCCGCCATCAACGCCCGGCCCGCGGCGGTGGTCGCGATCGAAACGTGCGAGCCGACGCCAAGGCTCAGGGTCACCGTCGATTTGCTGCGGCAATTCTCGATGTAGACCATGTTCAACCGGTCGCGCGCGCACATCGCGACCGACCCCTGCGAATAATCCGCGAGCTCCTGCATCAGGGGACGCGCGATCTGGCGGACGCTCACGTTGGCGAGCAGCGCGTAGCCGAGCGATAAAACGCCCGTGTTCAGAGCATATTTGCCCCGCGTCTCGGAATGCTTGAGGTAGCCGAGCCGGGTCAAGGTATAGGTCAAGCGGGACACCGTGGGTTTCGGCAGCCCGGTGCGCTTGGCGATTTCCTGGTTGCCGAGGAACTGCTCGTTCGGCGCGAAGCCCCGCAGTACTTCGAGGCCGCGCGCCAGCGCGGTGACGAACTGGCGGTCCTTGCGCGCGGTGTGACCGGGGTGCAATCCAACGTCGCTCGTCTTCTGATTCTGCTTCATTCACCGCCCCCGATTTTTTTGGAAACTCCGATCAAGTTGATTGGCGTCATTCCGAACCGCTCTTGGTGAGGAATCTTTATGATTTTTCAATGGCTTTATGTAAGTATGACGATCCATTGCTGTGCAGGCAAGAACAAAAGGCGAGAGCCTGCGTTTAACCGGTGTTAAAACTTGATCCGTCCGGTGAGAATGTCTTTGAACATCACCCAATCGCCGATAAAACTATACAATGGATATTTAAAGGTAGCGGGGCGATTATGCTCAAAGAAGAAATGTCCTATCCAAGCGAAACCATAGCCCAAGAACGGGAGTGCGAGCAGCCAGACCCAGTTTGCGCTTAGCAATGCATAGATCAGTGTAATAAGAACCAGGCCGCCGCCGATGAAATGGAGCCGGCGATTGATGCGATGCCGGTGTTCCGATAAATAAAACGGATAAAAATCGCTCACGTTTTTATACTGCCGGGTCATTCTATCCTCCTGTTCCAATTCCCCGCGCACGAGGACGGGCCGCGCGGACAGTCCACTGCGGTTCGCGCTTCCGCGGCTGGTTTTAAATGCTCGCATGAACTAGGATGATGTGTCAATTTCAAAACTTGATTTCGCAAGGCGAAATAAGGCCGGCGCGGCCAGGCCCGGCGACGGGTCTTTCCGCCGCCGATACAATCACACGAGCACGGAGATATTCGGCGATGGCGAACTACCAGGCACCCCTGCGCGACATGCGTTTCGTCCTGTATGAACTACTGGAAGTGCAAAACGTTTTACCCGGGTTGCCGCGGTACGCAGAAGCGAGCCCCGACCTGATGAATCAGGTCCTCGAGGAAGCGGCCAAGTTGGCCGAAAACGTGCTCCTGCCGCTCAACCGCAGCGGCGACGAAGAGGGCTGTCACTTCGAAAACGGCGCGGTGCGAACCCCCAAGGGTTTTAAGGAAGCCTACGCGGCGTTCCGCGCAGGCGGCTGGCCGGCGCTCTCCGGCGACCCCGCGTACGGCGGACAAGGCCTGCCGATCGTGCTCGGGTCGTGCGTCAGCGAGATACTGATCTCCGCCAACCTGTCATGGGCCATCTATCCCACGCTCACGCAAGGCGCCTACCACGCGATCCACACCCACGGTGATGACGCCATGCGCGCCACCTATCTGCCCAAGCTGCTGGACGGCGGTTGGAGCGGCACCATGTGTCTGACGGAATCGCACTGCGGCACCGATCTGGGCCTCACCCGCACCAGGGCGCTGCCCCGGGCCGACGGCGGCTATGCGGTCACAGGCACCAAGATCTTTATCTCGTCCGGCGAACACGACCTGACCGACAACATCGTTCACCTGGTGCTGGCGCGCCTGCCCGATGCGCCGGCGGGCATCAAGGGGATCAGCCTGTTTCTGGTGCCCAAGTTCCACGTCAACGCCGACGGCACCTTGGGCGGCCGCAACCGCGTGAGCTGCGGCTCGATCGAGCACAAGATGGGCATCAAGGCCAACGCCACCGCCGTGCTCAACTTCGAGGACGCCGTGGGTTATCTCGTCGGCGAGCCGCACAAGGGCATGCGCTGCATGTTTACCATGATGAACGGCGCGCGCCTGGGCGTCGGCCGGCAAGGCCTGGCCCTGGGCGAAGTGGCGTTCCAGAGCGCGCTCGCCTACGCCAACACACGCCTGCAAATGCGCGCGCTGTCCGGCGCGAAATTTCCCGAGCGGTCCGCCGATCCGATCATCGTCCATCCCGATGTGCGGCGCATGCTGCTCATGCAAAAGGCCTACAACGAGGCCGGACGGGCGTTCTCCTGCTGGCTCGCCCTGCTGCTCGACGTCGAGACGGCCCACCCCTTTGCTGCCGCGCGCGCCGAGGCGGCCGACCTCGTGGCGCTGTTGACGCCGGTCGCCAAGGCGTTCATGAGCGACGCCGGCTTTCTAACCTGCGTGTTGGGGCAGCAGGTGTTCGGCGGCCACGGTTACATCCGCGAGTGGGGCATGGAACAGCTCGTGCGCGACGCGCGCATCACGCAGGTTTACGAAGGCGCCAACGGCATCCAGGCGCTCGACCTCATCGGACGCAAGGTGCTGGGCGATCGCGGCGCCAGGCTGAAGCGTTTCAGCAAGCTCATTCAGGCGTTCATTGCCGACAGCAAAGGCGATAAACGCATGCAGGAATTCGTGAAACCGCTCGCGAAGCTGCTGAAGGAAATCGGCGATATCACGACCTGGATCGGCCTGCGCGCGCTCACGAACGCCGACGAGGCCGGCGCGGCCGCGACCGATTATCTGCGGCTGGTCGGCTTTCTGACCTACGCCTATTTCTGGGCGCGCATGGCCGGGATCGCGTTCGCCAAGCAGGACGGCGGGGAGGCGGCGTTCTATAAAGCCAAGCTTGCGACCGCGCGCTTTTTCTACGCGCGCCTGCTGCCGGAAACGTCGGCGTTGCTCGCGGCGATCAAGTCCGGGGCCGATGTATTGCTCGAACTCGATGCGGAGTCCTTCGCCTTCTAGCAGCCTGTCGGACTTATCTATGTTGGGAGCGAATTGAATTGTCCGGTTCTGTAGCAAATAGATTGTCCGCTTTTTGTATTGCGTGGGGAAGTGCGCGCGGGGCGTAGCCCGTAGCGCACTTCTGGAACGCGCGGCGGCCGCTTCGCGGACTTACGCGGCGGCCTTCAATCCCGGTTTTTGCCATACTCCCTGAACATCGTAGAGCGCCAGTTGTCGCGGGCCATGGAAGACGGCAAGCAGCTGGTCCAGGTACCGATGCACCCGCACTCTTGCCTTGACGTAATGGCAGCGGTGGCGGTCAGCCGGGATCTGCAACACCCGCCCCTCGAAATGCACGCAGTTGTCGTTGCCCACCGTGCGCTCGAACTGCTCGCACAGGATGTCGTCCAGGTCGGCGCCGATCCACGCTACGAACGCACTGCCTTCCTCCATCGGAGGCCTCATGAACTCCTGGTTGAAGGCCGGCAGATAGACCGCGGCCAGATACCGGTTGGCCGCCTCCATGTCCGTCACCCCAGCCAGTGCCAACTCCTTGGGCAAGCGACCCTGATGGGTACGGAAGGCCCGCTCACTGCGTCCGCGCGCCTCCGGGGAATAGGCCGCAATCATCTCGATGCCCAGGTGTCCCATGGCCCGCCCAAACTGCGTTGGGTTGGTCTTGTCGACCTTACCACCCGCTTCCGGCGTATGCCAGTAATGGCTGCCGCGGTCGCTATAGAACGAGCTGAATAGCCCGCGTTTGTCGATGACCTCCCGCACCCCTCGGAAGCTGCTTTGCGTGCCTTCCTCAGCAACGAAAAACATGGAGTAATGCTCGCTGGTGGCATCGTCCATGGTGACGATGAGGTCCCACATCTGGCCCGGCACCCACGCGTGCGTACTGCCATCCTGGTGCAGCATCATGCCAGGCCAAGGCGCGCGTTCCCGACGCTTGCGATGCGCACCGCGCTTGGGCGCCTTCGGCACCAACCTGGCCGCCTGGAGCGCCTTCTTGACCCAGGTGTAGCTGCGAGCGCCGCCGTCCTTCCGGTACCACGCGTGGAAGTGCTTGGTGCTCCAACCCAGATGCCGCTTGCGGTACTGGTCCGTCACCGCCAGCACCTCATCCACCGGCGCGCGGCGCTGCGACACCTGGTTCAACCGCTTGTCAATCAACCCCTGCAGCCCCGCGTCCTCATAGCGGTCGATGTAGCGCCGAAACGACCGGGCACAAAGTCCCAGTA
>WNFH01003049.1_pt1 | contig 11785 bp, 10 predicted proteins | sample 5400411 | NCBI WGS metagenome assembly WNFH01 (sample SAMN13153347, study PRJNA577476) | soil metagenome | isolation source: 200 cm saprolite under Douglas fir tree site 2 hole 3 | place: USA:California | collected 2015-04-18
CCATCGCCTTTCGGCTGTTCGGGGAGGCGGAGATCCTCACGTATGTGATGACACTGGTCCTAGCCGTCTCCCTGGTGGGGAGCGCGCACGTCTTGGGGATTTTCCTCTCAATGGAGCAACCCAGTCGGGTCCAGAAGATCTTGCTGACCGTGTGTGTGCTCGCGCCATTGGGAGCGATCTCCGCGATTGCCTTGGTCCGAGAGGCGTATGTCGCGGAAGTGGGAAAGGCGGTCATGAGCCCCCGGGCGGTGACCGCCGTCTTTGTGCTGATTAACCTACTCATCTACGCAATCGCGACCGTCCTGTCGTACCTGACGCACGACCCGGTGGCGCGGCAGGTGCGCATGACCGAGATCCCCCACCAGCGACTCCAACGGCGGATGGCCCGCTTGCAGCGCCGGAAGGAGAAGCTGGAAATCCGGCTGCAGTACATGGTAGCCTGGCGGCAAAAGTCCCTTCAGGCGATGATGCACGCCGCGCAAATCATCAAGCAGGAATTCGAAGAGCTCATTGAGGAGTATCGGATGGGCAACCTGGAGGCGCGCGAGGAAAAGGCGGTTCCTCTGGCGTTCAAGAACCATCCTGAATTCACGTTCCCGCTGACCCTCCAGGTCCTGGACTGGTACTGTCCAGAAGTCCCTGACCTCGTGGCCACAAGTCGGGTGCTGACTTCCACCAAAGACCCCACACCCTAAGGATGAGATGAGACCGGTGCACCGTCGCCTGGTCGTCCTGACCCTCGCCCTGGCGCTGCTCGCGTCTGGGTGCGGGGGCAAGTCTGCGCAGACGCACGTCACCGTCGTCTTGTTCCACGTGACGGGAAGTACCTACAAGGGAAACGTCCGAGGCCAATACCTCACGGATTTCGCAAAGATCCTGAACGGCCCGGCGGCGGGCGGCGTTCTGGTCGGCGACGTCATCGACGATAATCCCCTCGCGCACTCCTCCTACCCCATCAATGCGTCATTTGACCGCTTCAACCCGATGGCCGAGAACAAACTGGACTACCAGCGCCGGAGTCGCCAACAGCGGGACGAGGTGATGAAGGCGGCGGAAGCGCTCGTGCGGAAGCCTCCGTCGGGTCGCCTCGGGCACAACATCATCGACTCGATGCAGCTCGCTGAGAGTGCCTTTGCGACCTTCCACGGGGACCGCGAGCTGCTCGTCATTTTCTCGGACATGATCGAGCAATCGAAACGGTATGACTTTACAGGCGAGAACCTGACACCAGCCCGCATCGACCAGATCATCAACCAGGAACGGTCGGCCGGACGCGTGCCGGACTTGCGGGGGGTCGAGGTTTGCGTGGTCGGGGCGGGAGCCTCCCCGACGGGAGGCCTGGCGACGGAGAGGTTGCTTGCGATCCGGCAGTTCTGGCTTTCCTACTTCCAAGCGACTGGCGCGCACCTGCCCAAGGAGCGGTACAGCTCTGCCTTGCTGAAATGCCCCTGATGGCCTGACCTCGAAACAGTGTCCCGTTCCAAACGGGACGGCACAGGGTGTGGTGTTGTACACTGATCCCTGTCGCGTCCGAAATCCGGTCTGTCCGATGACCCGGAAGGAATTCGTCGACCTTCTCACCTGGATTCACGCGGAGGTTCCAGACGCCGCCCGCGGTCTCTCCCGCCTCCGCCGGCAGCGGCAGGTGCCGTTCTTGAAAGTTCTGCTCGGGGCGATCTTGTCCCATCAGACCACGAGCCTGCAGACCCGCCTGGCCACTGAGCGATTGTGGAGCTCTTACCACACACTTGGGCGTTTGGCTAAAGCGGAGCACGCCGAGATCGCCCGCCTCATTCGCAACGTGGGGCTGGGGGGCATCAAGGCCCGGCGTGTCGTGGCGATCGCCGCGGAGATTGGAGATCGGTGGACGAGTGCGCGGCAGCTGGCGCGATACGTCAGGTCTGCGCCTCTGGAAGACGCGCGACGGGCGCTCCTGGAGTTGCCGGGGGTGGGACCCAAGACCGCTGCGGTCGTGCTGCTGTTTCGATTCCACCGGCCTACCTTCCCGGTGGATACAAACATTCTGCGCGTCGCACGGGGACTAGGTTGGGTGGGGAAGGGGGGCGATCCGGAAGACGTGCGGGCGGTCGTCGAGAGGATCCTTCCACGCGATCCCGCGCTTTTGCTCAAAGCGCACGCCTACCTGATTGCCCTCGGGCGGGTTACGCAGCGGGGAAGGAGACAGGATCTGATCGATAGACTCCGGGACCTCGGGATCGGTCGCGGCGCAGTGAAACGATCACCTTCTCGCCGAGCCGCGAGAACCTGAGGTGCACATCGGGAGCGCACCAATATCCCGATGGGTGAGCGCGGCTGAGCGCGGGCGCCAAGATTGCTCGCGGGGGTCGCCAGTGATCGATTCGTGCAGCGGGCAGTGGGGAAGAGCGGTTAGGCAGTTTCGATGATGTCACCGACGCGGATCATCCCGTCGCTTAAGACCTCTGCTCGGAGACCACCTCGGTGCACGAGGCCCCGAAGGACACCCTTCTGACTGAGGCCTTCTAAGTGAGAGCAGGGCTCGCACAATCTCGCGCCCGCGAAGATCACGGGACCCACGCGGAAGCGGCGCCCGACAAGGTGGTTGAGCGCCACCCCTTGGGTCACAATATTTCGTCGGGCGGATGTCGGGGGAATCGCAATTCCATATTCGCGTTGGAGTGCCTCAATCGATTCCAACTCGATGAGCGTAACCTGGCGGCCAGTTCCAGGCGTCTCGGAGTAAGTCCCGACCCCCAGGCAGTACCGGTCTCCGTCCAGCCCCTTTCCGGCCACTGCGCGAACCTCCGGAACTGACTTCATTGGGCTGCTCGCCATTGGCGTGATGCAAATGGCCGTGACATTCCCTAACCGCATCCGTCACCTTTGCGCGCTGACCTCAGGTGATCTATCTCATGCCAGTTAATTTTTGTAAAGCGAACACGCCCCACAACTTGATCTTAGCAGATGGAAGATCTTACTGGGCATCTACAGATTGCGCCGAAAGCGGGTTCTGCGCGAGGGTTCTGGTTGTTAGCGCGCGCTCAGTTGGATGGTGTGCACTACGTGGATAACGACCGTGACCAGCATGAAGATCACATACAGACGCAGGCCCCACAACAGGACTCGCACTCCTGGCGAGAGCCGAATCCGTCCCCAGTGGATCCGTTCTTTTGCTCTGACAAGTTGGTCCTCTTCAAGTACGGACAGGATAGCATCCGGCCTGTCGGTGCGGTCCGGGGCGCTGGGGTTGGGGTGAGGAATCCCCTCGGTCCGTCTATCGTCCGGGCGTTGCATTCTTCTCACCTCGACCAACGGCTCGTAGTCAATCGCGTCCTTCTACCCTCCGCCTAGGAGGTGGGGAAAAACGGTGAGGATCCCCCATACCAGGCCGGCGGCGACCAGTCCGACCGTCACGGCGATCGCCGCAACGTTCGCCCAGAGGCCGTTGGCATGAGCTCCAATGATCTCGCGGTCGTTCACGAGCAAGACTAAGAAGAGTAACGCCGGCGGCATCGCCAGAGTGGCGATGACGTTGACGATTAGCACAATGTAGGTGAGGGGCGCGTTCGGGAGCAGAACCAGGGCCGCCGCTGCAGCGGCCGATCCCAGGAGGATGGCATAGAATCCCCACCCCTCAGAGAGAGGGATGTTAAGGCTGTGCGGCTTGTGCAAAACTTCGCCAAAGGCGTAGGCCGATGACGCCGAGATCGTCATAGCGGCGAGCAGTCCCGCTTCTGTGATCCCGAGGGCGAAGAGCAGGGCGCCGACGTGTCCGATCAGAGGCTCCAAAGCCTGGGCGAACTGCGCGGCTTGGTAGTCACTTGCGTTGATTCCGTGAGCGAAGAGTGGCGCGGTTGCGAGAATCGCGGCAATCCCAAACATCGCCGCCACGAGGCTTCCCGCCAGCGTGTCGATGCGCCCGGCGGTAATGTCACGGGGTTGCAGGCCCTTGTCGACCACCGCGCTCTGCTGGAAGAACAGCATCCAGGGTGTTACCGTGGCCCCGATGTCGGCCATGATCAGCAGCATGGTGTCAGGTCTGAGCAAACCGCCGGCAGGAAGCGGTGTCCAGGTAAGAAACGCGCGGCCGACCGCGCCCCACTGCGGGTGCGCAAGCAGCGCGGCGGGGACGAACAACCCGTTGAAGACGGCCAGTCCCAAAAGCGTTCGTTCCCACGTCCAATAGCGGTGGGTCAGGATGACGACGAACACGAGCACCACGGCGCCACCCACCGCCAGTTCTGCGGGAACCCCAAAGAAACTGAGGCCCGCGCGCACCCCGATGAACTCAGTAACGAGCGTGAGGAAGTTGCCGATGATCAGGTCCGCAATCGCGAAGCGTCCCCAGAACGGCCCGAAGCGTTCGAAGATGAGTTCGGCGTGCCCGCGGTGAGTGACCGCGCCCAAGCGCAGGGTCATCTCCTGGACGACAAACCCCGCCAGGAACGTGAGCAGCACAAACGGGAGAAAGAACCCAACCCCGAACTGCGCGCCAGTGGCGGCGTAGGACAACATGCTCGGCGCATCGTTCTCCCCGAGAAACACTAGGATCCCGGGGCCTATCAGCAGCCAGAGTGGCCTCAGCCGTCGCAGCAGCGAGCGTTGCTGGTAGCCTTGGCGGGCACGCTCGACAGCCAGGCGGTCTCGCGCCCGGTCGATGTCCTCGTGGGTGATCTCGAGGTCCGGGGCAGGCGGCTGAACTTGTGGGGTCATCACAGAATTTTAGCATCCACTAAATATCGACCACATCCAAGACTAAAGGACCACCATGGCTAGTGTCAAGGCAATTCACTCAGCTCTTCACCTCGTGGGGAGAGACAGCTTTGCGCGCAAATGAGGAGCGGACATTTTCACTGAAATCTTAGGGCGGACAGAATCACGGAATTACCACACGGCCGACGGTGCGCGTTTGACAGCGTGCGCGGGCGTTTGATACAGTGGCAGAGAAGCCCGTTCCCTTTAATCCGGTCCGGGAGGCCGGAAAGGATCCCATGGAACAGCCCGCCGCACTCGAGATATCTCTCGCCACCGAAGTCGCTGGCATTCGATTCGCCAATCCCGTTCTCGCCGCGCCTGGCCCGCTGGGCTTCGGGCGGGAAGCTCAAAATGTCGTGAACCTCCGTGCGTTCGGGGGTTTCATCACCAAGACCGTCACCGTCGAGCCGCGTGCAGGTAATCCCTACCCCCAGATGGCGCGTACTGAGGGCGGCTGGTTAAATTCGTTAGGTCTGCCCAACAAGGGGCTGGCGGCATTTCTCACGCGTGATCTGCCGTTTCTGGCGACTCTGGGAATCCCGATCATCGTCAGTGTCGCGGGTCACACCGTCAACGAGTTTGTGACCCTCGTCGAGTGGGTCGGCCAGGAATCCGCCGTGGCCGGCATTGAGCTGAACCTGTCGTGCCCGAATGTAGAAGACGGCCTGACTTTCGCCGTCGATGCTCACGCGACGCGCGACCTACTCGCTCGGGTGCGCTCGCTCACGGCCAAGTCCCTGATCGCAAAACTCTCACCTAATGTCGCCGACATCGTGGCGATTGCGAGAGCCGCGCACGAGGGAGGCGCAGACGCGCTCACCCTCATCAACACACTCACCGGCCTGGCCATCGATGTGGAAACGCGCCGGCCGCGCCTGGGAGGAATTACCGGCGGGCTCTCTGGCCCTGCGATCCGTCCGATTGCCGTCCGTATGGTGTGGGAAGTGGCTCGCGCAGTGCCATTGCCGATTATCGGGGTCGGAGGCGTGGCCTCCGCTTCCGATGCCCTGGAGTTCATAATTGCGGGTGCACGGGCAGTCGCGATCGGTGCCGCTGTCATCGATCGTCCCACCGTCGCTGAGGCCGTGGTCGCCGGCCTTGTAGACTACCTTCAGCGACACCAGCTTGAGTCACTCTCGCGAATCGTCGGCACACTTGACACGCCCTCGCCAACGACGGCCGCTGAGGTGCCCCCCGTGCCTGCCCACGCGAACTCTACACTGACTTCGTAGCTCCACAGAGAGTGGTCGGTCGACCCCGCAAACAATCGGGGCGGCGATCGTTCCGATCAGATCAATGCCTTCCCCCAGTTCCGCCGCTCAAGTGCCCTTTGTGTTTTCTGGCTTCCTGCACCAGTGCGGCGGCGGTACATGCCACGGGCTGAGGGCCCTTAGAGGAGGGCATAGGGGTGAAGAGATGGGTGTCCAACGTAAAGGAATGTCGGTGCGGAGGGCGTCGTGAAACGAGAGATCAAGATCCAAGCAGGCCCCGTGAACGCAGAGGCGGAGCTCAACGACACCGAGACCGCCAAGGCAGTGTGGGGCGCCCTGCCGTTCAAAACCACCGCGAGTACATGGGGAGAGGAAATCTATTTTGAGATCCCAGTTCGCCACCCGCTAGAGCTTGGGCAGGAAACCGTGCAAGCGGGTGACCTCGGGTACTGGCCGGTAGGGCGGGCGTTCTGCATTTTCTTTGGGCCGACACCGGCGAGCAAAGGTGACGAGATCCGGCCTGCGAGTCCGGTGACGGTTATTGGCCACCTCCGTGGCAACCCCCAGGCTTTCAAGCATGTGCGTGACGGGGTCCGTGTCGTGATCACGCGCCGAGAAGAGCCGCGCGACGAAGTGTGATAGTCGGTTTGCTCTCGAGGTCGTTGCTGCGGGTCAAGTTTTGGCGAGCTTCGTAATGCGTCCCATTCGGAGGTTAATGGGACAGACCCCGTTGCCGCACCCGGGTATTCCGCACGATCCCCGCGCCTCCTTCGCCTGAATCCCTTCCCCCCCGTGCCCGCCTGAGTGCAGTTGGGACTGAAGGGGTCACCACCGCACTAGGATGGTCAAAATCACCTGACTGCGTCGCTGACGGAGCACTCCTCGGAACTTCGTCGGGCGGACCCGCGTATACGAGTGTGACTCCCACAACACGGCGGATAAGAGAGCGTTAAGGTTTGACCAGGGGCAGACGATGTTCAGATTACCCCCGCCTGGAACTGGGGAGGACCGATTCCGTTGGTCAGTCCAAAACTTCCCTCATTTCGGCACGGAACTTGCTGTGTGATTTGGCTGTACGCGGGCATAGGATTAGACAGATCCGGAGGGTCAAGTGACGGTAAGGCGTAATTCCCTGCTCCGCTTTGCGCTGGTGAGCGGTCTCGTGGTGATCGCGCTGACCACGAGTCTATCGTCTCTTGCTGTGGGAGCTCTCCGCTACTCGGTTGTCGATCAAGAGGCACGTCAAGTCGCTGCGCAGATCCAGCAGCTGATGTTGCAACCGCTTACGCCCGACGATCTGGAGCGCGGGCTGGGGGAGAATACGCGGGCCGCCCTCGACACTCTCTCCGCCGATCAGCACAAGGCGAACGTGCTCCGGCTCCTGTTGTGGAACCGCAAAGGCGTCCTCCTCTATACCAACGACCATCAGGGCGATGGGCAGAAGGCGACGCCCTCCGATGGTCTGCGAGCTGCCTTCTCGGGTTCCATGGCCGTCCTTCCGCTAGCGCCTGAACGTCTACAGCCGTTTTCGCCGGAAACGATTTACTTGTCTGTCGAGGGGTATCTCGAGTACCTCATGTTTCAGCGCAGCCAGGTCTGGATTCGGCCCGGCCCGCCGACGGTGTCGGCGCAGACGACGCGTCCCTTAGTCGCGCAGGCGGCCAGCTTGGGTGTCGCTCGGGTATTCGTGCCCGTGCGGTTCACCGAGACCGCAACCCCGGCGGGGGCGTTTGAAGTCTTCTACGATTTTCGCCCTCTGCAGCAGAAACTCGCCCGGCTCCAGAAAGCGGTGTGGACGACCATTCCCGGGGGCTTCCTCGCACTCTATTGTGCGATGCTCGTCGTGGTGCAGCGCACCTCGCGGGTCTTGACCAAACAGCGTGAGGATCTGCGCGCCGCGCACCTGGGGACGTTCCATGCCCTCGCCAGCGCGGTGGACGCCCGTGACTCGGAGACCGGTGACCACTCGGTCCGCGTCGCGACATACGTCGTCGCGATCGCCCAGGACCTTGGGCTGTCGGCGGAGCAGATTGCCGAACTGAAAATCGCAGCTGAGTTGCACGACATCGGGAAAATCGGCGTCCCGGATTCCGTGTTGATGAAGCCCGGCCCCCTGACCTCGGCCGAGTGGGACCTCATGCGCCACCACGCTATCGTGGGGAGCAGCATCCTGCAGTCGACCCCCCTCAGCGCCGCCGTGAAAGAAGCCGTCCGTCACGTGCACGAGCACTGGGATGGCGGAGGCTATCCCGATCAACTCAACGGGGAGCAGATTCCGCTGTTTGCGCGCATCATCGCGGTCGTGGATGCGTTTGAGGCGATGACGTCCAAGCGCCCATACCGGTCCGCGCTGTCGCGCCATCGGGCCATGGGGGAATTACAGCGCAAGCGCAACTCCCAGTTCGATCCGCAAGTCGTGGACGCTTTCTGCCGCGTCGGAGTGGGGGACCTGACCGGTCTCCGTCGCACCTGACCTCCCGAAAGTCCCGTTTGCAGGTCCTTCAGGAACCAGTGGTTTTAGGGGTCGAGGAGCGCCCTTGTCTGCTCGTCCCGACAACTGCTGTTCCCGATGCCCGGCGTTGTCCGCCCCGCGTAACTCGAAGGCCACGCCACACCCGACGATGGAGCCTCGGGGCTCGTAGTCCCCACCTTAGGTATGTCTGGTTTCGCCTCTTGCCTTTGTCGTACAGGTAGAGGCCATAGATCAGGTCTCAAGAATAGCCATTCATCCAGGTCGGGGAGCGGTTAGAAGGTACGGGCCGGTTTTTCACCCGTCGTATCATGATTCGCCTAAAAGTGCAGGGGAGAGTGATGGCCGGTGGAGGTTAGCATCGGCGCCCGCGCGCGTCAGGCGTTTGGGCGCCCGGGCATCGAACCTCGGTGGACGCGCAGTCCCAAAGACGGTGTAGGCACGGCGTATGCTACCAGCAGTCGGCTCTGGTACACGCTGTCGCTGGGCATCATCACCGAGGTTTACTTCCCGACGATTGATCGGCCGCAGCTGCGTGACCTGCAGTACCTCGTGACCGACGGCAAGACCTTTCTTCATGACGAGCGGAGGGTGATGGACTCGCAAGTGGAAGCCCTCTCCGAACATGCACTGGGAATGCGCGTGATCAGCGCTGATCGGGACAAGCGGTATCGAATTATCAAGGAGATCGTTGCTGATCCTCACCAGGCCTGTTTGATGGTGCGCACACGCCTGGAGTCAACCCCTGTGCTGGGCGGCGAGCTGCATCTGTATGCGCTGGCTGCGCCCCATCTGGAGGTGGGCGGGTGGGGAAACACGGGCGAAGTGATCTCCGTGGCTGGGCGCCCGCTGCTGACCGCGCACAAACACCATACCTGGATGGTGCTGGCAGCCTCAGTTCCCTTCCTGCGGACCTCGTGCGGGTACGTGGGCATCAGTGACGGATGGACTGATCTCGCCGACAACTACGTGATGGACTGGGAATTTGATTGGGCGCCGGACGGCAACATCGCGCTGACGGGGGAACTGGATCTCACGCGCGGGACAGAGTTCACACTCGGGCTCGCCTTTGGGGACACTTTTCAGAGCGCGGTGACTACGCTGTTCCAGTCACTAGGCCTGCCGTTCGCGCAGCACCGCCGCCGCTTTCTCGAACAGTGGAACCGCGGGTGCAAGCACATCCTTCCGCTGGAGAAGGCGGCCCGCGACGGTGGCCACCTCTACCATATGAGCCAGAGCCTGCTGCTCGCGCATGAGGACAAGACATACCCCGGGGCAATCATTGCCTCCTTGAGTATTCCATGGGGGGATACCAAGGGCGACGAGGAGCTGGGTGGCTATCATCTAGTATGGACCCGCGATATGGTGAACAGCGCGACGGGGCTGCTGGCCGTGGGGAACACGGAGACCCCGCTGCGTGCGCTGATCTATCTCGCGACGACGCAGCGGCCTGACGGCGGATTCTATCAGAACTTCTGGCTGAATGGAGAGCCCTATTGGCAGGGTGTCCAGCTTGACGAGGTGGCGTTTCCCATTCTGTTGGCCTGGCGCTTGCATCGGTTGCGAGCGCTGCGGGAATTCGATCCCTACGCCATGGTGCTTCGCGCGGCCGCATATCTCATTCGGCAGGGACCGGCCACGCCGCAGGAGCGGTGGGAGGAGGCCAGCGGTTACTCTCCGTCCACCCTCGCCACAAACATCGCAGCTCTCGTCTGCGCTGCGCACTTCGCCCATGAGCGCGGCGACGAGCAGACGGCCGTCTTCATCCTGGAGTATGCGGACTTCCTTGAATGCCACATTGAACCTTGGACCCTGACGACCCAGGGCACGTTGGTGCCCGGGATCAGCAGGCACTACATCCGAATTCATCCCGTGAGCGTGGGCGATCTCCAGCCAGAGGAGGATCCCAATGGGGGGATTCTGCACATCGCCAACCAGCCTCCCGGTCAGCCGGTTGACTTTCCGGCAAATGAGATCGTGGACGCCGGCTTCTTGGAGCTCGTGCGTTATGGGATTCGCAAACCGGGTGATCCGCTCATCGAGGACTCGCTGCGCGTGGTTGATACAGCCCTGAAAGTCGAAACACCCTTTGGTCCCTGCTGGTATCGCTACAACCATGACGGTTACGGCCAGCGGCCAGACGGCGGACCATATCAGGGCTCGGGCAGGGGGCGCCCCTGGCCGTTGCTTACCGGCGAACGGGGTCATTATGAGCTGGCTGCGGGTCGTCCGGTGGAACGGTTCATCCGAGCGCTGGAAGAGTTCGCCCACGGCATCGGCTTGTTGCCGGAACAGATCTGGGATGAGCCCGATCGACCCGACCAGCACCTCTTCCTCGGCCGGCCGACAGGTGCGGCGACGCCGCTGATGTGGGCCCATGCGGAGTACATCAAGCTGCTGCGGTCCACCCTCGACGCGCAGGTCTTCGACTTTGTCCCGGAGGTGGCCGCGCGCTACTACACCCACGCAGAGTGTCGGGCCTTGGAGGTGTGGAAGCCACAGCGGCATGTGCGCGTAGTGAAGAGGGAATACACGCTTCGCATCCAGACTCCGGCGCCCTTCCTGCTGCGCTGGTCGCGTGACGACTGGCAGACGATAGAAGACACGGCCTCGTCTCCGACGACGCTCGGTATTGAGTTTGTGGACATCCCGATTCCGCGCGCCCAGCAGGCGCCGATCCGTTTCACCTTCTTCTGGACGGTGGCTCAGCACTGGGAAGGACGTGACTACGCGGTCGGGATTGCGGGGTGATCGTGTGTCCTACCATGCAAATGGCATCTGGTATGTACGTGGGGAGGAGCAGACGGTCCAGTCCGCGAGGTGAGGGAGGGGGAGATGCAGATGTCCCAGCCTATGGTCGGTGAGGCTGCTGGTGAGGTGCTGCGAGTGGTCACGTTTACGCTGAACAACCGCCGCGTGCCCGGTGCGAAATGGGTGGCCCTGGTGGGTCCCTTCAACCGCTGGGACAACGCGGTGCACCGGATGGCGCTCGAGTCTGACGGCTGGTGGAGGATTACCGTTACGCTTGCACCCGGTGAGTATCCCTACTTCTTCCTGGTGGATGGGCACCCGGTGAACGATCCCGCAGACGACGGGCGTGTCCCGTGTGAATGGGGAGGCCAATATTCTCTCCGCCGCGTGCGGTGAGTCAGCGGAAGACGCATCATCGGCCTTGCTCGGACGCGCTCACCTCTTTGCGCATGCAGATCTGCGCATGGCAGATTGCGTAGGCTCACCAGCTTGAGACTTTCTGCAGACTGCGGCGTCCAGAGGCGTCGCCTCAGCCTCTCACGCGCTCGCTTTCGCGGGCCTCGTCATAGCGCTGCTGTACGCAACTACCTCAGCCCTGTCGTGAACGAGGCGGAGGTGG
>WNFH01003050.1_pt1 | contig 11781 bp, 6 predicted proteins | sample 5400411 | NCBI WGS metagenome assembly WNFH01 (sample SAMN13153347, study PRJNA577476) | soil metagenome | isolation source: 200 cm saprolite under Douglas fir tree site 2 hole 3 | place: USA:California | collected 2015-04-18
CCCGATCGGTTTTTGATCGATGCAGACGACGTCCTCCAGCGCTTCCCACCCTTTCAGGTCTTTCACGACGCCGACCGGCTCGCCGAGATGTTGTTTGGCGGTGTGTTCGCCGCGCAGGCGCGCCTCGAGCTGGCGGAACAGCACATCGTGCACGAGTGTCGACTTTCCGGAGCCCGACACGCCGGTGACGGCGGTGAGTGTGCCGAGTGGAATGCGCGCGTCGACGCCGGCGAGGTTGTGGAGCCGCGCGCCCTTGATGTCGAGCCAACGCGCGGCAGGCCGGCGCGCCGATGGGACACCGATCAACTTCTCTCCGGACAAGTACTGACCGGTCAGCGTGCCGGCTTCACGCACGGCCAGCGCCGGCCCCTGATAGACGAGCTGTCCGCCGGCCGCACCGCTTGCGGGCCCGAGCTCGACCATCCAGTCGGCCGCGCGCATCGCCGCGGGATCGTGCTCGACCACGACGACCGTGTTGCCTCCGTCCGAGAGACGGCGCAGCAGTGCCAGCAGCCGATCCACATCCGCGGGATGCAAGCCGATCGATGGCTCGTCGAGAACGTACAAGGTGTCAACCAGGTGCGAGCCGAGGGCGTTGGACAGGGCGATGCGCTGCGCCTCGCCGCCGGACAGCGTCCGCGTTTGGCGATCGAGCGTGAGATAGCCGAGGCCGACGTCGTTCACGAATCCGACCCGGGCACGAAGCTCCCCGAGAATGTGATCGGCCACCTGCTGCTGAAACGCGGGCAGCTTCAGCTCGGCCAGCCAGCGGTCCAGCTCGGTCGCCGTCAACGCGGCGGCCTCGGCGATCGTCTTGCCGGCGACGCGAACCGCCAGCGACTCGGGTTTGAGCCGCGCGCCCGCACAGCTCGGACACGTCTTGGCCAGCTGGTATTGCCGCAGAAACACGCGGATGTACTGCTTGTAGCGCTTCTCTTCGAGCCGCTCGAGGAAGGGGAAGATACCGAGGTAACGACCGCCCTTATTGCGGAACAGGAACTGCCGGTCGCGCGCTGGGATTTCGCGCCACGGCGCATCGAGGTCGATGCCGCGGGCGCGCGCGGTCTCCCGTAAGAGCCGGCGGCGGCCCTCATAGCGCGGCTTGGTCCACGGGTCGAGCGCGCCCTTGGCAAGCGAGCGGGTGGGGTCGGGAACGATGAGCGATTCATCGTACTCGAGCACGGCCCCGAAGCCGTTGCAGGTGGGGCAGGCGCCGCGCGGGTTATTAAAAGAAAAGAGCGTGGGCGTGAGCACCGGCGCCGCGTAGCCGCAGGCGGAGCAGGCAGGGTGCTCGGAAAATCGGCGCCGGTTCCCATTGTTGAGGGCCAGCGCCACGCCTTCACCTTCACTGAACGCCGTGGCGATCGCGTCGGCGAGTCGACTGCGATTTTCTTCCGCAGCGGCGATGCGATCGACAAGAACGAGCACATCCTGGCCGGCTCGCACGCGTTCTTCGGCTCCCTCTTCGTCGAGGCGCACTACCGATCCGTCGATCTGCGCGCGCACGAACCCCGCGGCCCGAAGCTGAGCGGCCACCTCGACATCCGGCCGATGCGCCGAAGCAGGGAGGGGGAACGCCACGATCGTTTCCCGTTTCCCGTTTCCTGTGAGCACGGCGTCCACCGCCTCCTGCACCGTATCCCGTTTCACCTCGTGACCGCATTGCAGGCAGGTCTGCGTGCCCGCCCGGGCCCACAGCAGGCGCAGGAAATCGGCGATCTCTGTCGCCGTGCCGACCGTCGAACGGCTCGAGGTCGTGGGGTTCTTCTGCTCGATCGCAACGGCGGGTGACAGCCCCTCCATCCCATCGACGAGCGGCTTCGGCATCCGTTCGAGGAATTGCTTTGCGTACGTCGAAAGCGATTCGATGTAGCGACGTTGGCCTTCAGCGTAGAGCGTGTCGAACGCGAGCGAGCTTTTCCCCGAGCCGGATGGGCCAGTGACGACCGAGAGCGCCCGCCGGGGAAACTCCACCGTGATGCCCTTCAAATTGTGCTGGCGCACGTTGCGAAGGACGACACGGTCGGGGGGATGGCGCATAACCCCCAAAAATAACAGCTTTGCCCACGAGATGGCCCTCGCCCTGACCCCGCGGCTGCTCCGTCGTGGCCTCGAGCTGTTCGCCGTCATATCCCTTTGCGGAGTCGCACTCCTCGTCGCGTACTACCTGGTTCGCTTCGGCGATCGAGTGGATGTCTTCATTACGCCGTTCGCGCACCTGCACTGGGCATGGGTACCGTTGGGCCTGGTCCTCGCGTCGATGGACTGGTTCGGCGGCGGGCTGCGGCTGTGGGTGTGCACCCGGTACGTCCATCCCGGCGTCCGGCTGCGGGACATGGTCCTCGCCGGCGGGTTCGGCGCATGGGCCGCCTACCTGACTCCGTTCCAGTCCGGCTCTGCCCCGATGTCGATGTGGGTGATGAAACGCGCGGGTGTACCGGTCCCGGTCGCTCTGAGCTCCATTTTCGTGACATTCATCGCGACGGTGGGATTCTTCGCGATCGCGGGCCCGCTCGCCGTCTGGCTCGGCGCTGGCAAGTCACTCGCGCAGCACGGTCTGGTGCTGGGCATCACGCTCTACGACCTCTTCAAGACGAGCCTCACGATCTTCGGCATCCTCGGTCTGCTCATGTTGACGGCCGTCATTTTCCCGGGGGTCGTGAAGCGCGTCATTCACCGGATTACCGCACGCATCGCCCAGAGAAGTCCCCGTGCCACTGAGCGAATGGAGAAGCTCTCGGCCGGCGTGGACAACGCGCATGACTGCATGGTTGCCTTCGGTTCTCCGAAGGGTTTGCTCACGCTACTGCTTGCCATCGTCATCTCCGCGCCCTCGCACGCGAACAAGCTGCTGGCTGGTTATGTCACGCTTCGGGTGCTCGGCATTCCCGCCAATTTCACGGACATCCTCCTTCTCCAGACCCTGATTTCCTTCCTCCTCTACTTCGCGCCGACACCGGGGGCGTCCGGGCTGGCGGAGCTGACGTCGGCGGCGGTGATGTCGCTCTACGTTCCGCGCGAGTTGACGCCGAGCTACACGTTGATCTGGCGATTCATCAACAGCTACGCGACGGTGATCGTGGGCTCGCTGATCTTCTGGTACTGGCTGCGGCGCGGGTTGATCGGTAAAGAAGAATCGGTCGGCGTCACCTAACTTCTGGTTCCTTGCCCGCTTACACAGGCGCGCGTAACTTCACCGCCTGGCCACGGAGACGGGAGTGTGCGTGCATGGCGTTGCTTGAACTCGGCGGGCGGAAGTTCACACTCCCGCAAGGTGAAGTGCTGCTCGGCGCAGATCCCAACTGCGCCATTCCGCTGTCCGGTCCCGGTGTCCTGCCGCGCCACGCCAAGCTCAAAGGTCTCCCCGACGGTCAAGTCGTAATCACCAAGGCAGTTCCAGAAGCGGAAGTCCTGATCAATGGCGTGCGCCTGGGAGCGGAGCCGACTCCGCTGCTCCACGGCGACAAGGTCGAAGTCGCGGGACAGGAGTTGACGTTCGTCGATGAGCGTCGCAGTGGCAGCACGCAGTACGTGCAGGCGATGAGCCTTCCGCAGGCGATGGCGCAAGCGAAGGCCGAGGCAAAGGGAGGGAAGGCCACCGCCAACACGGGCGGTCGCGTCGTCTCGCTGACGGACGGCCGCGAGTACGCAATCGCGGGTACGTCGCTCGTCTTCGGGCGCGATGCGTCCTGCGACGTCGTCGTGCCGGGCAAGGACGTGTCTCGCCGCCACGCCGAGATCGTACAGACTCCCAAGGGATACCTGATCGTTGACTCGAGCACGAACGGCACGTCGGTGAATGACGCGCGGGTCGAGGGGCAGCGCCTCCTCGCCCGGGCCGACGTGATCACGATTGGCGAAGAGAAGTTCCGCTTCTACGCCGACGCGGCTGCGCCTCCTCCCCCGGGGCAGGTGGGGCCGGCCGCTAGCGCGCCCTCGGCCGTACCCCCGATACCTGCGACACAGGGCTCGCCCGCGGTGGCGGCGGAGCGCCTCAAGGAAACGGTGCATGGTGCCCCCGCCGGCCCTCAGGTTCCCCCCGCTCCCCGTGCTCCCCCCGCTCCGCCAGCACCACCCCGTCCGTCAGGCCGAGCCCTGGCCAATTTTCTCGTGAAGAGCGGTGCACTGAAGGGTCAGCGGCTCGTCGTCAAAACACCGGTCGTGAACATCGGTCGGGCCGATTACAACGATCTCGTTTTCCCCGATGAATCGGTCTCGACAACCCATGCGAAGCTTCAACGCAGGGAAGGCGTATGGGTATTGGTAGATCTCGATTCGACCAACGGCACATTCGTGGATGGGGAACGGATCAAGGGCGAGGTGCCTCTCGCGCCGGGGGCGACCGTGCGATTCGGCGAGATCGGACTGGTATTCGAGCCGACGGATGATGCAGCTGGTGTGGCGAAGGGTGGCGGGACCCGAATGATGGAGGTCATGAAACCGGCGCCGCCGAAACCTCCTGCCGCTCCGGCACCTGCGCCCGCTCGACCCGCTGCTCGTCCGTCCGCGCCCGCGAAGCCGGCCCCGAAGCCCGCCGCGGCGAAACCGAAGCCCAAGCCGCATCCCCCCGTTGCCCAGGAGAAGAAGAAGGGGAAGGGGTGTGGCGGAAGCGCCGCAGTCCTGATCCTCGGGATTATCGGACTCGTTTACTGGGTATTTATCTAGGGATCCCGTGCACATCACCGCAGCTGGTCGCACCGACGTCGGCGTCATCCGGTCGGGGAATGAGGACAGCTACCTCATGGTCCCCGATCGCGGGATCTTCGTCGTCGCCGACGGTATGGGCGGTCATGCGGCGGGCGAGGTGGCGAGTGAGATGGCGGTGCGCTACGTCGCCCGCGAGCTCGATTCGTTGCGCGGTTTGGGCGACGAGCAGGTGGCGGAGCGCATGCGGGGCGCGATTCGGATCGCGAATGGCGCCATCTTCCAGCGGACGCTCACCGAGCATGACAAACGCGGCATGGGAACGACGGTCACCGCGCTGACTTTGTTCGAGGCGCGGTTCCTGATCGGCCAGGTGGGCGACAGCCGCGCCTATCTGCTGCGCGACAACCGGCTCAGCCAGCTCACGAAGGACCACTCGTACGTGCAGGAGCAGGTGGACGCCGGCTATCTGACGCCCGAGCAGGCTCGCACCCATCCTTACAGCAACGTGATCACCCGGTGCGTCGGCGCCAATAGCGAGGTGATGCCGGACATTTACGTGGGGACCGTGAAGCCGCGTGACGTGTTTCTGCTCGCGTCAGACGGCCTGACGGGAATGTTGGAAGATTACCAGCTCGCCGAGCTCCTGTCGCCCGATCGCATGCCGCAGGACGAAGTGGATGCGCTCATCGCCGAAGCCAACCGCCATGGCGGACTGGACAACATCACGGCGATCATCGTGCGCATCGATTCGGTCGAGGCGCCGATTCAGGAGAACGTCACGACGCAGCAGACGAACGCCCGGCCCCGGTAAGCAATCCCTTTTCGTTTTCCAACCGCGCCGCAATCTCCTCGCGCGGCCACGTCACCAATTCGACAATCGCGCGCGCCGGTACCTCGATCGGTTCGAGCACAAAGACACGCAACCGCTGCGCGGAGCGATGCAGCTCCGCGGCAACGCGCGGTAGACCGAGCACGCCGGCGATGGGCATGGAGACATCGAGCATCTCGGGTTTCGACGGATAATCGAGGAACAACTGATCGGCGCGCAGGTGCAACTCATGCGCGAGACGCTCTTCGACGCGCTCGAGCAGATCGGGATCGCGGGACGGCCAATCCGCGGTCTCGGTGGGAAGATCGGTCCCGGGAATGTCGAGCGCGCGCTTCGCGAGGCGCCGCTCGCGCAACGCCCGCGCGAGCCCAGTCTGATCGCTCTGCTGTAGCTCATGACTCAAGCCGTCATCCGTCGCGATCGCGATCTCATCGGGCGAGATCTTCCCGGCGGCGATCGCGCGCCGCACCATTCGCTTGAACATCGCCGTCGCGCTCCGCACCGCGTGATGCCAGTAGACGTTCCGATACATCTGATACTTGGCGAAGAGGAGCGACTCCAAGGCCGCCAGTCCTTTGGCATGGAGCGTCACCTGTCCCGCTTCGAACACCAGCGACGTCAACAACCGGTCGACGTCGATGACGCCGTACGGCACCCCGCACATGCGGGCATCGCGCGAGAGGTAGTCGAGCTTGTCGACGTCGAGCGAGCCCGCGACGAGTCCCGCGAACTTTGAGCTGCTGGTGCCTTGAATGAGCTGGAGCAGCTCGTCGGTCGAAACGCCGAGCCGCTCGAGTGCGGCGGCGAGCGCGCCCGTCCGGAGATGTCGCGCCGCGAGTGTCTCGTGTCGCGGCAGGCCCGCTTCCTCGAGGGCGTGGGAGAACGGATAGTGTCCGATGTCGTGCAGCAAGGCGGCGAGGTGGATCGTCAGCTCGGGGGCGGCACGCCGCGCCAAATGATACGTACCGAGCGCGTGCTCGAAGCGCGTGTGGGTAGCCCCGGGATAAACGAGAAATGCGTGGCCGAGCTGGCGGACGTAGCGGAGCCGTTGGAAGGCTGGCGTATCGATCACCGCCAGAGCCTCGGCCTCGAGGCGGATGTTGTTCCAGAGCGGGTCGCGGACGACCTCGAACTGGGACGGGGAGGAGCTCAAGCTTTCGGACCGGCCTCCCGAACCGCGGCGGGCACGTCGTCGGCAAACTGCTCGAAGTTCGTGCGGAACAGCTCCGCCAGCTTGTGTGCCTGCTGGTCGTATGCCGCGTGGTCAGTCCAAGTCCGGCGCGTATCGAGGACCTGATCCGGAACGCCGCTGACTTGCTGAGGGACTTCCACGCCGAAGACGGGATCACGACGGGTGGATACGCGATCGAGCTCGCCCGCCAGCGCGGCGCGAATCATCGTCCGCGTGTGCGCCAGCTTCATGCGCTGTCCGACGCCATGGGGCCCTCCGGTCCAGCCCGTGCTGACGAGCCAGCACTGCACCCCGTGACGCGCGATTCGATCACCCAGCATCTTGGCGTAGACACCCGGGCGCAGCGGCAGAAACGGCGCCCCGAAACAGGCGGAGAACGTTTCCTTCGGCTCAGTCACGCCGCGCTCGGTGCCGGCGACCTTGGCGGTGTACCCGGAGAGAAAGTGATACATCGCTTGCTGCGGCGTCAGCTTGGCAATCGGCGGCATGACACCGAAGGCGTCACAGGTCAGGAAGATGACGTGGCGCGGATGACCGGCCATTCCCTCAGGCACGTGGTTCGGGATGTAATGAATCGGGTAGGAGGCGCGCGTGTTCTCCGTGATGCGCTGCGAATTCAGATCGATCGCGCCCGTCTCGGGGTCCACATCCACATTCTCGAGCACTGTGCCGAACATCTCCGTCGTCGCGTAAATCTCCGGCTCGCCGTCCCGCGAGAGGCGAATCACCTTCGCGTAACACCCGCCTTCGAAGTTGAAGATGCCGTGGTCCGACCATCCATGTTCGTCGTCGCCGATCAACCGGCGTTCAGGATCCGCTGAAAGGGTGGTCTTGCCGGTGCCGGACAGCCCAAAGAAGAGTGCGCAGTCACCCGCGGACCCGACGTTCGCCGAGCAGTGCATCGACAGGACGCCCTGTCTCGGCAGGAGGTAATTGAGGATCGAGAAGATCGACTTCTTCAGCTCACCGGCGTAGCGCGTGCCGCCGATGAGAATCGTTCGTTCCGCGAGATTGATGACGATGAACGTTCCCGACCTGGTCCCATGGATGGCGGGATCGGCGAGCAGCTCGGGCGCGTGCAGTACGTGGAAGCCGGGCTTGAAGCGCGAGAGATCGCCATCGGCCGGGCGCAGGAACATGTTGTAGACGAACAGCGCGTGCCACGCGTTCGGCGTGACGAAACGGATCGGTAGGCGGTAAGACGGGTCGGCCCCGGCGTAGACATCGCGCACGAACAGCTCCTGGCCCTGAAGATGCGCCTCGACATCGGTCTTCAAGCGCTCGTAGTGCGCCGGCGCAATCGGTTGGTTGACCTTGCCCCACCAGATATGATCGCTGGAGCTCGGCTCCTGCACGATGAACTTGTCGTTGGGACTGCGACCCGTGTGCGGCGAGGTTATCGCGGCGAATGGGCCCGACGCGGTCAGCACGCCCTCACGCCGGCGGACGGCGTGCTCGTACAACTGGGAGGGCGTCAGGTTTCTATGGACGCGCTGCTCGAATGAGATCGTCACGACCGCTCGGTAGTCGGCCGCGCGTGGCGGCGGTGCTCCAAGGCGTCCACCGCGGCGATGACCGCCATGTTCACGATGTCGGGGACCTCCGACAACCTTTGCAAGACATGGACCGGTTGATCCATCCCTACCAGGATCGGCCCGATTGCCTGGGCTTCACCGAGCCGGGCGAGCAGTTTGTACGCGATGTTGGCCGCATCTAAGCCTGGGAATATCAAAACATTAGCTGGGCCGCGCAGCTTCGCGAATGGGTATACGCGAGTGAGGATCCGCTCCACGACGGCGGTATCGGCCTGCATCTCCCCATCCACCTGTAAGTCGGGCTCCCGCTCATGCAATAGGGCGACGGCACGCTGCACTTTGGCTGCCGCCGGGTGCTTCACCGAGCCGAAGTTGGAGAAGGACAGCATTGCCACCCGCGGCTCGACTCCCAGCCGCAACACGAACTTGGCCGTCGCCGAGGCGATCTCCGCGAGTGTTTCCGCGTCAGGCTCGATGTTCACCGTCGTATCGGCGAAGAAGAACGTTTGCTGGCGGAAGATCATCATGTAGATGCCGCTGGCGTGTTTGCGGCCGGGCTCCACGCCGATCACCTCCAGGGCGGGACGGACGGCATCCGGATAGTCGATCTCCTCTCCGGCGACGAGCGCATCGGCCCGGCCGGCGCGCAGCATCAACAGGCCGTAGTAGATGGGGTCGCGCGCGCGCCGCTGCGCTTCGCGAAGCGTCATGCCGCGCCGTTGGCGGCGGTGCCAAAGCTCTGTTCCCATCTGCTCACGGTCGCTCGCGGTGGCCGGATTCACGAGCTCCACGTCTTCGAGCGTGAGCGACGCGTCGTCGGCCTGACGGCGGATTGCGTCGAGATCGCCCAGCAGGATGGGCCGCGCGATGCCTTCATCGGCGAGGATGCGCGCGGCGCGCAGGATGCGGGGATCGTCGCCTTCGGGGAAGACGATGCTGGGCGGATCTTGTTGGGCGCGCGTGATCAGGCCGCGCATCACCTGTCGCTCGGGGCCGAGCCGCGCCTCGAGCTCCGCGCGATACTCTTCGACGTCGATGATGCGGCCGGCGATACCCGATGCAACGGCCGCCCACGCCACGGCCGGCGCGACCCACAAGAGCACGCGCGGGTCGAATGGTTTCGGAATGAGGTAATCCGGTCCGAACTTCAGTTTGTCGATGCCATAGGCGCGCGTCACCGATTCGGGCACTTCTTCGCGCGTCAACGCGGCCAGCGCACGGGTCGCCGCCATCTCCATCTCTTCGTTGATCTTCTTGGCGCGAACGTCGAGCGCCCCACGGAAAATGAACGGAAAACCGAGAACGTTGTTAACCTGGTTCGGAAAATCCGAGCGTCCCGTTGCCACGATGGCATCGGGCCGGGCTCTCGTCGCTTCGTCCGGCATGATCTCCGGCGTCGGATTGGCGAGCGCAAAGATGACCGGCTTCTTGGCCATGCCTTGCAACATGTCACCCGTCACAATCCCTGCGACCGACAGTCCCACGAACACATCGGCGCCCTGCAACGCGTCGGCGAGCGTGCGCGCCTTGGTATCAACGGCAAACCGCTGCTTGAATTCGTCGAGTCCTTCTCGACCCTTGTAAATCACGCCTTTGTGGTCGGCCATGACGATGTTCGAGCGGAGGGCGCCCAGCCGTACGTAATGCTCGGCGGTTGCGATGGCGGCGGCGCCCGCGCCGGCGAACACGACTTTGATCTTGTCGATGTCCTTCTTGACGAGTGTCAGCGCGTTGAGCAGCGCGGCGCCCGAGATGATCGCCGTGCCGTGCTGGTCGTCGTGAAACACGGGGATACTGAGCGTCTCACGGAGTTTTTGTTCGATGTAGAAACAGTCAGGGGAGCGGATGTCTTCGAGATTGATGCCGCCCACGGTCGGCTCGAGCAGCTGACAGAAGCGGATCACATCTTCCGGATTCTCGGAGCCGACCTCGAGGTCGAACACGTCGATGTCCGCGAAAGCCTTGAAGAGAATCCCTTTGCCTTCCATGACCGGCTTTCCGGCCAAGGCGCCGATGTTGCCGAGGCCGAGCACGGCGGTGCCGTTCGACACGACGGCGACGAGGTTGCCTTTGGCTGTGTAGAGGTACGCGTCCTCGGGGCGCTTGGCGATCTCCAGGCACGGCTCCGCCACTCCGGGCGTGTAGGCCAGGGACAGGTCGCGTTGGTCTTTGAACGGCTTCGTAGGCGTGACCTGGATCTTCCCAGGGCGGCCCTGCGAGTGATAATCGAGGGCTTCCTGGCGGCGGCTGGCCAAGGGACAGAAGTCCTTTCTTGAGAAGGGGTTATGCTAAGACGAGATCACTGAGGCTGTCAAGACCGAAGCGACCATTGTAATATGCCGCCGATGCAGAAACGTCCGCTGCGGATGCGCGCGCCCCTGTTCCTTCTTACGCTGCTGCAGCTCTCGGTTCCAGGGGCGGCCGCGTGGGCGGATGCGCGACTCGGCGGTGAAGGCTGGAACGCGCCGGCGCACATCGAGTCGCATTCGACGGATTCTTGCGTCCGCGTCCATCCAGCCGATTGCGCCTTCCATCGCTTACTCATCACACCGGTCGTGGGAAATCGCGCGCCGGTGCTGCGCATCCGCGCGGGCCACGCCATCCGATTGGCGGCCGTCACTCCTGAAAGCCCGCCCGTCGTATCGACCGCAACCCTTCACGATTCTCGCGCTCCTCCGCCGCTCTCCTGACTAACGGCGCCGCGCATCCGCGCGGCGACGACAATCAACCATCCGACACTCGCGTCGCCCCTCGTTCCAAGGAAGGGTGCGCGTCGGAATTCATCAGGAGAGCGTCATGCATTTCGTTTCGCTACTTACGGCGTTACTGCTGTCAGCGGGCACAACCCACGGTCCGGCGAGCGGTGACATCGGTGGAAGCGTCGCCGACAGCACGGTCGGCACACCGCTGTCCGGCGGCGAGGTACGCATTCTCCAAGCCGACCGACTTGTGACGACCACCGTTACCGACGCCTTCGGTCGGTACGTGGTACACAACCTGCCGGCCGGAGCATATCGCGTCGAGGTCCGCTATCTCGGATATCGCGCCCAGACGCACGACGTAACGGTCGGCGCGACCGAAGGATTTAGCCGCGCCGACTTCCGGTTGGCGCCGTTACCGATCAATCTGTCGGCCATCGAGGTGGCGACCGCGGTCCCGCTCGCGGTCGACACACGCACGGGAAACCAGATCTTCAAGCAAAACGATTACCACGGCGCGCCGACCAATACGACTTCGCAGATCCTGCAACAGTCCATTGTGGGCGCGGCCCGTGCGCCGACCGGTGAGGTGCACATCCGCGGGCAACACGCCGAATACACGTATTACGTGGACGGCGTGCCCGTGCCTTCCGGAATCTCGGGAAGCTTGAACGAACTGTTCGATCCGCAGGTCGTCAACCAGATCGATTTCCAGACCGGCGGTTGGGATGCTGAGTACGGCAACAAGAACGCCGCGGTCGTGAACATCAATACCCGCATTCCGAGCGGCGGCTTTCACTGGGATGTCTCCGGCTCTGGCGGCTCCTTCCGGACTGGATTTCCCGCCAAGACGCAATCCACGAACGGCCAGTCATTGAC
>WNFH01003051.1_pt1 | contig 11781 bp, 10 predicted proteins | sample 5400411 | NCBI WGS metagenome assembly WNFH01 (sample SAMN13153347, study PRJNA577476) | soil metagenome | isolation source: 200 cm saprolite under Douglas fir tree site 2 hole 3 | place: USA:California | collected 2015-04-18
AGCAGGAAACAGCAGCGCGCGCCGGACACATGGTCTCTGCTCGCGCGCCGGGCGTCGACCGGGACGCGGTAGAGATTGGCCAACGCGCCCTGCTCAACATCTTGGAAGATTTCGCGGCAGAGAAGACCGGCCTGGAGCACGGACAGCGCGCCCTGCTCAACATCCTGGATGACTTCGATGCGGAGAAGTCGCGAATGGAAGGGGCGCAGCGCGCCGTATTGAACATCCTGGAAGATTCCGTAGTCGAGAAAGCGCAATTCGAAGCAATGCAGCGTTCCATGTTGAATATCCTGGACGATTTTGCGTCCGAGAAAACGCAAATGGAGGCGGCTCAGGGGGCCATGGTGAACATCCTGGACGACTTTTCGGAAGAGAAAGGCCGCCTGGAGGAAACCCAACGCGCTGTTTTGAACATTCTCGACGATTTCGAAACGGAAAAGAGCAAGGTGGAGCTGGTTAACGAACAGCTGGAGAATGAAATTGAGGAACGCAAACGCGTAGAAACTCGGATCCAGGGAGTGAACACGGAATTGCTCTCCGCCAACCAGGAACTCGAAGCTTTCAGTTATTCCGTATCTCACGACCTTCGCGCGCCGTTACGTGGCATCGACGGGTTCAGCCTGGCGTTGCTTGAAGACTATGCGGACAAGCTCGATGAAGACGGAAAAGACTATCTTCACCGAGTTCGTGCGGCAACGCAACGCATGGGAATCCTGATCGATGATCTGTTAAATCTTTCCCGAGTGACCCGTTCCGAGATGAGGCGGGAAAACACGGACCTTGGTGCGATCGCCCGATCCGTGGCCGTGGAGCTGCAGATAACTCAACCGGAGCGCCGGGCCGAGTTCCGGATTGAAGAAGGCCTCGAGGCGTTCGTCGATTCCCATCTGATCAAAATTGTGCTTGAGAACCTGCTTGGCAATGCGTGGAAATTTACCTCGAAGCGTGAATCGGCTTGTATCGAGTTCGGGAGGGCGCCTGGCGACGGGGGGTTCACCTACTACATTCGTGACGATGGCGCCGGATTTAACCCAACCTATGCGAACCGGCTTTTCGGCGCCTTCCAGCGTCTCCATGACAAGAACGAATTCCCCGGAACTGGTGTGGGGTTAGCGACAGTCCAAAGGATCATTCACCGGCACGGCGGCCGCATCTGGGCGGAAAGTGCAGTTGAGAGAGGGGCAACATTTTATTTTACGCTGTTAGAGATGAAACAGGGAGGAGCGTGAATTATGGAAGAAAAAGTCATTCTACTCGTGGAAGACAACGCCGATGACGAGAAGTTAACTCTTCGCGCCTTAAAAAAGAACAACATCAGCAATGACGTGGTGGTTGCGCGCAACGGCGCGGAGGCGCTCGATTATTTGTTTGGCACCGGAACACATTCCGGAAGAGACACAAGTCTCATGCCGCAGGTGGTCCTGTTGGATTTGAAGCTCCCCAAGATCGATGGCCTGGAAGTCTTGCGAAAGATGCGGGGGAATGAGCGGACCAAACTGCTCCCTGTGGTGATCCTGACTTCCTCGAATGAAGAGCAGGACCGTCTCAGCGGGTACGGCTTCGGGGCAAACAGTTATGTGCGCAAACCGGTCGACTTCAATCAATTCACGGAGGCCGTCCGCCAACTGGGATTGTATTGGCTCGTTCTCAACGAACAGCCGCCTGCCCGGAGATAACAGATGGGGACCCCGCTTCGCGTGTTGATGATCGAGGATTCCGAAGATGACGCCGCCTTGCTGCTGCGAGAATTGCGGCGCGGCAGTTATGACGTCGAGTCTGAACGCGTGGATCTTCCTGACACGCTGAAATCCGCTCTGGATAAGCAGACCTGGGATTTGATTGTCTCCGACTTTTCCATGCCCCACTTTTCCGGCACGGATGCGCTGCGTCTCCTGAGAGCAAAGGGATCTGAGGTGCCCTTCATTTTTGTTTCCGGCACGATGGGCGAGGAAACCGCCGTGGCTGCCTTGCAAGACGGCGCCCAGGATTACCTGATGAAGACCAATTTGAAGCGGCTGGTCCCCGCGGTCCAGCGCGCGCTCCGAGAGGCCGAGGAACGCAGGCAGCGCAAGCAAATGGAACAGCAGGTGCATCAATTGCAAAAATTCGAAGCGATTGGGAAGCTGGCCGGTGGCATAGCCCATGATTTCAATAATGTGATCGGCGCAATTCTGGGATGGGCGGAAATGGGCTGCCAGGAAGCACAGCCAGGAAGCACGTCCCACGACCGTTTTCAGAAGATCCGGGACCAGTCTCATTGGGCGGCGCGACTGACTTCCCAGCTCCTCGCCTTCGCGCGGCGTCAAGTGCTCCAGCCGCGAAAGGTCGATCTGAACGCTCTTGCCGTGGAGGGAATCGGTCTGCTTCGAAGAGTGATCGGAGAACAAATTGAAGTCCACGTCCTGACCGCACCGGACCTCCGTGTTACGCTTGCCGATCCCGCGCAGATCGAGCAAGTGCTCATGAATCTCTGCTTGAACGCGCGGGATGCCATGCCGGAAGGCGGGCGGCTGGTCATCGAGACCCAAAACGTCGAGATCGAGGAAGAATACTGCCAGCTGCACCCTTACGCGCGGCAGGGAAGCTACGTCTTGCTCACGGTGTCCGACACCGGCGTTGGGATGGACGCTGCCACGACAGAACGTGTGTTCGAACCTTTTTTCACGACCAAGGAATTAGGCAAGGGCACTGGGCTTGGCCTGGCAACCGTGTACGGCGTGGTGAAACAGCACGGCGGATTTATCCACTTGTATAGCGAGCTTGGGAAAGGAACCACGTTTCGAATCTATCTCCCTGCGGGAAACGGAGCAGCCGAACCGAGTCAGCCAAAGAGTAACGAACAAATCCCGAAGGGCACAGAGACAATCCTGCTTGCCGAAGACAACGAAGGGCTCCGGGAGGCCGCCCAGGAGATGTTGCAGACGCTGGGTTATCGCGTAATTCTCGCAACCAATGGCGCCGAAGCAACAGAGTTTTTCAAGGCGAATTCCGGCAAGATAGATATGGCCGTTTTGGACGTCGTGATGCCGGACCTCTCCGGTCCCGCTGCGTATTCACAAATGTCCGCTATTCAACCCGATCTGCGAGTCGTGTTTACCACCGGCTACACGCCCGAAACAGTATCTCTAAATTCCACGCTCGAAAAAGGTGTTCCCATCCTGCAGAAACCCTACAGCATGAAAAGCCTCGCTCAAATCGTACGGAGCACGCTGGACCGGCCACGATCCGTATCAATTCCCGTAGGCACGGCCTTCGAGGACCCGAGTGACGATCTGCGCTAACCCCGCGAACTAGTAGCCCGCTGCACCAGGATGAAGCTAGCTCCGGATCGGCAGGTTGCATCGTTTTTAAATGGACATCTCTTGAGGCCCGAGGATTGAATTGCCGCGATTTTACGACAGACACTGTTGTCTTTCCGGTTCCACTTAAACACAGCAAACGCGGACAGGCAGCCCCTCGCAGGGGCTCGGGATAAAGGGTGCCTACTAAAACCTGGCGCCGGGCAAATTGACCTACTGCCCGATTTTGGTGGGCTTCCGGGGAGATGCCATTTTGTGATAACCTTCTGGCCTTGAAAGCGGGTTTCCGCAGACGCGGAATCCGCATCCGATGCTCCTCTCTGATGAACGGGTGTCATCCCGGGATTTCCTGCGACTCCAGAGTACCTGGCGGACCAGCGGGCCCGATTGACTCCAAAGAGGTTTCTTCGGACTTAGGAACGATTCGAACATTCTGTCGGGCCACAAGTCGCCGACACGCCACTCGCCCGCCAAAGTCCGCCATTTTGGTAGGCGGACGGCGAGCGGGAAGCCAGACCGCCCTGGCGGGACGGCGCGTGCAGCCCGCGCCCTTAGGGAGAGTTGACGGAACGCGATGCCGCCGAAACCTGCGACTGGAAAAGCATTCGAGATCAAACTGGCTCATTCGCCGGACTCCGACGATGCATTCATGTTCTACGGGCTGGCCACCCAGAAGGTGCGCACGCCCGGTTTGAAGTTCTCCCACGTCCTGGCCGACATTGAAACGCTCAACCAGGCGGCCTCCCAGGAAATCTATGACGTGACGGCGTTTAGCTTTGGGGCGTACCCTTACCTCCGCGACAAGTACGTGCTGCTCGATTGCGGAGGAAGCTTCGGGGAGGGGTACGGCCCCATCGTTGTCTCTCAACATCCCCTCAAACGCGAGGATTTGCCGAAATGCCGCGTCGGCGTGCCGGGGTTGCACACTTCCGCCTACCTGACGCTCAAATTGTACGAGCCGCGCGTGGAGCCTGTGCCGATGGCGTTCGATCAGATCCTGGACGCCGTAAAGAACTCTGTGGTGGATGCGGGCCTGTTGATTCACGAAGGGCAGCTGATGTTCTCCCAAATGGGGCTTCACCGGGTCGTTGATTTGGGCCAGTGGTGGCTTGAACAGACAGGGCTCCCGCTACCCCTTGGCGGCAATGGGGTGCGCCGTGCGCTGGGGCGGGAAGTGGGTGTCCAAGTGGCGCAGACGATTCGCGAGAGCGTGACCTACGCGCTGGAGCATCGTGAAGCCGCGGTCAATTACGCGATGCAATTCGCGCGTGACATGGATTCCGACCTGGCTGACAAATTTATCGGGATGTACGTGAACAAATTGACGCTCAACTATGGCGAGCGCGGGCGCCAGGCGGTCCGCGAATTTCTAATCCGGGGAGTGAACGCCGGATTGATTCCGGGCCCGTCCGAAGCTGAGTTCCTAAACGAAGAGTAACGGGTGCGGGCTCTACTTGTTTACCCTGAATCTAGAAGGGGAGCCCGCCAGAATATGGGACGCAAAGCACATTCGCGCTTTTCCTTCCGTCCCGGGCTGCCAGAGCGATCTGAACTTGACATGGCGGGGCGGCGGGCCTATTGTTTTGCCGAAAGGGGAAGTAGAGACTGGTAATTTCCACTAACAGGAGGCAGGAGGATCGTATGAAATACTCAATCGTAATGGCTTTGCTAGTCTCATGCGCGATTACGTTGGCGCTGGGTGTCCGGGCCCAGGATGCGGCTCCCAAAGAACACAGCATGACGGGATGTTTGGCGAAGGGCACTGCACCCGACACGTTCATGCTCACCGATCTCGAGAAGGGTCCGAAGTCGGTTGGGATCGTATCGTCAACGGCCAAGCTGGCGCCCCATGTCGGCCACAAGGTCGAGTTGACCGGCACGGCCGTGCCCGCCAAGGACGCGGAGGCGGATGCCAATGTTCCGAAGGCCCCGCACTATATGAAAATAACTGCGGTCAAGATGATCTCGCCCACCTGCCCGTAGTTTTTCGTACTCTGCTATCAGAACCGAGTTGTTGCGGCGGTTTCCTGTGAACACCCGCTTGTCGCGCGACGGCGAGCGGGTGTTGTTGGGCGGCGAGGCGAGCGCGGCAGAGGGCTACCCCTGATTGTCGCCGCCCGAAAGCTCGCGGACAATCGAACCTGCGAAGCTCTTGGCGTCGCCAAAGAGCATCAATGTTTTGTCGAGGTAATAGAGAGGATTGTCGATTCCGGCGAAGCCTGCTCCCATGCTGCGCTTGATGACCATCACAGTGCGCGCCTTGTCGACATCGAGGATTGGCATTCCATAGATAGGGCTGCTGGCGTCGGTGCGCGCGGCGGGGTTGGTGACGTCGTTGGCGCCGATGATCAATGCCACGTCGGTCTGCGGAAACTCACCGTTGATTTCATCCATGTCCAAAAGCTTGTCGTAGGGGATGTCAGCTTCGGCCAACAGCACGTTCATATGGCCGGGCATGCGTCCGGCCACAGGGTGGATGCCGAACTTCACGTCGGCGCCGCGTTTGGTCAGGTTGTCATAAAGTTCGCGCACTTTGTGCTGCGCCTGCGCCACGGCCATGCCGTAGCCCGGAACGATGACCACTTTGCTCGCCGCGGCGAGAATTCCGGCAGCCTCCTCCGGCGTCGCACTGCGGACCGGGCGCGCCTCCTGTCCTCCCTTGGTGGCTGTCGCTTCCTGGCCGAACGCGCCGAAAAGAACATTCGAGAACGAGCGATTCATGGCCTTGGACATGTTCACGGAGAGAATCAGGCCGGAAGCGCCGTCCAGAGCGCCGGCAACGATCAGGAGCTTGCTGTCGAGAACAAATCCCATCGCGGCCGCGGAAAGGCCGGCGTAGGAATTCAACAGGGAAATTACGGTGGGCATGTCGGCGCCACCGATGGGCACGATCATCATCACGCCGAACAGAAGCGGAATCACGAGAATGATGGGGAACAAATACAGGTGATCCGGATGCATCGTCAGGTACGCGGCCACTCCAATGGAGGCGGCCAGCATCCCAAGATTAACGAGGTTCTGTCCCTTGTAGGTGACGGGGCGTTGAGGCAGGATTTCCTGCAGCTTTCCCGCGGCCATCAGGCTGCCGGTGAACGTCAGCGAGCCGAGAATCACTTCCATGGAAAGAACCGACATCATGAACTTGGGCACGTTGGGGGCACGGAGATAGAACTCCGCCGTCCCGACCAGGGTGACGCAAAGGGCTCCGAAGGCGTGGCTGAGAGCGGTGCGTTGCGGTACCGCGGTCATTTGAACCCTGCCGAGGGGAACGCCAATGATAGAACCCAGCACCAGGGCAATCGCAACCCACTTGTAATCCACAATGCCGCGATTTAAGAGGGTTCCCGCCACGGCCAGGAGCATGCCCAGCTCGCCGGCCCAGACGCCGTGCCGGGCCGTGGTGGGGGAACTCATCCATTTGAGAGAAAGAATGAAAAGAGCGGTCGCGACAAGATACGTGATTTCGATAATGATTTCAGTCGATGGAAAGGAGGTCATGGTTTCGGGTTACGGCTCACCTTGAACATTTTGAGCATCCGGTCCGTAATTAAAAAACCTCCCACAACGTTGCTGGTGGCGGCGACGATCGCGATCGTACCTAGCACCGTGGACAGCGTGGTCTTATGTTCACCTGCCAGCAGGATCGCGCCGACCACGGCAATCGCGTCGAGCGCGTTGGTTAGCGACATTAGCGGCGTGTGAAGGAGCGGCGATACGCGGCGGATGACCTCGAACCCAATGAAGCCCGCCAGCATGAATACATAAAGGCTGGTGATCAAATCCGTCTTCATCGCTATTTTGTCTCCTTCTGTTGGGCTACGAGAGGCGGCAGCGAGAAGAATTCCCGCACCCGGCCGTTGATCACTTCCCCTCCGTGCGTCAGCAGGGTGCTTTGGATGATTTCATCTTCCAGATTGAGCTGAAGCTTCCCTTCCTTGACCATGTGCAGGAGAAACGCAGTGATATTTTTTGCATACATCTGGCTTGCGTGGTAGGGCACGGCGGTGGCGAGGTTGAATAAGCCGATGATCGTGACGCCATGTTCAACAATTGTCTGCCCTGCTTTCGTAAATTCGCAGTTTCCACCGCGCTCCGCCGCCAGATCGACGATGACTGAACCGGGCGCCATGTTCGCCACCATTTCTCGCGTCACCAGCACCGGAGATTTCTTGCCCGGGACCACGGCGGCCGTGATCACCACGTCGCTTTCGGCGACCACCTTCCCCAGCAACTCGCGCTGGCGGCGGTAGAATTCCTCATCTTGCGGCTTCGCGTATCCGCCGGCGTCCTGTGCGTCCTTCGCTTCGATCGGCAGCTCGACAAACCTGCCGCCCAGACTTTGAACTTGCTCCTTGGAGGCGGGCCGCAGATCGTACGCGGAGACCACCGCTCCAAGCCTGCGCGCCGTGGCGATCGCCTGGAGTCCCGCCACACCGGCGCCGATGACTAGAACGCGCGCCGGCGTGATAGTTCCCGCTGCCGTCGTCAGCATGGGGAAGATTTTCGGCAGGTCCACGGCAGCTATCAGCACAGCCTTATATCCGCAGATCGTACCCATCGAGGAAAGTGCGTCCATACTCTGAGCGCGAGTGGTCCTGGGCATGAATTCAATGGAAAAAGAGGTCACTCCCGTCGCCGCGATATCGCGAATCGTCTCCAAGGCGCCGAGCGGCCGCAGAAACCCGATCAATACCTGGCCGCGGCGGAGGAGTGGGACGTCGGCCTTGCCTGTCTGGTCGTTCGAGCCATAACAAAGCACCTGGACTATGATATCCGCTGCGCGGAAAACATCGGCGCGGTCAGCGAGAATCCTGGCGCCCTTGGCCGCGTATTCGGGATCGGGAAAGCCAGCCTCCACACCCGCTCCCGCTTCGACAACGACCTCGATACCCGCCTTCGTAAGGTGGGGAATCACGGTGGGTACCAGGGCGACACGCCGCTCCCCTGGATAGCTTTCTCGGGGAACACCAACGATCATGAACCTTCCTCCCTTTGGGTAGTGGATCATCAGTTTGCTTGGTAGGACAGGCACTCCTGCCTGTCCGGAACGATATCGCCACAGCGAGCGCGGACAGGCAGGAGCGCCCGTCCTGCTAAACTCTGGCACAGCGCAAACTGACTCCTTACCTCCCTTTGCCACAGGTTGCATGGCACACTCGGGGTATCAGCGATCTTAAACGGGTGGTCAAACTCACCCAAAATCGAGATTTTCCTTCGAGAGGGTCACGCTAGAGAGTCAACGGCTGCAAAAGGAGCTGCCGCATCGCGGCCGCCAACTCTACTTCCTGCGGAACTGCGCATCGAACGAAGGATTTTACATGCAAATTCGCGAAAGTGCACCTGAAGATCTCGATGCGTAAATTCAATGCCGGGTATCACAAAACCGCGAACGCCCGCCCAAGTTTTTCCGGTACAATTTGACGCGAGCGCGTGCAAGGCAGGAGACGCAGAATGCCCAACGCCTTCATGCAAGAAGCGATCGATCGTGCGGTGGAAAATGTGCGTTCCGGCCACGGCGGACCATTTGCCGCGGTGGTGGTGAAAGACGGGCGCGTCATCGCGGCCGGCGCGAACTGCGTCACATCGACGAATGACCCCACCGCGCATGCGGAAGTCACGGCGATTCGCGAAGCGTGCCGCGCGTTAGGGACGTTTCAACTTACCGGCTGCGAAATCTACACTAGCTGCGAACCGTGTCCAATGTGCCTGGGCGCGATTTACTGGGCCAGGCCGGAGCGCGTATATTTCGGGGCGACAGCGGGTGATGCGGCAGCCGCGGGCTTCGACGATTCTTTCATCTACGACGAATTGAAGCGCGCGAACGCCGAGCGGCGGATACCCATTGAACCCATGATGCGCGAAGCGGCGCTGGAACCATTTCGCAAGTGGAAAGAGAAAGGCGATCGTATCCAGTACTGAGCGTGCGAACGCGCGTTCGCCCGCGCGAGGTCAGCAGGGATGGAAGAAAAACTCTTTGGTCACTCCGTCATCCGGAAAGAAGGGCGGGACAAAGTCACCGGCCGCGCCCAGTATGTGGATGACCTTGCCTTCCCCGGAATGATCCACGGCGTGACCGTGCGCAGCAGCATCGCGCGAGGCCGCATCCGCGGCATCCGCTACGGCGACGGAATTGCATGGAGTGAGTTCACGATCGTCACCGCAGCGGATATTCCCGGCAAGAATGAAATCGCCGCGATTGCGCACGATCAGCCTTGCCTTGCGGAGCAATTCATCAACCATCCCGAAGAGCCCATCGTCCTGTTGGCTCACCCGGACAAATATCTTCTCGAGGAAGCGCGGCGCGCGGTGCAGATCGACGTTGAGCCGCTGCCTGCCATCTTCTCGATCGAGGACTCGCTTGCGAAGCGCGCCATCATTTCGTGCGAAGACAACGTCTTCAAGGCCTACCGCGTGGAAAAAGGAGACGTGGACGCCGCGTGGGCGCGGGCCGACGTCATCGTCGAAGGCGAATTTCGAACCGGTTCGCAGGAACAGCTCTACATCGAGAACCAGGGCATGATCGCGGTCGCAAATCCGCGCGAAGGCGTAACAGTTTGGGGCTCGCTGCAGTGCCCGTACTACGTGCACAAGGCGCTGGTCACTCTGTTCGGCCTTCCGCACGAAAAAATTCGCGTCATTCAGACGGAAACGGGTGGCGGGTTCGGCGGAAAAGAGGAATATCCCTCGATGATCGCCGCACACGCGGCGCTGCTGGCATGGAAATCAGGAAAGCCGGTGAAAATCGTGTACGACCGCGCGGAAGACATGGTGGCGACGACCAAGCGCCACCCATCGCGCACGCGGCACCGTACCGGTGTCACGCGGGACGGCAAGCTGGTCGCCATGGATATCGAATTCGTGATCGACGGCGGCGCGTATGCGACGCTCTCTTCCGTCGTGCTTTCCCGCGGAACGATTCACGCAGCTGGGCCGTATTTTTGTCCTAACGTGCGCATCCGCTCGCAAGCAGTCGCCACAAATGCACCGCCACATGGGGCTTTTCGCGGCTTTGGCGCGCCGCAGAGTATCTTCGCGGTCGAGCGTCACTTCGATCAGGTTGCGCGAGCCGTGAATCTTACGCCGGAAGAATTTCGCCGGCGGAACTTCCTCCGCAAAGACCAGACGACGGCGACAGGACAAGTCATACGCGAAGATGTGGATCTGAGCGGCCTGCTCGACCGCGCGTTCAAGGAAAGCGACTATCTCGCCAAGCGTGAACGTTTCGCGCGAGAAAATTCCGGCGCGAGCATCAAACGCGGGATCGGATTTTCTTCGTTCATGCATGGAGCAGGGTTCACTGGATCGGGTGAAGTCACTCTCGCCTCGATTGTGGAAATGGAAGCGACTTCCGAAGGTTGCGTCCGCATCCTGGCAGCCAGCACTGAAATCGGACAAGGAACGAACACCGTCTTTTCACAAATCGCGGCCGATGCGCTCGGCATCGGTTTTGACCGTATCGAAATCGCACGCCCCGATACTGGCTCCGTTCCCAACAGCGGACCGACTGTCGCGTCGCGCACTTCGATGGTGGTTGGCAAGTTGGTGGAGGTTGCCGCTCTTGGGCTGAAGCGAACGCTGCTCGAGAGCGGGTTGCTGTGTGAGGCCTGCACCGAGGATGAGTTCATTCGCGCCTGCCGGCGTTACATAGAAACGCGCGGGCCGCTGCGCTCGAGGAGTCAATACGAGCAGCCTCCGGGCCTGTACTGGGACGATGCCAGCTATAGCGGCGATGCGTACGGCACGTACGCGTGGGCTGTCTACGTGGCTGAAGTCGCCGTGGACACGGTCACGTTTGAAGCGCGAGTCACCGATTTTGTTGCGGTGCAGGAGGTGGGCAAGGTAATTCATCCCGTGCTCGCCGCCGGACAAATCGAAGGCGGTGTGGCGCAGGCCATTGGCATGGCTCTGTACGAGAACGTCGTCTGGCGAGAAGGCCGCATGGCAAACGGCCAGATGACGAACTACATCATGCCGACGGCCGCTGACATTCCTCCCATCCGCGTGTTCTTCGAGGAACAGCCTTATCCTTTCGGTCCTGGTGGAGCGAAGGGCATCGGTGAGCTGCCTATGGACGGCCCTGCGCCGGCGATCCTGAACGCCATCGAGAACGCGACCGGTATATGCCTACGCGAAATCCCTGCGACGCCGGAGTTGCTGATGGACGCGATGACCGAAAAGGCTGGCGCGCGTGGCTGACACCGTAGGCAAGATTGAAATTGAGTGCACCGTTAACGGCTCGCACAGCCACTTCAAGGCTTACCCGATGGCGCGGCTGCTTGACGTCTTGCGTGAAGAGCTGCATCTGACCGGCACGAAAGAAGGGTGTGGCGAGGGCGAATGCGGCGCCTGCGCTGTGTTGATGAACGGCGCGATCGTCAACAGTTGTCTGGTCCCTGCCGTCGAAGCCGATGGCGCGGACATTCGCACGATCGAGGGAATCGCCAGTGGCGCGCAACTTCACGCTGTGCAGGCAGCGTTCCTC
>WNFH01006237.1_pt1 | contig 11780 bp, 13 predicted proteins | sample 5400411 | NCBI WGS metagenome assembly WNFH01 (sample SAMN13153347, study PRJNA577476) | soil metagenome | isolation source: 200 cm saprolite under Douglas fir tree site 2 hole 3 | place: USA:California | collected 2015-04-18
CATGTATACCGCAAGTGCGGGCCGCGCGCCCCGTGATAAACTCAGCGACGCCGCGGCCATGGCCCTCCAGCGACTGCTGCTGCTGATCCCCACCACCACCTACCGCACCGAGGACTTCGTCGAGGCGGCGCGGACGCTCGACGTGGATCTCGTGATCGCCTCCGATCGTCCGAACGTGATGGCGGGCGAGTTCCCCGATCACCTGCTCACGCTGCCGTTCGGCGATCCGGCGGCGGCGGCGCGCGAGATGCGCGCCTACGCGGCGCGCCGGCCGCTCGACGCGGTGGTGCCGGTGGACGACGCCACCACCGTGGTGGCCTCCGCGATCGGCGAGGCGCTCGGCCTGCGCGTGAACCCGCTCGCCGCGGCCCAGGCCACGCGCAACAAGCTCGTGATGCGGGGGCGGCTCGCCCGCGCGGGGGTGCCCTCGCCGCCGTTCACCACGGTCGCGGCGGACGAGGATCCGCGCGCGGCGGCGGCCCGCATGACGTACCCGTGCGTGCTCAAGCCGCTAGTGCTCTCGGCCAGCCGCGGCGTGATCCGGGCGGACGACGCCACCCAGTTCGTCGCCGCCTTCGAGCGGATCCGCGGGATCCTGCGCGCGGCGGGCGTGGCGGAGCTGGGCGAGGGGACCGACACCATCCTGATCGAGGGCTTCGTGCCGGGCGGCGAGGTGGCCCTGGAAGGCCTGCTGGAGGACGGGGTCCTCCGCACCCTGGCTCTCTTCGACAAGCCCGATCCGCTCGACGGGCCCTTCTTCGAGGAGACCATCTACGTGACCCCGTCGCGGCTGCCCGAGGCCACCCAGACCCGCGTGGCGGAGACGACGGCCGCCGCCGGCCGCGCGCTCGGCCTCTCGGACGGCGCGGTGCACTGCGAGCTGCGGCTGCGCCCGACCGCGGCCGGGCTCGATCCGGTGGTGCTGGAGATCGCGGCGCGCTCGATCGGCGGGCTCTGCGGCCGCACGCTCCGGTTCGGCACCGGCATGTCGCTCGAGGAGCTAATTCTACGGTCCGCGCTCGGTCGGGCGGTGCCCTCGTTCGAGCGCGAGCACGCGGCTGCCGCGGTCATGATGATCCCGATCCCGCGCGGCGGCGTGCTGGAGGAGGTGGGGGGACTCGACGACGCCCGCGCGGTCCCGCAGATCGAGGACGTGACGATCTCGATCCCCAAGGGGCAGGCGGTCGTGCCCCTGCCGGAGGGCTCGCGCTATCTCGGCTTCATCTTCTCGCGCGCGGCCACCCCCGCCGAGGCGGAAGCGGCCCTGCGGGACGCCCACCGCCACCTGCAGTTCGTGATCCGCTAACCCCGGGCCGCCGGCGGCCGGCCGCGCCGCGAGGAGAATCGTGCCATGAGCATCGTGCGGGAGTTCGAGCGGGCCTTCAACCGGCAGGACGTCTCGGTCCTGGTGGCCTGCTTCACGCCGGACGGGAGCTATCACGACACTTTCTTCGGCGGGCACGCCGGGGCCGACCAGCTCCGCGCCATGTTCGAGCGGATGTTCCGCGAGGGCCGCGAGTACACCTGGACCATGGAGACGGTGGTGGAGACGGACGAGTGCGCGGCCGCCGAGTGGACCTTCGGCTACGTGGTGAGCGAGGCGATCCCGCGCAGCGCGGGGCGCCGGGTGCGCTTCCGCGGCATGAGCCTCTTCGAGAAGCGCGGCGGGAGGATCGCGGCCTACCGCGAGTCCTTCGACCTGGGCGCGGCCCTGCTCCAGCTGGGCTTCAGCCCCGAGGCGACGGTCAAGACCATTCGCCGCCACCGGCTCGAAAATGTCGGAATGTAAGACCTGACCCCGGTGTCGACCTACATCCTGCACCGGCTCCTGCTGTTCATCCCCACGCTCTTCGGCGCCTCGATCCTCATCTTCGTGCTCATGCGCCTGGTGCCCGGGGACATCGCGGAGATCCTGGTCTACCAGACCGGCTCCGAGGCGAGCGCGGTGCAGCAGAAGCAGATCCAGCAGATCCGCCGCGAGCTGGGCCTCGACCGCCCCGTCGTCACCCAGTACCTCGACTGGATCGGCGGCGCGGTGCGCGGCGACTTCGGCCAGTCGTACGTGCAGCGCCGCCCGGTGATAGACATCCTCAAGGAGCGCTTCCCGCGCTCGATGGAGCTGGCCGCGCTCACGCTGGTGATCGCCATCGTGTGGGCGGTCCCCCTCGGTCGGCGGTGCGGCAGAACGGCCCGCTCGACTACCTGGCGCGCCTGATCAGCCTGAGCGGGCTCAGCCTGCCCCTGTTCTTCACCGGCGCGCTCATCCTGTACGGGCTCGTGCGCTTCTTCCGCTGGCTGCCCCCGCTCGAGTTCGTGGCGTTCACCGAAAACCCGGTGGAGAACCTCAAGCAGCTCATCTGGCCCGCGCTGGCCCAGGCCTACTACATCAGCGCGCCCATCACGCGGCTCACGCGCTCGCAGATGCTCGAGGTGATCCGCCAGGACTACGTGCGCACCGCGCGGGCCAAGGGCCTGGCCGAGCGCGCGGTGATCTACCGCCACGCGCTGCGCAACTCGCTGCTGCCGGTGGTCACCTTCATCGGCTGGTGGGGCGGGCGTCTGCTCGGCGGGCTCGTGATCATGGAGATGATCTTCGTGGTGCCGGGCATGGGCAGCGCGCTCATCCAGGCGGTCAGCCAGCGCGACTACCCCGCGGTCCAGGCCATGATCTTCGTGATGGCGCTCGTCTTCCTCATCGTGAACCTGGCGGTGGATCTCCTCTACGCGTGGCTCGATCCGCGCATCCGGTACGCATGAAGGCCGCGTTCACCCGCTTCGTGGTCCGGCAGCCGCTCGGCGCGGCGGGGGCGGTGGTGGTGCTGGTCCTCATCGCGGTGGCCCTGTTCGCGCCGATTCTGGCCCCGCACGGCCCCAAGGACGCGGCCTTCGCCCCGTACGTGGCGCCCGGCCGCGAGTTCCCGATGGGCACGGACCAGCTCGGCCGCGATCTCCTGAGCCGCGTGATCTGGGGCGCCCGGCTCTCGCTCTACGTGGGCGTGGTCTCGGTGGTGTTCGGCATCACCCTTGGCTCGGTGTGGGGCGCGGTGACCGGCTACCTGGGCGGTGCCGCCGACGCGGGCAGCCAGCGGGTGGTGGACAGCCTGATGGCCCTGCCCCCGATCATCCTGGCGCTCTCGCTCATGGCCGCGCTCGGCCAGTCGGTGGACAATGTGATCCTGGCCCTCGTGATCCTGCTCACCCCCACCGCGGCCCGGACTATTCGATCGGTTGCTCTGGGGGTGGCGGCGAACCCCTTCATCGAGGCGGCGCAGGCGACGGGCGCCTCGCAAACGCGCATCATCTTCCGGCACCTGATCCCGAACTGCATGGCGAGCTATATCGTGCTCGTGACCACCAATATCTCCTACGCCATCGTGGTGGAGGCCTCGCTCAGCTTCATCGGCGCGGGCGCTCCGCCCGACGAGCCGTCGTGGGGCGGCATGCTCACGGCGGGGATCCAGGCGCTCGAAACCGCACCCTGGATGGTATTCTTTCCGGGACTGGCCATCAGCTTGGCCGTGTTCGGTCTCAACCTACTCGGCGACTCGATCCGCGATCTGACGGATCCGCGCCTCCGCGGCGGCCTCGGGTAGCCCGCGGTTTCGCAAAGGAGCGATAGCAATGACGATGCGCCTCTCGAGACGCACTCGCCGCGCGGCCCTGGCTGTCGCGGTGCTCTTCACGCTCGGGTCCCTGATGGCGGCGCCGGCGGCCGCCCAGGAGAAGCCCCGGCCCGGCGGAACCCTCACCTGGTTCGACTACGGCGACCCCGGCCGCCTCGACGTGCACGCCGAGTCGCCCCTCGTGGTCCAGCAGGCGACCGCGGGCGTCTACAGCGGGCTGCTCCACTACGATCCGGACGAGCCGAGCAAGGTGGCGGGCGACCTCGCCGAGCGCTGGACCGTCTCGCCGGACGGCAAAACGTATACGTTTCATCTCCGGAAGAACGTGAAGTGGCACGACGGCCAGCCGTTCAGCTCGGCCGACGTGAAGGCCTCCTTCGACCGCGTGCTCAACCCCGACTTCAAGAGCCCCAAGTGCGGTGCCTCGCTCAAGCCGATGGTGGCGAGCGTGGAGGCGGTGGACGCCAACACCGTCGAGTTCAAGCTCAAGTTCGCGGCGGCGCCGTTCCTGCCCTCGATCGCGTCGGCGTGGTGCCGGGTGGCGGCCAAGCACATCCTGACCAAGTACGGCGACCTGAACTCCGCCGAGGCCCAGATCGGGACGGGGCCGTTCAAGTTCAAGAAGTACGAGCGGGGCAGCGTGATCGAGTGGGAGAAGAACCCCAACTACTTCATCCCGGGCCTGCCCTATGTGGACGGCGTCAAGCAGTACATCCTGGTGGGCGGGCCGACCCAGCTCGCGGCGGCCAAGGCCTCGAAGATCATGCTGTGGGACGCGTGGCCGCCGATGCGGAAGACCCAGGCCGATGAGCTGGCCCGCGCCCGGACCGACGTCGATATCTACCAGGCGCCGATCAACACCATGTTCTTCATCTTCCTCAACTCGAAGAAGCCGCCCTTCGACAACGCGGATCTCCGCCGGGCGGTCAACCTGGCCGTCGACCGCCAGGACCTGGTGGGCAAGGCGCTCGAGGGCGCGGGCGTGCCCTGCGCGATCCTGGATCCGAAGCTGGTCGGCGACTTCGCCCTGCCGCCCGACGAGGTGGCCAAGGCGCCGGGCTGCCGCCAGCCCAAGGAGCAGGACCTCGCCGAGGCCAAGAAGCTGGTGGAGAAGCACCACCCGAACGGCCTCGACATCGAGGTGGCGGTACGGCAGGTCGGCAACTACGTGGACCGCGCGCAGCTCCTCCTGGCCCAGCTCCGCAAGGTCGGCATCCGCGGGACGCTGAAGACCCACGAGAGCGCGGCCGGCTACGCGGCCTTCGGCAAGGGCGACTTCACGATCATCGCCACCCAGGACCGGGCGATGGACGTCAACGAGCCCTCCGGTATCTTTCACGTCGCCTACACCACCCAGGCGGGCAGCAACTACGGCCAGTACTCCGATCCCAAGGTGGACGACCTCGCCGACCGCGCGCTGAGGGAATCTAACCGGGACAAGCGCAAGCAGCTCTACTGGGAGCTGCAGCGGTACCTCCTGGCCAAGGGTGATCACGCCTCCGTCGCGGTGGGCTGGGTGGAGGGCTGGTTCTTCAAGGACCAGAAGCTCCGCAACTACAAGCCCGGCCTCACCACCTACGACAACAACACCTTCATGAAAGTCTGGATCGCCCAGTAGGGAAGAGCCCTCCCTCCTCATCTCCCTCTCCCCCGTCGCGGGGGAGAGGGCAGGGTGAGGGGGGAATCTTCCAAGGGGAGCCTAGGTACCTATGACCTTCGACGACCCGCGCATCCAGCAATATCTCTCCACCAAGGACATCGTCGTCCTCGGCACCATCAACCCGGACGGCACGCCGCTGATCACGGCCATGTGGTTTCTCCACGACCCGTCGGCGCTCACGCTGATCAGCATGGACGGCCTGCAGAAGGTTCGCAACCTCCGGCGCGACCCCCGGCTCCACATCGTCGCCGAGAGCGGCGCGCGCGGCGACGACATCAAGGGCGTCGCGGTCCGCGGGCGCGCCGAGTTTCTCGGCGACTCCCCCGAGCGCCACGGCCTGGCCACCCGCCTCCTCGACAAGTACCATCCGCACCTCGAGGCTTACTGGAGCGGCCGCGCGATGCCCGAGAACCGCGTGATGTTCCGCGTGGTCCCCCAGCAGGTGCGCACCTGGGGCCTCGACTGACCCCTCAGAGGAGGAGCGCATGACTCGATCGCTCGGCGTCGGATTGGCCCTGATCGCGCTGCTCGCGGCCGTGACGTCCGCGGCCGCGCAGGGGACCGCGAGCCCGCAGCTGCTGCTGCGGGAGGTCCTCTCGGGAATGCCCCGGGGGGACAAGCAGGAGGTGCGCGTGCTGACCGCCGGTTTCAAGCCCGGCGACAAGACCGTGTTCCACACGCACCGGTTCCCGGTGATCGTCTACGTGCTGGAGGGCGCCTTCACGCTCGAGCTGGAGGGCCGCGCGCCGATCACGGTGAAGGCGGGCGAGGCTATGGTGGAGCCGCCGAACGTGAAGATGACCGGCTACAACCGGAGCGCCACCGAGCCCCTGCGGGTGCTGATCGTCTACACCAGCGATCCGGACACGCCGTTCCTCGATCTCGTCCCGCCGCGATAGCCGTCAGGGCGCTCCTCGAGCGCGTCTGCAGGGGCCGGGCGATGCCCGCGAACCTCGGCGCAGGGGGGCCAGAGGGGACATCCCGAAATATCCAGGTCTGTGTAACACTGGACGAGCACCGAGGGACTATGCGCAACCACGCGTCCCCAAAGGCCGCTCCAGCCAAATCGTCCCGGCCAGCCCGGCCGGATTATCCGCACCAGGGCGCCATGTGGCCGAATTATCCAGACCCGGATACTTCTAATGAGTCTCGTGCAATTGCGTGATGGCCGCAGCTCTCGTAAAATCGGCCAATTTTGCATCACCCTGATTCACGAGAACCATTAGTTAGGCTTCGCTGACACAGGTGGGAGGACAGCATGGCGAAGCGTCAGCACCGGCTCACGAAGGGTGCGCTGGCCGTGGTCGCGGCCACCCCCTGCTTCGTCAATGCGCCAGCGAGCGCGGACGAAATCATTACGCTGAATCCGCGGTCCGGCGTCATACAGACAGTTCTGTTGTGGCAGCCAAGTCCGTCTGATCCCCAGGTGGTTCTCTTGGTCTTTCCTGGTGGCGGAGGAAACGTCGGTTTCGAGACCACGAACGGCAAAGTTGTAGCCAGGACCGCGTATCTGTTTTCGCGCCAGCGCGATCTGTTCGAACGCGCAGAAGTCGCAGTCGCCGTCATAGCTGCGCCCTCCGACCAGCCGGACATGGACTCAGAGTTTCGTCGGTCCGCCCGGCATTTTGAAGACATGACAGCGGTCGTGCGTGACTTGACGAGCCGCTATCCCAAGGCAAGGCTGGTCCTCTTGGGTCACAGCCGCGGGACCGTTTCTGCCGCGTACGTCGCGCAGGCGCTCGGCGACCGCATTGCGGCGGTGATCCTGATGTCAGGCTTTTACGATCGCGATCCGCGGCGCGGCGTTGGGCTTTCGGAGTTCAATTTCGACGCGCTGAAGACCCCTCTCCTGATCGTGCACCACGTCAAGGATCTGTGCCCAACCAACCTTTTCGGTCCCGCACAGAAGCTGACTGAGCGCTTTCCGGCGATCGTCGTTGATGGTCCGGATGAGACGAGACCCGACCAGCCATGCGCTCCTGGCACAAACCACTGGTTCGCCAGACGAGAGCAGGAAACGATCGACCAGGTATTCAATTGGATACAGGGCAAGGCATGGTCGCGGCTGATTCGATGATCGGCGCGGCGCTGAGCAACCGGGAAGACAGGTAACAGAATAAACCGGCAACATGGGTGACAGATGGCTAGGCCCCTGGGTGCTATTGGCGGGACTGGCGACATTGTTGACGCCCGGGACTGCGGCACTCTTCAAGGAGAACATGGTGGTGAGACCAGCGATCGCTAGGTTCATTGCCGTCGTCGGACTCCGGCGGAGATAGGGGCTCAACGTATGAGCGAAGTTACTTACTATCGCTGCTCCGCGGCCGTGCCCGTCCTGGTACCGTTGGTCGCCCAGTTGGTCTATCGAGACAATCCGGCGATTGGCCTCTTTGATCGGGTGACGATCCCACTCTATCTATCCGGGATCGCTTGGCCGGCGTATATTCCCTTTGCGGCCGCCCTGTTTTGGTGGCTTCGGAGGCAACCTGTTGCGCGGTATCGGCGCGTGTTGTGGATCGCGCCGATTCTGTTCCTTCCACCCTTCCTTTCCTACCTCCTCGCGGTCCGATGGTGGACGGCGAGTACAGAGCCGTGGGCTGGAGTGCTCATCTTCTATTCCGTTGTGGTGCTCGTGTTCGGGTATGGCTATGTGTTGCTGACCCATGCGGGTCGGTATGTTCTTGGTTGGCGTGGCCGGGATGTTGCCGCTTGAAGCGTCTCGACCGGTGAGACCCACCCGATCGAAGCGGGTATGATACAGGCAACGGAGGCCAGTGAGGGACGCGCACGGGAGAAGGGCATGTCGCTAGAGGAACACAGATCCGCGGAGCCGCTCTCGGCCCGTGAGATCGTCACCACGCGCGTCTTCGCCGCGCCGCGCGAGCGCGTGTTCCGAGCGTGGACCGACCCGGAGCACCTGGTGCGGTGGTGGGGGCCGAAGGGGTTCACGAGCACCTTTCAGGCCTTCGACCTGAGGCCGGGTGGCGTCTGGCGCTTCGTCATGCACGGCCCCGATGGGGTCGATTACAAGAACAAGAGCGTCTTTGTCGAGATCGTGCGACCCAAGCGGATCGTCTTCCAGCATGTGTCGGGGCCGGCGTTTCTGGTGACGGCCACCTTCGCCGAGCAAGCCGGCAAGACCAAGGTCACCTTCCAGATGCTCTTCGAGACGGCCGCGGCCTGCGAGAAGGTCAAGGGATTCGCCGTCGAGGCGAACGAGCAGAACTTTGACCGCCTGGAGGCGGAGCTGGCCAGAATGTCGTGACGAGGGCGGGCGTCTTCGTCTGGAAGAAGCTGAGCGAACCCGCCGCCCGATGAGCGAGGACCCGTCCCGCACCCGCGAGAGCTACGACGAGATCGCCGCGACCTACACCGAGCGCATCTTCACCGAGCTGGCCGGGAAGCCGCTCGACCGGCACCTGCTGAACCGCTTCGCGGAAGACGTGCGGGACCACGGGCTGGTCGCGGGCGCTCGAGCTGGCCGACGGCGCGCTGGCGGGCATCGTCGCCTTCTACTCGCTCATCCACATCGGCGAGGGCGAGATGGGGTCCACCCTGCGCGAGCTGCGGCGGGTCCTGGCGCCCGGCGGGCTCCTGCTCGTCGCGTTTCACATCGGCGAGGAGACCGTGCACCGCGACGAGCTCTGGGGCCACGCGGTGTCGCTGGACTTCCGCTTCCTGATGCCTTCGCCTATGGTCGCGCACCTCGCGGCGGCCGGCTTTCTCGTCATGGAGCGCACCGAGCGGGAGCCGTACCCGGAGGTCGAGCATCCGAGCCGCCGCTGCTATCTCCTCGCCCGCTCACCCGCGGATCAGTAACACCAGGCCCGAGACGAACAGCACGGCGAACACCACGCGGCGGAAGCGGGCGCGGTCGAGCCGGTTGAAGAGCAGCATGCCCGCCGCGAGCCCGGCCACCGCGGGCGCCGCGTAGAGCCAGGTGAGGCGCCAGATCTCGCGGTCCAGCAGGCCGGCCCACCAGTAGCCGAGCATGATCACCGCTTGGTTGACGATCAGGAAGGCCTGGATATTGGCCTTCACGGTGCGCGGGCTCCAGTCCTGGGCCGCCGCGTAGAGGATCACCGGCGGGCCGGGCGTGCCGATCGCCCCGCCCAGCAGGCCCGCCGCGAGCCCGGCGCCGAATCCCCAGCCGCGGCCGTGGAGCCGCTCGGGGTAGAGCCCGAACCATTCGAGGGCCACGATCACGAGCAGCACCAGGCCGATGAGGCGCTTCAGCACGTCGGGCGGCAGCCCGGCCAGGAGCCAGACGCCGGCCGGGGTCGCCAGGATGGTGCCGGCCACCAGCTCGGTCATGCCGTGCAGCGTGAAGTCGCGGCGCAGCGGGATGAAGATGACCACGGTGAAGACGGCCGCGTAGACCGTGATCAGCACGATCGCCTCCGCGGGCGACATCAGGAACGGCAGGAAGGCGAGCGAAACGAGGCCGATGCCGAAGCCAGCCAGCCCCTGGACGAAGCAGGCCGCCGCGATGACCAGCGCGCCGACCAGCCAGGCGAGGGACAACGAAGCGGCGCCTAGAACTTGGTCGGCCAGCCGGCCAGGCGGTGCCGGCCGATGGCGGAGCGCGTGCGCGCCTGGGTGAGGAAGCGCGCCAGCCGCTCGGGCCCGCCCATGGCGCGCGCCTTCGCGCGCCGGGCGTGGAAATCCTTCATCCGCTCGTCCCAGGCCATGGCGGGGCATTGTAGCAGCCCCTCGCCATTCCGGAAGCGCTTGGGTACACTGCGGGAGCGGATTTCATCCACGCCATCGGAGGCCACGCGCAATGACGCATCTGAAGGTCAATCGCACCGAGCTCACGCCGGTGAGCTTCCTCGTCCGCAGCGCCTACGTTTTCCCGGACAAGGCGGCGGTGGTGCACGGGAGCCGACGCTACACCTACCGGCAGCTCGCCGAGCGGGTGAACCGCCTGGCCTCCGCGCTGCGGGCGGTCGGCCTGCAGAAGCACGACCGCGTAGCGTTCCTCTGCCCCAACATCCCGCCCATGCTCGAAGCGCACTACGGCGTCCCGGCCGCGGGCGGCATCCTGGTGGCGATCAACACCCGGCTCTCCTCCGACGAGATCGGCTACATCCTCCAGCACTCGGGCTCGAAGTTCCTCTTCGTGGACGCGGAGCTCGAGGGGCTCATCAAGCCGCTCGATCTGGGCGACATGAAGGTGGTGCGCGTGGACGACACCGGCGCCGCCGGCGATCCCTACGAGGATTTCCTGGCGGGCGGCTCGCCCGAGCCGGTCGAGAGCTGGCTCGAGAGCGAGGACGAGACCATCTCGATCAACTACACCTCGGGCACGACCGGGCGGCCCAAGGGGGTCATGTACTCGCACCGCGGCACCTGGGTCAACGCCATCGGCGAGATCACCGAGACGGGCATCTCCTTCGATGTGAAGTATCTGTGGACGCTCCCCATGTTCCACTGCAACGGCTGGTGCTTCACCTGGGGCGTCACCGCGGTCGGCGGCACCCACGTCTGCCTTCGCCGGGTGGAGTCGGGTCGGATCTGGGACCTGATCGATCGGGAGGGCATCACCCACTACAACGGCGCGCCCACCGTCCAGATCGGCGTCGTCAACGACCCCAAGGCGCACAAGCTCGATCGGCCGGTGACGGTGACGGTAGCCGGCGCGCCGCCGTCCCCCACGCTCCTGGGCAAGCTCAAGGAGCTGGGCTTCCGCCCCGTCCACGTCTACGGCCTCACCGAGACCTACGGCCCCCACACCGTGTGCGCCTGGCACGCGGAGTGGGACGCGCTGCCCGGTGAGGAGCAGGCGCGGCTGGCCGCCCGGCAGGGGCAGGGCTACGCGCTCTTCGACCTCGCCCGCGTCGTGGACGGGAACATGAACGACGTGCCGCGCGACGGGGAGACACTGGGCGAGGTGGTGATGGCTGGCAACAACGTGATGAAGGGGTACTTCGAGCAGCCGGACGCCACCGCCGAGGCCTTCCGCGGCGAGTGGTTCCACTCGGGCGACATCGGGGTCTGCCACCCCGACGGTTACATCGAGCTGCGCGACCGCAAGAAGGACATCATCATCTCGGGGGGCGAGAACATCTCGACCATCGAGGTCGAGCAGTGCGTGGCGCGGCACCCCAGCGTGATGGAGTGCGCGGTGGTGGCCATCCCCGACGACAAGTGGGGCGAGCGGCCGAAGGCCTTCGTGACGCTCAAGCCCGGCCAGAGCGCCACCGACAAGGACATCATCGAGTTCTGCAAGCAGCACATCGCCCACTTCAAGGCCCCGGCCGCCGTCGAGTTCGGCGACTTGCCCAAGACCTCGACCGGCAAGGTGCAGAAGTTCGTGCTGCGCGACCGGGAGTGGAAGGGGCGAGCGAAGCGGATCAACTGATGGATCGCGCGGCGGTCGGTCACGTTCCGGGCCGGGGCCGGCGGCGGCAGGGGGGTGACGGGGGGCCTCTACCCACGGTGCGCTGGGCTTCGGCCACCCGCTCCGGAGTTCCCAATCTCGGCGGGGGCGGGCC
>WNFH01003054.1_pt1 | contig 11775 bp, 12 predicted proteins | sample 5400411 | NCBI WGS metagenome assembly WNFH01 (sample SAMN13153347, study PRJNA577476) | soil metagenome | isolation source: 200 cm saprolite under Douglas fir tree site 2 hole 3 | place: USA:California | collected 2015-04-18
GATCGCGGTCACCATCCCGGGATCAGCCGATGTCATCCCGGCGCGCGTCGGTGGCTGGGCCATCGCCGGGTTGATTTCGACAGGGGCAGGCGTCGCACTTTGGCCGCTGTTCGAGCGCGTGACCACGCACCACCAGGCGGCGAAGGCTCTCCTTGCCGTCGCGGATCTCGTCGAAGGCATGGGCTCGGCGGCCGGTGAGAGCGACCTACCACGCCTCGAGGAGGCTGCGCGCCAGAAAGTGGAGACGGCCCGGCATTCCCATGCTGCGATGGCCAAGCGCCCCACCGGGCCGGCTCGCCGGGCCCGGGCATTCGCCCAGCTCCTCATCGAGCTCGAAAGGCTCATCGAGATCATCGAGCGCCCGTTCACCGAGCAGCGACCGGTGGTGCGTCCGGGCCTGGCCGAAGCGGACCGGCTCGTGGCTTCAGTCGTCGCCGCCTTACGCTCGAGCGCGGACGTGCTGACGGGCGGCGCTGAACCGGATCTTCATGCCATCGAGGTGGCGCGCGAAGAGCATCGCGCCGCTCGAGACCGTTGGGCGGCCGAGCAGCTGCGGGCCGGCCGGCCGGTTGAGCAGGTTCTCGATGGGCTCGATTTCGACGACACGCTTCGCGTCGTGTCGTACCTGGCATTCGCAGTGGGCGGCAACGCCATCACCGCCGCGGGTGCAAGACCCGAGGTCGGCGACAGCGCGGTACATGTTCTGCAGACCATCCGCACTCACCTCGAATCGCCGTCGACCGTGCTGCAAGGCAGCCTTCGGGTGGCGATCGGCCTGGCCCTTGCCGTCTGGGTCGCCCGCACGTTCGATTTCTCGCACTCCTTCTGGATCGTGTTGGGAACGATCCAGGTCTTACGCAGCAACGCGTTGGGGACCGGGCGAACGATCTTCCTGGCCGTGGCAGGCAACGCGATCGGCGTTGTCGTCGGCGGGCTGTTCGCGGCGGTCGCCGGGAACCACCCGGCGCTCATGTGGGCCGCATTTCCAGTCGCCGTCTTCGGGGCCGCATACGCAGCCACGACGATCGGTTTCATGCTCAGCCAGGCCGCCTTCACCATCAATCTGATCGTGGTTTTCAACCTGATCTCACCGACCGGTTGGCAGATTGGCCTCGTGCGGATTGAAGACCTGGTGGTCGGCGCCCTCATCAGCCTGGTCGTCGGTCTGCTGCTGTGGCCGCAGGGAGCCCGGCGCGAGCTCGCACGTGGTTTGGGGAGCTCGTATCGAGGCCTGGTTGCGTACCTGGACCAGGGCTTCGATCGTGTCCTCGGGTTCGAGGCTGCGAGCCCGGCCGACCCTGCTCGGCAGATCGTGGTGCGCGCACGCGATCGCGCTGACGAGGCCTTCGACACGTTCTTGACCGAGCGGGGGGTCGGCTCATCCGACCAGGAAACGGCGGCTTTGCTGCTTTCTTCGGCCAACCACGCGATCCTGGCGGGCGACCTCCTCGGCGTCATCGCCGGCCCTTTGGGTTATTCGGCTGCCAGCTGCGCCGACGGCGCTGCCGAGGTGCGAGGGCAAGTCCGCGCATTGCTCGGAACGTACGTCGGTCTCGCCGACCGCTTGAGCTTGTCGCGTGCGACCGAGCCTGAGTCCCGAGTTTCCACAGCCGCGCTGCGAGAGGCTGAGCTCAATTGCCTGCGCCGGTGGCGATCCGACACTGAGGTCGGGAGAGGCGCGATGTCCGTGGTGATGGCGGGCGAGTGGGTGCAAAACCTCGCCCGCCTGGAGAGCGACCTGGAAGAAGCGGTGGACACCGTCGTCGAAGCAGCCCGCAAACCGTGGTGGCGCTGACCGCCGGCGGCGCTTTTGAACGGATTGGCGATTAAGAGAAGGGCGAGACCGGTCGCTCCTGCAGCGCTCCGTCAACGTACAGATCGACCTTCTCGTTGTAGAAGCAGAGCAGGTTCTCGATCTTGGGGATCTCCGGAATCGGCCGAGGATAGCCCCAGACGAAGTCCTTGTACGTCTTGTCGCCTAGCTGCAACGACCAGTAGCTGGCCGCACCTTTGTAGGGGCAGTGCGTGACCGTGTCGGTTGCGTGAAGCAGGTCCATCCGAACGTCCAGCTTGGGGATGTAGTAGCGCGTGGGCAGGCCGGTCTCGTAGAGAAGCACTGGCCGGTTGGTCTCCGCAATCACCTGACCGTCGACCTCGACCCGCACGTGCCGAGAGCTGTGGACTGTGTCAACTCTGCTGTAGGGGTCGCGTGGGTGAACGAAAACTTCCTCGTCCTCTTCGTACCAGGCGTCGACCGCATTCCAGTAGAAGGCGATGTGATCCTGCAGAGGAGCCAGATCGCCACTCGGCTTCTCGTAGCTCCACGCCAGGTTGTCGGTTGTCCGACTCTCGGTGTGGGAGCGCCACCGAACCGTGCCTGTGGCAGCCTCGGGTGAAGACTCTTTGCGCTCCAGCAGCTCCATGTTCACGTCCTCGATTGGGAACCAGTAGACCGGTGGACGCTTGGTCTCGAAAACGAGCAGCACTTTCTGGCTGTCCGCGAGCAGCTGGTTGGCGAAGTAAGCGCGGACTCTTCGCGGGCTCACCTCGGTGTGCACACCGTCTTTGAGTCTCGCCCGTTCAGCGGCCGAATGAACCTGGGTCAGGGCTTGAGTATTCATATAGATCGGAACCCGGCCAGAGGCAGAAATCTTCCCTCAGCGGCCTATTGGGAATTGGGGACCAGTGGCGATGGATGCTTTGGCTGGTACAGACGAATTTCGCCTCCGCCGGGAAGCTGGATCTTGATCACGGATCCCCACCTGGCTTCTTCGACTTCGGAACACCGGACGTTCTTGTCCGCAAGGGCCGTCAGATCGGCGTTCAGATCGTCAGACATGAAATAGAGTTCGTGCCCAGCATTGTCTTCGGCCGGATGAATGGCCATTTCTGCCGGTGGCAGGGCAAAGATCAGCCAATCGTGACCGGCATCCACCGATGAAAATCCGAGCACGTCTCGGAAGAAGGCGCGATCTGCGCTCGGATCCTTGCTGTACACGATCACGTGGGCGCCAAAGATCATGTGCTCGCTCCTTTTCGATGCGCCTCACACAGTGAGGACGACGTTGCCTGTCTTCTGCTCCGTTTCGACGTACCGCGTCGCCTCGACCACGTCCTCCAATGCGTGGGTCCGATCGATGACCGGTCGGAACTTCCCGGCCTCGACGAGCTGCTTGAGGAAGAGGACGTCCTGCTTCGTCTGTCGAGGTGGGATCTGGAACACCACCTTCTTGTCTCCGAACCGTGGCGTCCACAGGGCCAGGACAAGATTCTCGAATCCGTCGGTGGGCAGGTACATACCGCCAGGCTCGAGCGAGCCCTGGCAGCGCTTGAACGAGTGCTTGCCGACCGCATCGAAGATGACGTGGTACCTCTGGCCGTTCTTGGTGAAGTCTTCCTGGGTGTAGTCGATCACCCTGTCCGCTCCGAGCGATTTCACGAGCTCGAGGTTTTTCGTGTTGCACACCGCGGTGACGTCGGCGTCGAAATGCCTGGCCAGCTGAACTCCCGCGGTGCCGATGGCTCCGGACGCACCGTAGATAAGGATCCTGCGCCCCTTGTGGAGATCTGCGGCGGTCAAGCACGTCAGCGCATTCAGGGCTCCGTCGCTGATGGGCGCAGCCTCCCCGAAGCTCATGCCGGCCGGCATGTGTGCGATGCGAGCGCTCTCGCGCATGCACATGTACTCCGCGTGTGCACCGAACCTGAGGCCGCTGTTGCCGAAGACGCGGTCTCCGATTGCGAACTCCTTGACAGCCGCGCCGACAGCTCCGACCTCTCCGGCAAACTCGCTGCCGAGGATCGGCTGCCTCGGCCCGCGGAGGCCGGAGACCATCCGGCTGAGGACCGAGACGGCCAGGCCACTTTTTCGATTCGCTTCGCGGGTGTGGACGTCCAGCCGGTTGACGGTGGTGGCGTGGACCTTGATGAGGACCTCGTCCTCCTTGGGGACAGGCAGCTCGATGTCTGCGATTCGCAGGACCTCCGGCGGCCCGTACCGATCGTAGACAACCGCCTTCATGAGTGTTCTGTACGGATCATGGTTACGATCCCGGTCGAGAACAGGTAGAGCCCGAAGAGCACCGCCATCATCGCAAAGCTGGGGGGCAGGGTCGGAACCAAATAGCTCAGGGTGAGGCCCGACCAGGTCGCCGCCAGGGCGATGCCGGCGCTGAGCGCCATGCCTGCATAAGGACGCGTGGTCAAGTTGCGAGCTACGGCCGCCGGGGTCGCCATCAGGCCGAGGATGAGCAGCGCTCCGGTGACCTGCACCGCTTCGCTGGCGACGACTGCCACGAGGAGGAGAAACGCTCCGCCGAGCACGCCGACCCGGATTCCCTGCGCCGCGGCCGCGGCCGAGTCAACCGAGGCAAACAGCAGCGGGCGTGCGATCACAAGGAGACACACGACGGCGCCGAGGCTGACGAAGACGGCGGTTCGCGCCTGGCCGGCCGAGATTCCGAACACGCTTCCGAACAGGACTCCGACTCCGCCGGTGCTGTTGGAGGTCGCATGGCCCGAAACGTAGATCGATATGAAGAGAGCCCCAAGGCCGAGGATCAATGCGAAGAAGACTCCGATCTCGACGTCGCCTGCGCGCGAAGCCACAGATAGCGAGTTGAGCACCACGGCGGCGAGGACTGTCGCGACGAGCAGCCCGAAAAGCTCGTTGACTCCGAAGGCCAGGGCGGCGACACCGCCGGTGAACGCCACGTGGCTCATGGCGTCGCCCGCGAAGACCTGGCCGCGGAGGACGAGGAAGTAGCCGGCCAGGCCCGCCGCAAGCGCAATCCCTGTCGAGGCGAGCAAGGCATTGCGCATGAACTCGTGCGCGAACATCCCGTCCAAGAGGTCCACGTCAGGCTCCGCTGAACTGGCGCGCCATTCGCGCGACTGCGTAAATGACGAACCCAACCCCGGTGACCAGGAAGCCGATCGGAAGGTCGGTGAAGTAGGAAATCGTCAGCCCGGACCAAACGATGATCAACCCGAGCCCGACTGACACGAGCATCGCGAGTCCCGGCCGGGCTACCAGCTGATTGGCGGCGGCCGCGGGCATCACCAACAGGGCAAACACCAACAGCGCGCCGGTGATCAACGCGGTGCTGGCAATGGCAAGACCGAGGACCACCAGGAACCCGATCGACAGCACCCGCACCGGAACTCCGGCGGCGGCCGCGGCAGGCTCGTCAACGGAGAGGTACAGCAATGGCCTGCCGATCACCGCCAGGGCGGCGAGCGCGACGACCGCGATCGCCAGCAACAGCAGCACCTGTGCGCGCGTGACACCGAGGAAGGTGCCGAAGAGGATGCTGTAGACGCCTTCGAGTAAGCCCTTGTACAGGCTCACGAAGAGAAAGCCGAGACCGAGCATGAAGGCCTGGATGGTCCCAATCGCAGCCGACTCGGCGTGCAGGTCGCGCACTGCTCCCCGCCCGAGCACCCCGATGCCCAGGCCCGAGGCGGTGCACAGGACCGCCAGCCCCAGCAGCTGCGGCAGCCCGAACAGAATCGCCCCCGCGGCGCCGGGGAACCCGACAATCGCCAGGGTATGGCCGGCGAACGCCTCGCCGCGAAGGACCACGAAATAGCCGACGATCCCCGCCAGCACCGCGGCCGTCGTTCCTGCCAGGAAAGCGTTCTGCATGAACTGATAGGCGAAGAGCTGGTCGAGGGCGTCAATCATGGGCGTGGTACGAGATCGCTTCGGGTTGCTGGCCGACGACGAACAGCCGGCCGTCGCTGGTGCGGAGCACCTCGATGTGGGCGTTGTAGAGCTCGCTCAATTTCTCGCTTGTGATGACTTCCTCTGGTCGTCCAATCACGGCGCTCCCACCCGCCATGTAGATCACCCGGTCGAGGTCGCCAAGGATTGGGTTGACGTCGTGGGCGACCATGATCACGGTCACGCCCTCGCTCCTGCAGATGTCGCGCGCGAGCGCCGAGATGGCCTGCTGGTTGCCCAGGTCCAGGCTTTCCAGCGGTTCGTCCATGAGCAGCATCCGCGGACCGCGCACCAGCGCGCGCGCGATGAGGATTCGCTGCTGCTCGCCACCACTCAGCTCTCCGACTGGACGGCCGGCGTACGCAGCCGCCCCGACCACCTCGAGGACCTCATCGAGTCGCCTCGCCATGTCTCGACTGCCCGGCCCGAACGGAAGCGGCAGGCCCCAGCGGTTGCCATCTAGACCGAGGCGCACCAGGTCACGGGCGCGCAGTCGCAGGGACGAGTCGAAGCTGTGTCGCTGGGGGAGATACCCGAGCAAGCTCGCCGCCTCGTGTGGCGGGCGGCCGAATACCTCCAGGCTGCCGGCAGTCAGCGGCAGGAGCCCGAGGATGGCCTGGATCAGAGTCGACTTGCCGACGCCGTTGGGGCCCAGCACCGCGACATACTCACCCGTCTCGACGCGAAGCGTCACCCCCTTCCAGATGGATCGGCCGGCGCGGCTGACGGCTGCGTCCTCCAGCTGCAGCGCCGCCGTCCCTATGGCGGCCCGCTGATTGGGCGCTTCGGCTTGCAACGCCCCTACTTTGCGCTAGCAAGCGCGTCACTCAGCGCTTGCAGCTGCTTCGACTGCCAATCCTGGAAGGTGAGGTTGGCCGGGTCGAGAGTCTCGGTCACGGATGTCACCGGGATGCCCTTCGCCCTCGCCTTGTCGACCAGCGCCTGCACGTCCGGCGTCGAGTTCTGGCTGTTGAAGACCAGGACCTTGATCTGCTTGCTCGCGATCTGGGCGTCCATGGTCGCCTTGTCGGCGGCAGTGGGATCAGTGCCCTCGCTGATCGCCTTCAAGAATCCGGGCGGGCTGATCAGGTTGAGGCCGAGGTCAGGAGCCATGTAGGCGAAGATGCTCTCGGTCGCGCCGACCGGCGTGCGGGAGTATTGCTGCTTGATCCCGGCGCGAAGATCGTCGTACTGCTTCAGGCCGGTAGTCATGTAGGTGTCGTGCCGGCTCGTGAAGTAGCTGGTGTCGGCTGAATCGAGCCGCTGAAGCTGCGCGGTGATCGCGTCGATCACGTTGCGCAAAAAGGTCGGGCTGTACCACATGTGCGGGTTACCGCCCTCGGTTACCCCGTTGAGCTTGCCCACGTCGAGGAGCGCGCGCGAGCTGCTCGGATTGGCATCGATGAGCTTCTGCGCCCATGGGTCATAGCCGGCGCCGTTCTCGATCACGAAAGCCGCGCCGGCGATGGCGCGGGCGTCAGAGGCCGTCGGTTCGTAGGCGTGGGGGTCGGTCTGCGGGTTGGTGATGATGCTCCGGACTCTCGCGTGTGAGCCGGCCAGCTGGGTCGCGATGCTGCCCCAGAAGTTCTCTATGGCGACCACATTGATGGTCCCCGAGTCTGCAGATGTCGAGATTCCGCAGGCAGTCGCAAACGAAACGACGGCGCCCAGGACGGCCAGCGCAACCAGGGCCGACCTGGGCGCGAAATGCACGCTCGCGACCGCCGATACTGACACGGCCAGCAGCATAGCAGTTGCGCATGTAACATGCGCAAGGCCCTTGCGCTACAATGGCGGCATGCCCAGACCCAGTCCGGTGCGCGACCGGGTTCGCGACCTCGTGCTGAGCGGCTCGCTACATGCGTGGACGATCGAGGAGCTGCTGGCGCGCGTGCGCAGGGACGTGGCGACCGCGGATTACTCGACCGTCTTCCGGGCCGTGTCGTATCTAGAGGGGAAAGACCTGATCCGCAGGGTCGACGTCGGCGATGGACGCGGTCGATACGAGACAGCGGACCGCCATCACGACCATGTGCAGTGCGAGCGCTGCGGACGGATCTCGGAGAGCGGCACGCGATGTCTCCTGGAGAACGCCGCCGAGAAGGTCAGCAAGGCCACCGGGTACAGGATTCTCTCGCACCACCTGGTGTTCACGGGGCTCTGCCCGGAGTGCGCGGCGGCCCGCTGACCGGAAGACTGGCCGGCTTGGTTCAGTCGCCGAAGAATTCCAGGAGCACGGGCGCCAATGCTGAGGGGACGATGTCATGGGTTTGCCCCTCAAGCGCGCGCACGTGACCGTTGGGTAGCGCTTTCGCCAGCGCGTTCGCACCGCTGCCCATAAAGGCGGGGCTGTCGCTGCCATAGATGACGAGCGTCGGCGTTTTGATGAACTGTAGCTGGGCCGTTGGCAGCTCGAGGTCACCGACGATCATCGCCTCGTAGACCAGGGTGTGCGCGGTGGCTTCGAGCGCCGGCCTGAATGGCGCGTGCCTCAACTGGGCGACGACCGGTTCGGGAATTCCGACCAACTTGGTTTGGAACAGCTCGACTGCTTCGCCGCGCCGGCCCGACGCGATGAGCTCGGCGAGTTGGTCGCTCATCTCCTTCGAGGGCCGCGGACGGTCATCGCCGACCAGGAACGGCGCTTCGTATAGGGCCAGCTTGGTGATGTTGAGACCACTGGCCGCTGCATCGAGGGCGAGAGTGCCACCCGACGAATAGCCGAACACTCGCGCCGCTCCGCCGGCTTCGCGAATGAGCGCATCGAGATCCTCGATTTCGCGCTCGACCGCGTAGGGCTGGGTGTCGCCACTGGCGCCGCGGCCACGCCGATCGTAGTTCAGCACCGTGAACCGCGACTCCAGGGCCTTGGCCAGGGGCGCACCGGTCGATCGATCGTTGAAGGCCCCTACCACGAGGATGACGGGCGGGCCCTCCCCCGCCCGATCGAAGACGATCTTGGTACCGTCAGCCGAAAGTGTCGTTCTCATCGAATACCTCCCAAAATCCGTGGTGTTTCCCGCTTAGACGGAAATGGGGGGGAAACTGTTCGCTTCTATTCAGATTGTCGGCGGGAGCCCGAACGCCGCGAATATGTCGGCTCTTATGAACCTGGTGATCTCGACCACCAGGTCCCCCTCCAACCGAAGGACATCGATGCCGAGCGCGCGGTACTCGGAGTCGCCCGTCCGCCGAACGTAAGCCGCCACCGCCGGCTGCCGATTGGCGGCGGTCGCCACGGTCCGGAGCTGGCCCAGATAGCTGGGCGAGCTGGGGTCGGTCGAGAATTCGAAGGCGGTCGCGATGTTCACGCGCCCCTGGAACCAGGTTGGGTACGGCGGCATGGTGAGGCGTGCCTCCTCGCGCAAGAGTGCTGTCAATGCAACGACGTCCGCCCGCTCGGTGGCTTCCATGTAGCGCTCGAGCAGCTTCCGCTCTGCGATGGTAGGTGTCGCCGCTGTAGACCACTCGAGCCTGGGCTCAGGCAGTCGTTTTCGCATAGACGATCGTGCGCGATGCAGAGCGCTGTTCACCGAGGACACGCTCTCGTCGATCAGGTCGGCGGTCTCTTTGGCCGACCATCCGAGCGCGTCGCGAAGGATCAGGATCGCCCGCTGCTTGGGAGGGAGGTACTGGATGGCGACGAGGTAGGCAAGCTCGATGGTTTCCCTCGCGATGACCACCGCGTCAGGCCCGGAGTCGCTGGACGCAATCTGGTCGAGGAGCCGGTCGGGATAGGGCTGGATCCAGTCGACTTTGTACGAGTCCGTGGCTTGAGGGCTTTCGATTGATTGGAGCCGGCGGGATTTGCTCTCGATAAGGTCGAGGCACGCGTTCGTCGCAATGCGGTAAAGCCAGGTGCGAACCGTGGACCGTCCCTCGAATCCGGCCCGGCCCTTCCACGCCCGCAGGAGGGTCTCCTGAACCAGGTCTTCCGCCTCATCGAAAGAGCCCAGCATCCGGTAGCAGTGCACGTGGAGCTGCCGCCGATAGGGCTCGGTGAGAGCCGCGAACGCCGTCTCATCTCCTGATTGGACACCGGCAACGAAGGCAGCGTCTTCCTGATTTGCGGTGCGACTGCTCAAGGGACCAACTTAAGCCCTTCCGACGCGGCTGTAAGTGGCCATGAAAGCCCCCGCGTTATAGGTCCCGATTTCGGCACGTCTCGCGCCAAACGCGCCCCTGGAGATCGCGGCATGGGCGCCGGTGGCGTCAGAAGCGCCGAATTCGATCGGCTCCTAGCTCCGGCCCCAGACCGAACCGGCCACGCGTCCCACCAGTTCGAGCTTGCGCTTCTGCTGTTCGTGGCTGATCCGGTTGCCCTCTATCGTCGAAGCGAACCCGCACTGCGGGCTGAGCGCCAATCGCTCGAGCGGGACGTAGCGCGACGCCTCCTCGATCCGTTTCTTCAGATCGGTCTCGGTTTCGAGCTCAGGCTTCTTGGTCGTCACAAGGCCAAGCACGGCGACTCGATCTTCAGGTAGGTGCACAAGCGGCTCGAAGCCTCCTGAGCGCTGGTCGTCGTACTCGAGCAGGAACCGGTTGAAGAGCGTCTTCTCGAAGATGCGCGAGATCGGCTCGTAGTCACCTTCGGCGTAGTACTTGCTCTGGTTGTTGCCGCGACACACATGGAGCCCAAACGTCACGCCAGGATGGCCCTGGATGATCGCGTTGTCGAGCTCGATGCAGCGATCGATCATCTCCTCAGGGTCGCTCCCCCGCTGCCGGTACCCCTCCCGCATAGTCGGGTCGAGGAGGGCCCCGTACTGCGGCGCGTCGATCTGGATGTAGGTGCAGCCGAGGCGAGCCAGCTCATCCACCTCGCGCCGAGAGAGGTCGACCACGTCCGCGAGGTACTCGTCGCGGGTCGGGTATGCGCCCCTCGACTTTTCCGGGTCGTAGTAGGCGGCAGCCTGCTGGGCGCTGATCATCGTCACCTTGCCAGGACCGCCCGCGTCCGACCGAAGAAACGTCCACTCTTCGCTGCACATGCTTCGCTTCCAGCGCAGGCGATTGACCACGACGGGACGCTTGAGGATCAACTGCTCCCCGCTCTCGTCTCGGAATGGAATCGCCCAGCCGCCCTCGCGGTCGAATCCCTCGAAGGCGTCGATGAGGTTGCCGTAGAAGGCGTAGCGACGGAGCTCGCCATCGGTCACCACATCGATGCCGGCCCGTTCCTGGACCTCGATCGCGGACCGGACCGCCGCATCTTCGACTGCCTTGAACTCCGCCTGCGTCATCTCGCCGGACTCCAGCCGCTTGCGGGCGCCGACCAGGTCAGGCGGTCGCAGGAGGCTGCCGACGACCTCGGCTCGCCAGGTTGGTAGCTGGGTCATCTCAATTCCTCCTGGCGTGGTCAGAGGGCGAAGAACACCGTCTCGGATTCACCCTGCAGCCGGATGTCGAAACGCAGGACCTGGCCCTCGGAGTGCGCGATCAGCGTACGACGGCGAGCAGGATCGATGAGGTTGAGACTGCGATCGCTCGCGTTCGCCGTCTCTTCGTCCGGAAAGTACATTCGGGTCGCCAGGTGGCGGAGCAGGCCACGAGCGAAGATCGTCACTTCCAGATGTGGCGCTTCGACGCCGGCAGCCGGTTTCATGACGGTGAAATGGAACACCCCTTCCGCGTCCGTCCGGCAGCGCGCAAACTGCTGCCCGCCCCACATTTCCACCAGCCCATCCGGCACTGGATCGCCGGCTCCGTCCAGCAGCTGTCCCTCGATGCGGAGCGCGGTCTGATCGCGGGCCGCGTGATGGCCATCCTCGAACGGAAGCGCGTAACCGAAAAACGGGCCGACCGTCTGTGAGGGCGTCGGTATCCGGTGTTCGCCCAACCTAAGGCTCTCGAGGCGTGGCGTTGCGACCACGCAGGGTGATGTCCCATCGGTAGCCGAGGGCCCAATCCGGTTCGGTGAGTTCAAGGTCAAGCGCGGCCACCAGCAGGTCGCGACCACGCTGGTCGGGTATCGATTGGAGGATCGGATCGAAGGGCATCAACGGGTCACCCGGAAAATACATCTGGGTCACGAGCCTGCTTCCAAGCGA
>WNFH01005084.1_pt1 | contig 11775 bp, 9 predicted proteins | sample 5400411 | NCBI WGS metagenome assembly WNFH01 (sample SAMN13153347, study PRJNA577476) | soil metagenome | isolation source: 200 cm saprolite under Douglas fir tree site 2 hole 3 | place: USA:California | collected 2015-04-18
TCGACCTCGAGGAACCGGAGATCGAGAACGCGACGGCCATCGCCAACGAACTGGGCGCCGCGCAGATCCTGCAGCGACAGAATCCGGGGCTGTTCATCTCGATCACCATGCCGGCCACCACCACCGGCGCGAACTATTTCGGCCAGCAACTGCTCAACGAGGCCAAGACCTTGGGATTCACCCCGAACAACTACACGATCATGCCGTTCGACGGCGGCTTCAGCGGCGGCTCCTCGCAGGTCACCGCGTTGCAGGATTTCAACGCCCAGCTGGTGAGCACGTTCGGCTGGACCAGCGCGCAGGCCTATGCCCGCGAAGGCTTCTCCGGAATGAACGGCCGGACAGACATAGGCGAATACTTTTACCAGAACGATTTCCAGAAGGTACTGTCCTTCGCGGAGAGTTCCGGCCTGAGCCGGTACACGTTCTGGTCGGTCAACCGGGACCGTCAATGCAACCCGGTCAACAACAATGGCGTGACCTCCAGCGAGTGCAGCAGCGTCGCGCAGAATTCCTGGGATTTCGCCGCGTACACGGTGGCGTTCGCCAATCACGCACCGGTGACGCCGCCGACCCCGACCCCGACGCCGACGCCAAGCCCGACTCCGACTCCGACGCCAACCCCGACTCCCACCCCGACCACGGGGGGCTGCACGGCGGCCGCCTGGGTCTCGAACATCGCGTATGTCAGCGGTGATGTGGTGTCTTACGGCGGCGTCAAGTGGACCGCCAACCAGTGGAACTACAACGAGGTTCCGGGCGGCGCATCGGGCGCCTGGAACAACGACGGCCCCTGCTGACCCTGGCTCTCAGCCGACCGGCGCCGGGCGGCCCGGCTGCGGGCGGCCCGGCTGCGGGCGGCCCGGTCGGGTCAGCCTCCGGCGGGTGAGCTGCGCTGGATCTGGAGCAGGAACTCAGCGTTCGAGGAGGTTGAACGGGTCTTGCTCAACAGCAGTTCGATGGCCTGCTGGGAGTCGAGTTCGGCCAGGACCCGTCGCAGCTTGGCGGTGACGGCGTGTTCTTCCGGTGACATCAGCAGGTCGTCCCGGCGGGTGCTTGACGGCGTCACGTCGATAGCGGGGAATATGCGCTTCTCAGCGAGGTCGCGGCGGAGCCGCAGTTCCATGTTCCCGGTGCCCTTGAACTCCTCGAAGAACACGTCGTCCATCCGGGATCCGGTCTCCACCAGCGCGGTGGACAGGATGGTCAGGGAACCACCGTGCTCGATGTTGCGGGCGGCGCCGAGGAATTTGCGGGGCGGGTAGAGCGCGCTCACCGCTACTCCGCCGGCCAGGATGCGGCTGCTGGGCGGTGCGGCGATGTTGTAGGCACGGCCGAGCCGGGTGATGGAGTCGAGCAGCACGACGACGTCGCGGCCCATTTCCACCAGCCGCTTGGCCCGCTCGATGGCGAGTTCCGCCCGCGCGATGTGCTCCTCGGCGGCTTGATCGAAGGTGGCGGAGATGACCTCGCCGTGTACCGTCCGCTCCAGGTCGGTGACCTCTTCCGGCCGTTCCCCGACGAGCACGACCATCAGGTGGACTTCCGGATGGTTGGCGGCGATCGCCGCGGCGATCGCCTGGAGCACCATGGTCTTGCCGGCCTTGGGCGGAGACACGATGAGACCGCGCTGGCCCTTGCCGATCGGGCTCACCAGGTCGATGATCCGCGCTATCGGCGAGCCGCCCGCAGACTCGAGGCGCAGGCGCTCCTGTGGGTGAAGGGGTGTCAGCGCGGCGAAGTCGGGGCGCTGGATGGCCTGCTGGGGTTCGAGGCCGTTGACGGTGTCGAGGCGGGCCAGCACGGCGTATTTGTCCCGCGTCCGGCCCTGGCGGGGGGCCTGGATGGCGCCCTCGATGTGGTCGCCCTTGCGCAGCCCGTACTGGCGGACCTGGGCGACGGACAGGGAGATGTCGCCGGAACCCCGCTCGTAACCAGAACGGAGGAACGCTGTGCTGCCGCCGACATCAAGGATGCCCGACACCGTGATCGGCGGGTTGTCCTGGATCGGGGGCCTGTCCTGGATCAGGTGCTTGTCCTGGATCGGGGGGTTGTCCCGGATCCGGGGGTTGTCCCTGACCTCGGCGGCGGCCGGTCGCGAGCGCCGCCGGGTGGTGGTTGTCGTTGTCATATGGGAGTTCCTTTCATGGAACGGGGTAAATCTGGGTACGCCAAATAGAGGTGCCGGCGCGGCGCGGCGAAAATACGCATGCGCGCGGCGGCTGAGAAAAGAACATTGCCCGGGAAAGCAGATCCGGCACTTTGGGAACGCTCTACATCCGTACCCGGATCTTGCCGGGAAGGCTGGAGCCGAAGACCCTTCTCAGGGAGGACGCTGGCCCGTCGCGGCGGGAAGCATCACTTGTGGCGACTATATACCGCAACAGCGGTCCAATGCCAAATAATTCCTTGGCGGAGATGACCTGGCCGGGCACGCCGATGACGACCGAGTCGGGCGGCACCGGCCTGATTACGACGGCGTTGGCGCCAATGCGGCTGTCATGACCGATCGTGATCGGGCCGAGCACCTTGGCGCCGGCCCCGATGGCCACCCGGTCGCCCACGGTCGGATGTCGCTTGCCGCGCTCCAGCCTGTTACCGCCGAGAGTGACGCCATGGTAGAGCGTCACGTCGGTGCCGACCTCGGCGGTCTCCCCGATGACCACTCCGGTGCCATGGTCGATGAACAGCCCAGGACCGAGGACCGCGCCGGCTCGACCGCGACCAGCCGCACCGACGGCTTACGCTCCTTGAGCACCTCGCCCACGCCGGTGATCGTGCCGCCAGTGCCGACCCCGGCGACGAAGAGATCGACCGCTCCGTCGGTGTGGCTCACTGTCCGCGTCCCCGGGCTACCCGTCCCTGTCACCGAGCTACCCGTCCCGGTCAGGATCCCCGTCCCTGGCATCGGGCTCCCCGTCGCCGCGACCGGGCTCCTTGTCCTCGTCACCGGGCTTCCCGTCGCCGCGGCCAGGCTCTCCGTCGCCGCGACCGAGCTCCCCGTCTCGGCGACCGGGTTCCCCGTTGCCACACCCGAGCTCCCCGTTGCCACACCCGAGCTCCCCCGTCGCCGCGACCGAGTTCCCCGTCCCCGCCGTCAGGCTCCCCATCCCCGCCGGGCAGCAGCCCCCCGCCAGGGGGTGCGGCCGCGAATTGGAGCGGGCAGTTCGTCGGCTACGCCGGGGCTGCGTGGCAGCGCGCGTGGGGGTACACGTCGCAGAGCAGCTACGGGCAGGCCCAGCTCAGCGCGGTGGCTGACCCCTCCGCGCCGGGAGGCAGCCCGGCGCTGCAGGTGATATACGGCAAGGGCTCGTCCGCCAACCCCTGCGCTAACTGCCCCAAGCCCGGCGGCGGGCAGTTCTACACCTCGTTCGCCAGCGCAGGGCAGCCGGGCCTGCCCGTCGCGAGCGTGCTGTATCTGCGCTACTACGTCAAGTTCCCGGCAGGCTTCGATTTCGGCCGCGGCGGGAAGCTGCCCGGCCTGTACGGCGGATCGCCCGGCCAGGCCAGCGGTGGTCACCACGGGCAGGCGTTCAGCACCAGGTACATGTGGCGGAACCATCCCGTCGCCGGGAGCCTCAGCAACTGCTCCTCAGCCGTAGCCTGCGCGGAGGTCTACGTGTACGGCCCGCAGATCAGTCAGGGTTATGGGCTAGACGTTGGAGGCACGTGGAACTGGCCGGGCGACGACCGCTGGCACATGATCGAGCAGCGGGTGGACCGGGCCAACGGCGACATCACGGTGTGGTACGACGGCGTTCAGGTGCTGTCCACCACCGGCGCGCTGGGCGGTGCCGCCAGCGTGCCGTTTTCCGGCATCATGTTCTCCACGTTCTTCGGCGGGCACGACACCACCTGGGGACCCTCGAAGGACGAGAACGCCTACTTCGCTGACTTCGCCGTGAGCACCAGCTATATCGGGAAGTCATAGCCAGCCGATCAGGACTAGCGGAGGTCGGCCCGGCGCGCGGCGGCGTCCCATGCCAGGGGATCGCCGGCTGGCTCGAAGCGCCGCAGCCGCTGGGTGGACCGGAGCAGCGCGCGCATCCCTTCGAGGTCGGCCGGGCCCGCGCCGAGCGAGCGGGCCTGGATCAGGATGTTGCCGAGGGCCGCAGCCTCCGCGGGCCCGGCCACCACGGGCAGCCCGCAGGCATCCGCGGTGAGCTGGCACAGCAGCGCGTTGCGCGCCCCGCCGCCGACCATGTGCATGGTCTCCACCTGACGGCCGGACAGCTCCTGGACCTGGCCGATCGCTCGCCGGAAGGCCAGCGCCAGGCTGTCGATGATGCACCGGACCGTTTCCGCCGGGTCCTGTGGCGGGCGCTGGCCGGTCCGGCGGCACGCCTCGGCGATGCGGGCCGGGACGTCACCGGGCGGCAGGAACACCGGATCATCGGCGTCGACCACGGCCCGCAACGGCGGCAGCCGCGCCGCCTCGTCCAGCAGGGTCTCCAGGTCGGCCGGCCGCCCAGCGTCCGACCACGTCCGGACCGATTCCTGGATCAGCCAGAGGCCCATCACGTTGCGCAGGTAGCGGATGGTGCCGTCGACTCCCGCCTCGTTGGTGAAGTTGGCGATCCGGCTGGCCTCGGTCAGCACCGGCTCATCCAGCTCCACGCCGACCAGGGACCAGGTGCCGCAAGAGATGTAGCCGAAGCCGGGACCGGACGCCGGCACGCTGACCACGGCCGACGCCGTGTCATGCGAGCCGACCGCCACCACGGGAAACGGCGCGCGCGCGCCACCCGCGGTGACGAGACCGGCGACCTCGGGCAGCAGGTCACCGATGACGGTGCCGGGCTGGCGGAGCGCCGGGAACAGCCGCGCCGGGATGCCGGCCCGGTCCATGAGATCTACCGCCCAGGACCGGGCCCGGATGTCGTAGAGCTGGGTGGTGGACGCGTTCGTCACCTCCGCGCCCACCTCCCCGGTCAGCCAGTAGCCGAGCAGGTCGGGGATCAGCAGCAGGGTCCGGGCCGCGTCCAGCTGCGGCGTCCGGGCCGCCGCGGCGAGCTGGTAGATCGTGTTGATCGGAAGCTGCTGGATGCCGGTGGCCGCGTACAGTTCCTGCGCCGGGATCGTGGCGTGTACCTCCGCGACCATGCCGTCGGTCCGGGCGTCCCGGTAGTGCACCGGGTTGCCGAGCAGCGCACCGCTCCCGTCGATCAGGCCGTAGTCCACTCCCCAGGAGTCGATCCCGAGGCTGGCCAGGTCGAAGTCCCTGGCCGCGGCGCGCAGGCCGTCCAGAACGCCCCGGTAGAGCCGCAGAATGTCCCAGTACAGCGTGCCGAGCACGGGCAGCGGAACGTTGCGGAATCTGTGCGTTTCGTACAGCTCCAGCTGGCCGGGGCCGACCTGGCCGACCATGACCCGCCCGCCCGACGCGCCCAGATCGACCGCGGCGACCGCGGCGGCCGCGACCGCCCTAGGCTCGCTCACCGGAGGAACGCCGCCGCCACTCCGGCGTCGACCGGGATGTGCAGCCCGGTCGTCAGGGGCAGGTCACCGGCGGTCAGCACGACGACCGCGGCCGCGACGTGCTCGGGGAGCACCTCGCGCTTGAGCAGGGTCCGCTGGGCGTAGAACGCGCCGAGTTCGTCCTCGGGCACGCCGTAGACCGCGGCCCGCTGGGCCCCCCAGCCGCCGGCGAAGATGCCGGAGCCGCGGACCACGCCGTCCGGGTTGATCCCGTTGACCCGGATGCCGTGCTCGCCGAGTTCCGCGGCGAGCAGGCGTACCTGGTGGGCCTGGTCGGCCTTGGCGGCGCCGTAGGCGAGGTTGCTCGGCCCCGCGGCGACCGAGTTCTTGCTGCACACGTAGACGATGTCGCCGCCCATCCGCTGGGCCAGCATGATCCGGGCCGCCTCGCGGGAGACCAGGAACGAGCCTCGCGCCATCACGTCGTGCTGCACGTCCCAGTCGGCCACAGTGGTCTCGAGCAGCGGCCGGGAGATGGACAGCCCGGCGTTGTTGACCACGAGATCCACGCCGCCGAAGGCCAGGGCCGCGACCCGGAACGCCTCGATCACGCTGGCCTCGTCCGTCACATCCGACGTGACGGCGGCGGCGACATCCGCCGAGCCCAGCGACTTGGCGACCCGCTCGGCCGCCTCGCCGTCCCGGTCGGCGACCACCACGCACGCCCCCTCGGCGGCCAGCCGCCGCGCGGTGGCCCGCCCGATCCCCGACCCGCCGCCGGTCACCAGGGCCACCCGGGTGGCCAGCGGCCTGGGCTTCGGGCGCCGCCTGAGCTTGGCTTCCTCTAGCGGCCAGTACTCGATCCGGAATTTCTCGCTCTCCGGGATGGGGGAGTAGCTGGAGACCGCTTCCGCGCCGCGCATCACGTTGATCGCGTTGACGTAGAACTCCCCGGCGACCCGCGCGGTCTGCTTGTCGGCGCCGAAGCTGAACATCCCGATGCCCGGCACCAGGACGATCGCCGGGTCGGCGCCGCGCATCGGCGGCGTGGTGGCGTCCGCGTGCCGTTCGTAGTACGCGCGGTACTCGTCACGGTATGCGGCATGCAGCTCATGGAAACGTTCGGAAATCTGGGGCAGTGCGGCGGATGGCGGCAGGTCGAGGACGAGCGGCCGCACCTTGGTGCGCAGGAAGTGGTCGGGGCAGGAGGTGCCGAGCGCGGCCAGCGCGGGGTGCTTGCGCCGGGCCAGGAAATCCAGCACCACCGGGCTGTCGGTGAAGTGCCCGACCTGCGGGTGGTCGGTGGCCGCCAGCCCGCGCAGCACGGGGGCCAGTGCCGCCGCCCGCTCGCGGCGCTGCGCGTCCGGCAGCGGCTGAAATTCAAGAACAATATCGCCGAACGGCTCCGTGCGCCCATGCTCATCCAGGTACTTCTGGGCCGTGGCGATGATCTCCAGGGAGCGCTCTTCGCATTCATCACTGGTATCGCCCCAGGCCGTGATCCCGTGCCCGCCGAGAATGACCCCGATGGCGCGGGGGTTGCCGCGGGAGAACTCGGCGATGTCCAGGCCGAGCTGGAAGCCCGGGCGCCGCCAGGGAATCCAGCCGACCCGGTCTCCGAAGCAGTCATTGGTCAGCGCCGGCCCATCGGCGGCGGTCGCGAAGGCGATCCCGGAGTCGGGGTGCAGATGGTCGACGTGCGCCGCGCCGACGAGCCCGTGCATGGCCGTGTCGATCGACGGCGCCGCCCCGCGCTCTGCTAGTTCTGACCCCACCGCCCCGCCCAGGCCATGCAGGCAGTAGTCGAAGGCGGCGACCATCTCGTCCTCGCGCTCGACGCCGGGGTAGACGCCGGTCAGCGCGCGGAGCCGGTCGAGCCGCAGCACGGCCAGCCCATCCTCGGTGAGCGTGCCCAGGTCACCGCCGGATCCCTTCACCCACAGCACCCCGGCGGGCCGGCCCGTCACCGGGTCGGTGACCTCGCCCTTCGCTGAGGTGTTACCGCCGGCGTAGTTGGTGTTGCGCGGATCCGACCCGAGCCGGTTGCTGCGGGCCAGCAGCGCGGCGACCTCGGGTGGTGCCTGCGGGGTCATGGCGTACTCCTTATGTCCCTAGCTGCCCCAGCTGGCCGGGGTGCCGCCGATGCGGTCGGCGGTGATCTTCTCCCCGTAACCGGAGCGGTGGTAGGCGGCGATGGGGTCGGGTTCCAGGCCCATGTCTTCGCGCAGTTGCGCGAGGAGCGGCCGCACGTCGGTGTTGTAGGCGTCCATCAGGACCGCGTTCGCGCCCAGCACGTCCCCGTTCTGCTGGGCGGTGGCCAGGGCCTCGGTGTCGATGAGGAGTGCTTTGGCCGTGGCTTCCTGGACGTTCATGACCGACCGGATTTGCGCGGGGATCTTGGGTTCGATGTTGTGGCACTGATCGAGCATGAACGCGATCCCGGCCTCGGGCCCGAGGGCGCCGGCGGCGGTGACTTCGTACAGGATGCGGAACAGCTGGAACGGGTCGGCGGCGCCGACCATGAGGTCGTCGTCGGCGTAGAAGCGGCTGTTGAAGTCGAACCCGCCGAGCCGCCCGGCGCGCAGCAAGATGGCGACGATGAACTCGATGTTGGTGCCGGGAGCGTGGTGGCCGGTGTCGACGACGACCGCGGCCTGCGGGCCCAGTGCGAGGCAGTGCAGCAGGGAGGTACCCCAGTCGGGCACGTCGGTGGTGTAGAAGGACGGTTCGAACAGCTTGTACTCCAGCAGCATCCGCTGGTCGGGGCCCAGCCGCTGGTACACGGTGTGCAGCGCTTCGGCGAGCCGGTCCTGGCGGGCCCGGATGTCGTCCTGGCCGGGGTAATTGGTGCCATCAGCGAACCACAGCTTCAGATCCCGCGATCCGGTGGCGTCCATGATGTCGACGCAATCCAGCAGGTGATCGAGGGCCTTGCGGCGCACGGCCGGGTCGGGGTTGGCGACGCTGCCCAGCTTGTAGTCATCGTCCTGGAACACGTTCGCGTTGACCGTGCCGATCGCGGTCCCCGCGTCCGCCGCGAACGCGGCCAGTTCACGGTAGTCATCGACCTTGTCCCACGGGATGTGCACCGCCACGCTGGGGGCGACCCCGGTGTACTTGTGCACCTGCGCTGCGTCGGCGATCTTTTCCTGCGGCGTGCGGGGCACCCCCGGCTGGGCGAACACCTTGAACCGGGTCCCGGTATTGCCGAACGCCCACGAAGGCAGCTCGATCTTCTGTGCGCGGAGGGCCTGCTTGACGGCCTCACGATCGGCCATGATGGGACTCGCTTTCGATGTGGTGGTGACCAGAGCGAAGTGGCGGCGGCACGGTCAGGGATTCACCTCGATCAGATCGACGCCGAGAAGCTCGGCGGTCGCGCGTAGCTCGGCCATAAGGTGGCCGGTGCCGAGGGCCCAGTGGTGTGAGACGCCGGTGGCGCTCCAGGCGTCGGCCCACTCACCCGGATCGCAGCCGAAGCTCACCCGGGAGGTAGTGTTTCCGATCTTGAGCAGCGGGCCGGGGACGACCTGGCCCTGCGAGGCGACGAAGCGGAAGCTGCCGTCACGCTGCTGGGAGATGCCGAACGTGGTGACCGGGCCGTGGGTGACGTCGAACTCGACCGAGATGCCCCAGCCGCGTTTCCCGTGGTAAATGCCGAGGCCGCACAGGAGCGGGCGCCGTTGGCTGATCGCCAGGTGCGCCGGGCCGTCGTGGCCCATCTCGACCACATCGTCACGGAAGTTCAGCGCTTGCAGTTCGGTGAACGAGCCGCCGCCGCCGAGCCGGTCGACGATCAGCATGGCCAGCGAGGTGCGCAGCTCGTACTCGCCTGCGGCGGGAATGCCGCGGGCGGTCAGCAGTGAGGCGCCGAGAATCATGCCGGCGCCGAGGCGCTCGTGCTGCTCGCCCTCCAGGCCGCGGTGGTAGTAGGCGAGGCTGTCCAGGGCGAAGTCCTCGGCCAGGCGGTCCAGGCCGACCGACACCTGGGCCGCCCAGGCGAAGTCCTCGTCCTGGACGGACGGGTCGATCTCGAACACCTCGCGGGCCAGCGCGACCCGCGCCGCGACCTGCGCGTCAGTGACGGCGTTGACCCGCACCCGCAGGTCATCGAACTCGATGACCTCCATGTGCCCGCCGAAGTTGGCTGGTACGAGGGTGAGGTCGGTGGAGACGTCGAGCATGCCCGGGTACAGGTGGCCCATCAGCCCGTGCCGTCCGTGCCGCAGCGCGCCCCGCACACCGGCGGCCTTGATCCAGCGGCCGATCTTCACCCAGGCCCGCTCGTCCTCGACGTAGCCCGACACCGAGCGGAACGGGATGCCGCAGCGCAGGAAGGCGTTGGCCATCTCCGGCAGTGGGCAGGCACCGCAGTAGGCGAGCCACTGACCGGTGTCGAAGCTGGCGTGGTCCATCGCCTCGGTCGGCTGGAGGTTGATCAGCAGCACCGGCGCGCCGCTGCGCTGCGCGACCGGCACCAGCATGGAGGCGGTCATGTAGGTGGTGAGGAAGCCCACGATGAGGTCGCAGCCCGCGACCCGCAACTGCTCCGCGGCACGCGCGCCGTCCTCGGCATCGGAGATGAAGCCCACGTCGACCACGTCGCAGTCGAGCGCGCTCATCCGCTCGCTGACGCGAGCCGCCGAGCGCTGCAACTGCGGCAGCAGATCCGGGAACTGCGGCCAGTACGCGCCGAGCCCACCGGATACGAGGCCGACCCTGACCCGGCGTGGAGCGATGTGCGTGACGCCTGTGCCCAGACCAGCGGGCGTCGGGGCGGTCGTGGTCATCGCCTCTCTCCTTGTCCTGGCTGTTGTCCTTGTCCTGGCTGTTGTCCTTGTCCTGGCTGTTGTCCTTGTCCTGGCTGTTGTCCTGGCTGCGGATCGGCCAGCCGCCGTAGCTGGTCGTCCAGGTTGAAGATCTCCTTGAGCAGCAGCAGGCCCTCGTCGGGACGCTGCCCCTGGAGGCCGACGAAGTACCGGCTCATCTCCGCCTGCCATCGCGCGTTGACTTCGGTGGCGGCCATCGCGGCTTGCGCCCGGGCCAGGTCGTCTGCTTCGACGTAACCGATGAGCAGGCCATCAGGACGGGCGAAGATCGAGTAGCGGTGCCATCCGCTCTCATCCAGGGCCCGCAGCATGTCGGGCCACACCGCGGCGTGGCGCTCGGAGTACTCGTCCAGTAGCTCCGGGCGGACCTGCAGCAGGAAGCAGTACCGATTCATGACTCCTCGTTTACCGGCCAGCGTGCTTGGTGGTCGGTGCCCGGCCGGCGCGGGTATCACGCCGGCCGGGCACCGGGTCTGCGATCAGAACTTGAACTGATCGATGTTCGACACGTCGAATACCGTCGGCGGGCCCAGCACGACCGACGGCCCGGTCGCGCCGGCCGGCGCGAGAACGGTGTAGGTGCCGAGCTTGCCGCCCTTGAACGTGGATCCGGTGGTCAGGCTCGTGGTGCCCGAGGCGAGTCCCGCTGCCGCGTAGCCGGCCAGATAGCCCAGGTTGTTCGGGTTCCACAGCTCGAATTCCTTGACCGTGCCATCGTGCACGTAGGTCTTCATCTGCGACGGCAGGCCAAGCCCGGTCAACGTCAGGTGTGTGAGCAGGCTCTTGTGCGTGTCCAGGTACTGCGCCGCGGTCGAGATGCCGACGGTGGTCGGCGAGATGATGCCGCGCAGGTTCGGGTAGGCCGACAGCAGACCCTGCAGCACGGTGAGCGAGGTCGCCGGGTCGTCGTTGCCGTAGACCGTGGTGACCAGCTTCATGTTCGGGTACTTCTTCAACTCCTGCTTCATGTACACGATCCAGGCGTTCTGGTTCGTGGCGCTGGCCGCGGCCGACAGGATGGCGATCTGGCCCTTGCTGCCGATCTCCTTGGCCAGCAGGTCGACCTCAGAGGTGCCGATCTGCTGGGTGTTGGCCTGGTTGATGAACAGATGGCTCGGGCTGGTGCCGCAGTTGACGTCCGAGTCGAATGCGACGATCTTTATCCCGGCCGCGGCGGCCTGATTCAGCGACGGGCACAGCGCCGACGGGTCGTTGCCGGCGATGACGATCGCGCTGGCGTGGGCCTGAATGGCCGCCTGTATCGACGGGATCTGCGCCGCGGCGGTGTCCGCCGTGCCGCTGCTGACGACGACCTTGCCGCCGAGTTCCTTCAGCGCCGTCTGGCCACCCTGGTCGGCGATGACCTCGTACGGGTTCTGGGTGTCCTTCGGGATGTAGTAGACCGTCAACCCCTTCTTAGCGGAGCTCGCGATGGCGGACGCGCCTGAGGTGGCCGTGGTCCCTGATGAGCCGCAGGCCGCAGCGATCGTGCCGACGAGCGTGGCCGCGAGGGCGGCTGTCACCGTGC
>WNFH01003055.1_pt1 | contig 11773 bp, 10 predicted proteins | sample 5400411 | NCBI WGS metagenome assembly WNFH01 (sample SAMN13153347, study PRJNA577476) | soil metagenome | isolation source: 200 cm saprolite under Douglas fir tree site 2 hole 3 | place: USA:California | collected 2015-04-18
TGAGACGGAGAGCTTCTCTCGCGGCTCGATTCGCGGCCCTCTTGGCGCGCCACCGCAATCCTCCGTGCCATCGCGTACCACGAAAGGGTTATCGTCCAGAGGGCGAGTTCACGGATGGTGGCCCGATGGCTGCGCTCCCATCCTACATGAAATTGAAGGTCGACCACAAGACCGTCCTCTGTCGCGACCTGAACACTTACCGAGCTCTCCGCGATTTCCTCCAGAACAGCGGCTACAAGTCCGTGTACGAGACCGAGCGGGTCGGCGAGAAGAAGACCGCGATGGCCACGTTCGCATGCCTGAGCCCGCTCACCGGCGAGCGGCTCGCGGTCGTCCTGGGCCTGAGCGCCCCGAGTGAGGTCTCCCATGCGCAAGCGCCGTTCGCCTACGGCTTCGCGGGCAAGCCGCAGAAGGACGCGCACACCTACATGCAACACCTCGCCCTCCGGACGACGGACATCGCCAAGCTGAAAGAATACCTGGAGTCGAAGGGAGCGGAGTTCCTCACGCCGATCTACAAAGACAAGGATTCCTTCGGGCCTCTCCTCCAATCCTTCACGCGGGAGCTGTTCGACGACGAGTGGTTCTTCATCGAGTTCGTGCAGCGCGACTACGACGCGGACAAGGTCGGCGCGGGCGGGACACAGTTCGTGCAGAATACCGTCAAGTCCCTCTACGTCTCGAAGCAGGAAGAGTTCCGCGAGTGGGAGAAAACCGGGAAAAAGCGGAAATTCCTCGATGGCGCGCCGGAGAAGGACGGGACGAAACTCCTCCGAGATATCCTGGTGAACACGGAGCCAAAGGGGTACGTCGAGACGGTCGCCCCGATCACTAGGCACGTCAAGCTCGCGTGACCCGTTCCAACGGTTCGATGGTGTGGCGAAAGTCTCTTCAGCCTCGGCCCACCTTACGCGGTCCGTGGCCCGGAAAAAGATCCGAGACTCACGTGAGTGTCCGAAGGATTGGTCCCCGTTGGGCAAGGAGACGCGACACTCCCATCATCGCACGGTGGAGGTGGACGTGTGCCCCACGTGTAACGGAATCTTTCTCGACAAGAAGGAGATCCGGGCCCTCACGGGAAGTTCCAGTCTGAACAAACTCCTTACGAAGTATCTCGGCCTGGACTCGGACAGCCAGCTCATCTGCCCCAACTGCGGCGGCCTCATGGATGGAGAGGATGCAGGCGACGTTCGCGTCGATGTGTGCCTCGACTGCAACGGTGTCTGGCTCGATGCGGGAGAACTCGAACGCCTCGGGGCGATGAACGATGCCGATTTCCGGGAGTTCACTCCGGACAAAATCGAAGAAATCCTCAAAGCCAAGGACATCAAGCATGAGGAGCATCGCAAGGCCATTCGGAGCCTGTTCCGAGGCCTCGGGAGGCCGTGAACGGCCCGGCGTTAATGCCTATCCCTTGCCGCCTCGGAGGTGCCGATCCTTCGAAGGACATCGTCCAAGTCGGCTCGACTGTTCACGTCTACGAAGGATGACAGGTCGGGGTCCACTCGGCGGATTCGATCCGGACCGACGGACACGTAGTTAAGGCGGTCCACCAACCCGGAGGGTGAACGGACGGTCCTGTCCCCTTCAAGGATCTCCGCCACGCGAGTCCGTCGGTACACCGCCCGGACGGGATCTAGGACCTGAAGCTTCGGGACGGCCGCGTCGTAAGCTCCGAGGACCTCGAGAAGGAGACCGTACAGTCCGGGTCGAAGCATCGGAGCATCGCATGGTGCCACAAGCAGCCGGTCACCTCGGGCGACTTCAACCCCCCGCCGTATCCCTTCGATTGGACCCATGCCGGGATGCTCGTCGACCGCGTACTCGGCCGTCGAAATGAAACGTCGCAATGCATCTGCCATCGAGGAGTCGGCGATGGAAACGATCACCTCGCCAGCGAACGGAGAGACCGCTTCGAACACGCGTTGCACCATGGGCTTGCCCGCGACGTCCTCGAGGGCCTTCGGTGCTCGGAAGCGGGTGGAAGAACCGCCTGCCAAGATCAGGGCTGTGTCCACGGATTCCCGCATCGGTCGCTTCCCTCAAAAGACGCCCGCTCGGCCAAACGTTGAATACCGCGACGGCCGTTCCATCGATTGAACCGGACGGAAGGTCGTGGCGAAGAAAACGGACATCGACGGGGTCGAAGCAGTCCTCGAACGCTTCGAGGGGCAGCAATACATCGCCGACCGCTCGATTGGAATGGCTGTTTTCCTATCAGTCCGGATGGGCAAGCCGCTCCTTGTCGAGGGAGAGCCGGGCTGCGGCAAGACCGAAATCGCTCGGACCCTCGCAGCGGCCCTGGATACGGAGCTCATCCGCCTGCAGTGTTATGAGGGCCTCGACGCGAATGCGACCCTGTACGAGTGGAATTATCCAAAACAGCTCCTCACAATCCGAATCGAGGAGGCCCGGAAGGATACGAAGGCGCTCGAACGGGAGATCTTCAGCGAGGAATTCCTGCTGAAGCGTCCGCTCCTCCGGGCCTTGACCCACGACGGCCCACGGGCGCCCGTCTTGCTGATCGACGAGATCGACCGGGCCGATGAAGAGCTGGAGGGCCTGCTCCTTGAGTTCCTGTCCGATTTCCAAATCACGATTCCTGAGCTGGGGACGATCCGCGCGAAGCGAGTCCCTCACGTCGTCATCACTTCGAATCGTACGCGCGAGCTCTCTGACGCGCTGAAGCGCCGGTGCCTGTACCTCTACATCGGCTATCCGAGCCGCGAGAAGGAAGTCTCAATCCTCCGCGCGAAGGTGCCCGGTCTCGGCGAGCAGTTCGCCGAGGAAATCGCGGGATTCGTCCAGCGCGTTCGTGCGGAGGACGACTTCGTGAAGCGACCGGGAATCTCCGAGACGCTGGAGTGGGCGTCCGCCCTGATGACGCTCGGCTCGGCGAAGTTAGACCGGGACATCGTGGAGCAGACCCTGGGCCTCGTGGTCAAAGACGCGCAGGATCTCCAGACCATGCAGGCCGGTCGTCTTGATGTTCTGTTGGGATCCCCGTGAAGCCTGGGAACCGGAGGGATCCCTCGTTCGTTCCTAGGCTCGCGGGCTTCATCGGGTTCCTCCGACTCCGAGGGTTTGCCGTGGGCACGGGTTCGGCGCTCGACTGCGCCCAGGCATTGAGGCATATCTCCATTCTCGACCGTGACACGTTCCTCGCGGCGTGCATCGTGACCCTCGCGAAGTCTCCGGAGGACGTTCCCCGACTGATCGAATCGTTCGATCTCTTCTGGTCGACGTACATCGAACCCGCCGAGTGGAAGACCCGTCTCGCCGTATCGGCCCCGCCGAGTCCGCCCCCGGACGGCAGGGTCTCCGCTAGTGAGACCGCACCCGGGTTCCGAATTGCCGTCGATCGCGCGGGCGTGGTCCGTGTCGGCCTGTACAGCCCGGATGCTCCCTCTTCGGGTCATGACCTGCGACCTCTGGACCGGGGGCGGGTCGTCGCGATCCGGGCAGGCGTCCGTCGGTTCCGGCGCCACGCGGCCACACGGCCTGGTCGTCGACAGGCGCCGGCTCCGCGAGGTCCAATCGATTTTCCCGCGACGGCCCGACACAGCCTCCGACAGGGAGGCGAATGGGTCGAGTTCCGATTCCGGAAGCCGCGGAAGCGAAGGGCGGAACTTGTCGTCCTATGGGACGTGAGCGGCTCGATGCGGGATCATGAGGCGGGGCTCTTTGCTCTCGTGCACGCGCTCCACCGCCTGGTCCGGAGAACGAGGGTGTTCGCGTTCGGCACGCAACTCGACGAGGTGACGGGCCTCCTGCGGGGGCAGAGTTATGTTCACGCGGCCCGAGCCGCCTCAGGGCACCTCCGGCCGATGGGTGGAGGGACTCGCATCGGATCCTGCTTGGAGGATTTCCTCCGACGTTACGCGCGGCTCCTCCACGAAGGGACGACCCTCGTCATCCTAAGCGACGGTTGGGACCTCGGCGAAACGGCCCGTCTGTCGATCGCCCTCCGACGCCTCCGCCATCTCTGCCATCTCTTCGTCTGGGTGAACCCGTACGCAGACGACCCTCGATTCGAACCCGCGACGGCGGGAATGCGCGAGGCCTTGCCTCATGTGGACCTGCTCCTGGGACCGGGAGACTTCGAATCCCGGGTTGGGTTCGCGCCAGAACGTCTCGCCACCCGACGGCCGCTGACCCGCGACGGCTCTCGGGGAAAAGCCTTTATCGCGTCCGCGTGATGACGCCGCGTTATTCAATAGCACAGGAGGTTGGGGAGTGATTCCACCGCGATTCGAATATTTTGCGCCCTCGTCTGTCGATGAAGCCGTCCAGATTCTCGACCGCTTTGGCGGGGAGGCGAAGGTCCTCGCCGGAGGCCAAAGCCTCCTTCCAGTGATGAAACTCCGCCTCGCGGAGCCGCGGGCACTCGTCGACATCAATCGCATTCCGGACCTCTCCCACATCCGAGAGGACGCGAAGTCCCTGCGGATCGGGGCAACGACTCGGACGAACGACTTGAACGATTCCGAACTCATTCATGCTCGCTATCCCATCCTCTCCGACGCCGCCTACGAGATCGCGGATCCCCTCGTGCGGAACATGGGGACGGTCGGCGGGAACGTGTCGCATGGGGACCCGGCGAACGACCTCCCGGCCTGCATGCTCGCCCTCGGGGCGCACTTTGTTGTCCGCGGCCCGAACGGGTCGCGGTCGATCGCGGCGCACGAATTCTATCAGGACACCTTCGTCACGGCGCTCGAGTCGAATGAAATTCTCCTGGAAATCGAGATTCCGAAGGCCAGGCCGGGCCAGGGCAACGCGTATGTGAAGCTCGAGAAACGAATCGGCGACTTCCCAATCGTCGGGGTCGCCGCGAATCTCGTGCTCACGGCGAAGGGGGCCATTGAATCCGCGGGCCTTGCCCTCACGGCGGTCGGACCGACCGCACTCAAGGCGACAGAAGCGGAACGGCATCTCATCGGTAAGGCGCCGGATGATGCCGCGTTCGAGAAAGCCGCGAAACTAGCGCAAGAAATCACGAGCCCCGTTTCGGACCTGCGGGGTCCTGCCGAGTACAAGCGGGCGATGGTCCGGGTCCTTACGCTCAGGGCCTTGCACCGGGCCTCGGCTCGGGCACGCGGAGGTGCATGAGATGGTGCTCGCCGAGATAACGAGTGCCGCCGACGAGGAAACCGGACCGTTCGTAAACGTCCACGTGACCGTGAATGGCGCTCGTCGGTCGGCCACGGTGGAGACCCGCACCCTGCTTGTCCATTTCCTCAGAGAGAATCTCAGCCTGACCGGAACGCACATCGGTTGCGATACGACGAACTGCGGAGCGTGTGCAATCCTCCTCGACGGCAAGGCGGTTAAATCCTGCACAATCCTGGCAGTCCAGGCCGAGGGTCGAGAGGTGCGGACGGTCGAGGGCCTCGAGACCGATGGCAAGCTCCATCCGATCCAAGAGGGCTTCATCGAGGAACATGGTCTCCAGTGCGGCTTCTGTACACCCGGCATGATGATGTGCTCCGTCGCCCTGCTCCAGAAAAATCCGCACCCAACGGAGGAACAGATCCGCCGCGCGATCTCGGGGAACCTGTGCCGGTGCACCGGCTACGTAAACATCGTGAAGGCGATCCAGCACGCCGCGAACAAGATGGCCGGCCCCTCGGGAGGCGGACGACCATGACCGTGCACGGCGGAATCGGCCAGTCCGTGAAGCGGAAGGAGGACGCCCGCTTCGTCCGCGGCAAAGGGAACTACGTGGACGACGTGAAGCTCCCCGGGATGCTCTACCTAGACATCGTCCGAAGTCCGTACGCACACGCCCGCATCCGCTACATCAACATCGAGAAGGCGATGAAGGTCCCGGGAGTCCTCGCGGTGATCCGCGGGAAGGACCTCGAGGCGGCGAATCTCGCATGGATGCCGACCCTCATGTCGGACAAGCAGATGGTGCTGCCCATCGAGCGAGTTATGTATCAGTCGCAGGAGGTCGCCGCCGTCGTCGCGGATAGCCGGTACGCGGCCGCGGATGGTGTGGCGGCGGTCGAGGTGGAGTACGAACCGCTGCCCGTCGTCGTGGACCCGAAGAAGGCGCTGCTGCCGGACGCGCCAATCCTTCGGCCAGACCGGAAGGAGCAGACGAACCGGATCTGGCACTGGGAGGTAGGGGACCGCGAGGGAACGGAGAAGGCCCTAAAGGAATCCGACGTCGTCGTCCACGAAGACCTCTACATCCCTCGGATCCACGTGTCGTCAATCGAGACGTGCGGCTGCGTCGCGTCCTTCGACGCGATGGGCAAGCTCACCGTCTGGATGACGACCCAGGCGCCCCACGCGATCCGGACCGTGTTCGCCCTCGTCACCGGCCTGCCCGAGCAGAAGATCCGCATCATCTCCCCGGACATCGGGGGCGGGTTCGGCGGCAAAGTTCCCGTTTATCCCGGATACGTCCTCGCGGTCGTCGCGGCCTTGAAGACCGGACATCCTGTGAAGTGGATCGAGGACCGCTCGGAGAACATCCAGGCGGATTCGTTCGCCCGGGACTATCACATCTCCGCGGACATCGGTGCGACGAAGGACGGTAAGCTGACCGCCCTTCGCGTGAAGACGATCGCGGACCACGGGTACACCGATGCGGCAGCGAATCCGTCGAAGTTCCCTGCGGGACTGTTCCACATCGTCACCGGATCGTACCCGTTCGAGAAGGCGCACGTCGAGGTCGACGGCGTCTACACGAACAAGCCGCCGGGCGGGATCGCGTACCGGTGCTCGTTCCGGGTCACGGAGGCCGCGTTCACGATCGAACGAATCGTGGATTCCCTGGCGCGCAAGCTCGGTATGGATCCTGCGGAGTTCCGCATGAAGAACTTCATCCCGCCAGAGGCGTTCCCGTTCAAGTCGGCCCTCGGCTGGGAATACGATAGCGGCAATTATGGGGCCGCCCTCCGAAAAGCCATGGGCATCGTCGACTACGATGCCCTGCGGAAGGAGCAGGCGGAGAAGCGGAAGCGGGGTGAGCTCATGGGGATCGGGATCTCGAGCTTCACGGAGATCGTCGGCGCGGGACCGTCCCATACGTTCGACATCCTGGGATTGAAAATGTTCGATTCATGCGAGATCCGCATCCATCCGACGGGCAAGGCGATCGCCCGCTTTGGCACGAAGTCGCAAGGGCAAGGGCACGAGACGACGTATGCTCAGATCCTCGCCGAGGAACTCGGGATCTCTTCCGAGGACATCGCGATCGAAGAAGGAGACACCGACACCGCGCCATACGGCCTCGGCACGTACGCGAGCCGGAGCACTCCGGTCGCCGGAGCTGCCGCCGCAATCGCAGCCCGCAAGATCCGCGCGAAGGCGCAGAAAATCGCCGCGCACCTGCTCGAGGTGAGCCCGGACGACCTGGAGTGGAAGGATCACAAGTTCCAGGTGAAAGGAGTGCCGGACAAGGCGAAGACGATGGCGGAGATCGCCTTCGCGGCGTACACGAACCATCCTCCGGGAATGGAGGCGGGCCTGGAGGCCGTCGACTACTATGATCCACCGAACTTGACGTTCCCGTTCGGGAGCTATATCTGCGTCGTCGACATCGACAAGGACACCGGCGAAGTCAAGATCCGTCGGTTCGTCGCGGTGGACGATTGCGGCACGATCATCAATCCGATGATCGTCGAGGGACAGATTCATGGAGGCCTGACGATGGGCCTGGCGCCCGCGCTCCTCGAGGAGATCCACTACGATGAAAACGGGAACATCCTCGGCGGGTCGTTCATGGACTATCTGCTTCCTACGGCGGTCGAGACGCCGAAGTGGGAGACCGCGAAGACGACCACACCGTCTCCACACCACCCGATCGGAGCGAAGGGAGTCGGGGAATCGGCGACCGTCGGGGCGCCCGCTGCCATCGTGAACGCTGTCGTGGACGCCTTGGCTCATCTCGGCGTGACGCACATCGACATCCCGATCACGCCCTGGAAAGTGTGGAACATCCTCCACGAGAAGGGTGCCGCATAAGCCGGAAGGCGGGGATTGCCGTGCGATTCGAGGGCACCTTCACAGTCCAGGCCCCGAGGACGCGGGTCTGGTCGTTCTTCCTGAATCCGCTTGAGTTCGCACCCGCCATCGATGATCCTCACACGATCGAAGTGATCGATGCGGACCACTTCCGAGGGACAATCAAGGCGGGGGTTGCCTTCATCCGCGGCACTTTCACGTGGTCGGCCGCCGTGAAAGAGCGGGCTCCGCCGGACCGTGCTCAGATAGCGGTCCACGGGTCTGGCATGGGGAGTGCCTTTGACATCGTCGGGTCCCTGGAAATCTCGGAGGCAGGGCGTCTGACGACGGTGCGGTGGGCCGCGGACGTCCAGATGAGCGGTACGATCGCGACAACGGGCGCGCGCCTCCTACAGAGGACGACCGAGAAGAAGACGAACGCCTTCTTCGAGAACGCGCGGAAAATACTCGAGGTCGCCTAGCGCCGGGAGGGTCCCTGAACAAGGGCACCCTCTAGGCCTTCCCGACCGGCCACCCGCCAGGTCGCTTCCCGTTCGCGTGGAGCGAGAGGAGGACTTTTGGCGCTTCACAGAGGCCATGCCAAGGGTTGTCGAACCGCGCTGCGGCCTTTGGACTCAATCGACTAGGCGAGGAATGCATCGGGCGATTTCACGAATCGCGCGCGACAACCCTCAGAACAAAACAGGTAGGTCCGGCCGCCGTGCAGAACCCGAATCGGCGAATCAGCTTCCACATCCATCCCGCAAATGACGTCCTTCTCTATCGCAACAGGGCGGGCCGTTGAGACGGAGTCGGAAACGGTGAGTTCTCGCGGCCCGGAGGTCCGCCGAACTTGAGTAATCTGTGCGAGGATACTCAGCGCGATCTCCTCCGGCGTTTCGGCCGAGAAGTCCAGGCCCGCGGGGCTTTGGATGCGATCTCGGGCCGCAGAATCAACTCCGGAATCGCCGAGACCCGCGAGGACGGCCGCCGCGCGGCGACGGCTGGCGACGAGTCCAAGGTAAGCGATGTGGGATCTCGCGAGGTGCGCCAACGCCGTCTCGTCGTACTTGCCCATCGTTGCGACAACCGCATACGTGTCCGGTGTCAGGAGGTCTGGAATCCGTTCGAGATCCCGGACGACTTGGTCCGCCCCCGAAAACTCGGACTCCTTATGCCCGGGAGCCACCACGACAATCCGATAGTCGAGCACGCGTCCGAGGGCTTGCAGAGCTGCCGCGACCGGGGAATCGCCTACCACGAGCAACTGCGGCTTCGGGATTTGAGGTTCCACGTAGATGTCCATCGTGCCACCACTCTCGCATTCCATCACGCATTCCACGACGCCTTCCTCCGATGGGGAGGTCTGCGCGTTCGGGGTGAGCCGCAGGAGCCGAGGGCGGCCATCCCGGAGGGCGCGGAGCGCCTCCGCCACGAGAACGGACTGCGCGCAGCTCCCTCCAAGCCAGCCGATCAACTCCCGGTTCGCCCGGACGATGGCCTTGAACCCAGGCCGCCCGGAGGAGGGCCGTTTGACTCGGACGACCGTCGCAAGGACGAATGGCTCGTTCCGAGCCCGCAGATCCTCCGCGACCCGGAAGATGTCGACCCGCAGCGGGTCTCCCGAAGGATCGGCATTGCCGCGAGGTCGTTCCGTCACCGCGACGAGCCCAGCGATTGGTCGGCCCGTCCGGACGACTTCTTCTGCGCGGGCGATCTGCTCCGGCGTGTGAAGGTCGACGAGTATGCCCGGATCGTCGACGGGCACTTCGAGGATGCCTTGCGTGTGTCGGCCGAAGATGGCGCGGCACCCTTGGTCTCCCGTGATCAATTGTACTTCCTCCGAGAGGGATCGGTCCAGGAGGACGGGATTGCCTCGTCTCCCTTTGTAGGTGGGGATGAGGATTCTCGCGTTCGAATCGTTCCGCCGAGCAATCAGCGTGTCAAGCGTCGCCGAGGCAACGAACGGTTGGTCGCCGAGGACGATCAAGAAGCCATCCGAACGCGCATCTGCCGCCCGCACGCCGGTTCGGATCGATGAGCTCATCCCTTCCGCGTATGCGGGGTTCACGACCGAGCGGGCCCCGTCGAACGAGACTTGGCTCCGGATGCGGTTGGCTTCGTGACCGAGGACGACGACGATGTCGTCGACCTGCGCATCCCGAACCGTTTCCAGGACGTGTTCCAGGAGGGACCTGCCGCCGACCGTGAGGAGAGGCTTTGGAGAACCCATTCGGGACGACGTCCCCGCCGCGAGCACGATCGCCGAAATCATGGACTCCCTCGCCCCGACTTCCGCGTCCTCCCCGCAAGAGGCGACGCGGCGCTGCCTCCTCCCGACGACGACCAGCGGGCCGCGCTAAATAGTTTTGCGGAATTCCTCCTCGGGCGTCGAGTCACTTCTTCTGGAGGACCTGCCACACTTTCTCCGGTGTGATGGGCATGTCGATGTTATCCACGCCGACGGCGTCGCATACCGCGTTCACGTACGCCTGCGATGAGGCGATCGTTCCCGTCTCTCCGACGCCTTTGACTCCGAGCGGGTTGTGCGGGGACGGGGTCACGGTGGAATCGGTCTCGATCCGCGGCGCCTCGAGGGCCGTCGGGACGAGGTACTCGACCAAGCTGTTCGTGAGGAGGTTGCCATTCTCATCGTAAACGGCCTGCTCGAGCATCGCCTGGGCCAGTCCTTGCAAGACGCCCCCGTGGATCTGCCCTTCCACGATCATCGGATTGATTTGATTCCCGCAGTCATCGACCGCCACGTAGCGTCGGATCTTCACCTGGCCCGTCTCCTTGTCCACGTCGACGACGCAGATGTGGGTGCCGAACGGGAAGACGAAGTTCGTGGGATCGTAGAAGGTCGTCGCGTCGAGGACGGGTTCGACGTCCTTCGGCATGCTCCCGGCCATGTAGGCGGCCCAAGCGATCTCCTGGATCGTCTTCCCCGCCTTCGGGGAGCCTTTCACGACGAACTTGCCGTCTGTGAATTCGAGGTCCTCCTCGCGGGCCTCGAGGAGATGCGCGGCAATCTTGCGTGCCTTGTCCCGGACCTTGCGCGCGGACAGGGCGACGGAGCCCCCTTCGACAGGCGTCGTCCGGCTGCCGTAGGTTCCTTGCCCGTAGGGAGTGAGCTTCGTGTCCCCGTGGACGACCTCGATGTCCGCGAGCGGGATGCCGAGCTCCTCCGCGGCGATCTGGGCGAAGGTCGTCTCCTCTCCCTGACCATGCGGATGCCCGCCCGTGTAGACGGTGGCCTTGCCCGTCGGATGGAGACGAACGGTCGACGCGCCCCAGAGGCCTCCGGCGAATCCGGTCGACGTGACGATGGAGGAGGGTCCGAGGCCGCAGAGCTCGACGTACGAAGAAAGGCCGATCCCTATGAGCCGACCTTTCCGTCGGGCGTCCGCCTGCTCCTTGCGCAGCTTGTCGTATCCGACCTTCTGGAGGGCCTTCTCCAACGTCCCCGCGTAGTTCCCGCTGTCGTACGTGAGGCCCATCGTCGAGGCGAAGGGGAACTTGTCCGCCGGAATGAAGTTCTTGCGCCGAATCTCGGCCGGGTCCATTTTGAGCTTCCGGGCCAGGATGTCGACCATCCTTTCGACGAGGAAGAGGGCTTCCGGGCGGCCCGCGCCTCGGTACGCGTCGACGGGCGTCGTGTTCGTAAAGACCCCGGTCACCTCGACCCGGCCGCCTTGGATACCGTAACAGCCGCCGACCATGAATCCGAACAGGATCGTCGGGACGCCGGGGGCCGCGGTCGACAGGTAGGCGCCGAGGTTGGCGAGGACCCGCGCCCGGATCCCAAGGATCG
>WNFH01003058.1_pt1 | contig 11763 bp, 8 predicted proteins | sample 5400411 | NCBI WGS metagenome assembly WNFH01 (sample SAMN13153347, study PRJNA577476) | soil metagenome | isolation source: 200 cm saprolite under Douglas fir tree site 2 hole 3 | place: USA:California | collected 2015-04-18
GAACGACGGAAGTAGCGCACAGTCTCGGGGAAGTGCACGACCGCCGCTGAAACCAGGGGTGCGATGAGGCGGTTGGCGAAACCCGGAACCACATTGGGCTCAAACGCCACGGTTGGAATACGCTTTTGTGCCGCCGCCAGCATCGTAGGGCCGGAAGCGTATCCACCCACCCCAATCACAACGTTGGGACGAAACGCGGAAAGAATCCGCCGCGCTTCCCACACCGCCTGCGGCAGATCGAAGACAGTTCTGAGCCGGGTCGCCAGACTCACATTTTTCAGCGCGCCAACTTGAATCAGACGCAGGGGAAACCCCGCCGCCGGTACCAGGCGGTTCTCAATGCCTCGCGCGGTCCCGATGAACAGCACCTCCGCGCCGTACAGCTTCTGCAGTTCCTTGGCGATGGCCAGCGCAGGGATGACGTGTCCGCCGGTCCCGCCTCCCGCCAGAATGGCCCTCATGCAGTGACTATAAACCACGTCGCCGGAGGAGAAGCTGTTCTCGCTAAACCTAGATGCTCTCTAAGCCCAAGGCAAATTCTCACGAACCCGGCTTGATTTTAGGGAGTCGCTTCTCGAGCAATTCAACGATGCCTAAGCCATCCGAAGCAATGATCCTGGGCACGACCTCGTGCCAAACCATCCGAAGGACGCAATTGGCTTAGCTCCACGTTATGAATCGGTTGATCTTAGTGCTCAATTATTTACCACAGAGGACACGGAGGAGACGGAGGTATTCACTCCGCTTGTTTGGTAATGTTCAGCAAAACGCCGACACAGGCCAGAGTCACAAACAGAGATGATCCACCGTAAGAAATGAAGGGCAGTGGGATGCCCTTGGTCGGCATCAGCCCCAGCACCACACTGATGTTGATGAAGGCCTGCACCACCACCATGCTGGTAATTCCCGCTGCCAGGAAACGTCCGAACGTGTCCTGCGTATGCAAAGCCGCGCGAATGCCACGCCACAGGAAGATGGCAAACAGCGACACCACGACGAAGGAACCTACTAACCCCAGTTCCTCCGCGGTCACGGCAAAAATGAAGTCAGTGTGCGGCTCGGGCAGATAAAAGAGCTTTTGCTTTCCTTCCATCAGCCCCAGGCCGGTGATGCCGCCGGTGCTCACGGCTATCATCGACTGAATAATGTGGAAGCCGCTTCTCTGCGGGTCCGAATAGGGATCGAGGAAGGCCAGGATGCGGTCCCGCCGGTAGGCCACGTGGAAGATCAGGAAATAGAGTGGGACCAAAGATGCGACAAATGCGTAGCCAAGATAGCGCAAGTCAAGTCCGGCGACAAACATCACACAGGCAGTGATCGCGGCACAGGCGATGGCGGTACCGAGGTCGGGCTGGAGGACGATCAACGCGAGAAAAGCCAATGTGGGGATAGCCACAGGTAGCAGGGTGTTCCGCCAGTCGTTCATGGATCTGGTGCGGCTCTCCAAGAAGAAGGCGAGAAAAAGGATCAGCGCCGGTTTGGCCATTTCCGAGGGCTGGAGGGAGAAGCCACCCCAGTGAAGCCAGCGATGTGTGTGGTGCGCGCGGTCGAGAAAGAAAACCGAAATCAGCATCAACGTGGTGATGCCTAACAGCGAAAACACCACCGCGGGATGCTTATAGCGGCGGTAATCCACTCTCATCGCGACAAGCATGGCCACGATTCCGCCCGCCGCCCAGCCAAGCTGGCGTAGCAGGAAATAATAGCCGGACCCGTGACGCTCCTTGGCCAGCACGGCCGAGGCGCTGAACACCATCACCAGACCCACGAACACCAGGAGCAAGGTGACAGTAAACAGCCATCCATCGACGCTGACGCGCTTGGCCATGAAGCTTCGTTAGCCACAGAGACACCGAGCCAAGAGGATTTTAGATTGTTGATGGGTGATTGTTGATTGGCCAACTTGGTTCGGGCGGGAGAAAACTCTAGGCAGTTTTCAGTCAATAATCAGCAATCAACAATTTCAAGATCTGGCTTCTGCCGCCAGCCCGCTCACTACTTCTTTGAACACCCGCCCTCGGTGCTCATAGTTCTGGAACTGGTCAAAGCTGGCGCAGGCCGGGGCAAGCAGCACAATATCCCCGGGTTGGGCCGCTGCCGCTGCGCGCTTGACTGCAGCCTCGAGCGTCTCGGCGTGGACGATCTCCACCGTGCCCTTGATCTGTGACTCGATTTTCCCCGCCGCCGCGCCGATGGTGTACACCCGCTTCACCCGCTGCCGCAGCAGGTCGTTAAGCACGGTATAGTCGCTGCCTTTGTCCTTGCCTCCGAGGATTAGGTGGACGTTCGCCGGAAACGATTCGAGCGCCTTTATGGTGGCATCTACATTCGTAGCCTTGGAGTCGTTGTAGTACTCCACGCCGCGAATCGTGGCCACGTATTCCAGCCGGTGCTCCACCGCCCTAAAGTCGCGAATCGTCTTGCGAATGCGCTCAGGCTCGCAGCGCATGAGCGCGCCAACACAGACTGCGGCCAAAACGTTCTCCACGTTGTGCGCGCCTTTGAGGGGGATCTCGGAGACGAGCATGATTTCGCGCTGACCGCTGGCGTCGCGGGAAAAAATCCGCCCGTCGTGGACGTACGCGCCCTGCTTGACTTCTTTCTTGCGGCTGAACCAGAACACTGGCGCCCGCGTGCGGCTTGCCAGCCGGACACAAGTCGGGTCATCAGCGTTTAAGACCGCGAAATCTTCAGCTTGCTGATTTTCGAAAATGCGGGCCTTGGCATCGGTGTAGGCGGCGAACGTGCGGTGACGATCCAGATGGTCCGGCGTAACGTTGAGCACCACGGCAACTTTGGGACGAAAGCTCTGGATGGTCTCAAGTTGGAAACTGGAGACTTCAAGCACAACAATGGTTTCAGGGGTTGCCCGCTCGACCAGCGAAATGGCCGGAGTGCCGATGTTGCCCCCGACCAGGGTGGAATATCCGCCCGCCGCGACAATCTCGCCCGCCAAGGTCGTAGTCGTCGTCTTCCCGTTGGAACCCGTGATGGCGACGATACGTCCTGGCAGGAACTGGGCCGCCAATTCAATTTCGCCGATTACGGTCTCGCCCAGCGTGCGTGCCTGCAGCAGGGGGGGCGAATCGATGGGAACACCAGGGCTAACCACGATCAGATCCTGACCGCGGAACGTGCGCTCGCCGTGTCCTCCGGTTTCCACGGCGATGCCGTGGTCGAGCAGAACCGGAATTTCTTCCCCAAGCTCGTCTTGAGGCTTGGCGTCCGAGACAGTTACTTGCGCGCCCCGGGCCTTCAGAAACAGCGCCGAAGCCACGCCGGATTTCCCCAGCCCAACCACGAGCACGCGTTTGTTGTTTAATTCCACCGTCAAAATCCACCACGGAGGCACGGAGTCACAGAGAAAATTACTGATTGTTCAGCATCGATGTTCAATATCCGAGTGCCGCTACTCGTGGTCTGCACGATTCTTTGCGCCTCATTGCGACAAATCGAAAATCAACAGTCCAGCAGTGCCCTGCTTTCTCCGTGGGCTCCGTGGTGGTTTTACCTCAGTTTCAGCGTCGTCAGCGCAAATAATGCGAATACCAATGATGCAATCCAAAAGCGCACGATGATCTTCGACTCCGACCAGCCCAGCAACTCAAAATGATGGTGCAGCGGCGCCATCTTGAAGATGCGCTTCTTGCGCAGTTTGTACGACGCAACCTGCAGAATTACCGACACCGCCTCTACCACGAATATGCCTCCGATAAACGGCAGTAACAGTTCCTGCTTGATCATCACCGCGACCGTGCCAATGGCTCCGCCCAGAGCCAGAGAACCCACATCTCCCATGAACACTTCCGCAGGATGCGCGTTGTACCACAGAAAACCGATCGCAGATCCCACCATGGCCCCGCAGAAGATGGTCAGCTCTCCGACCTGGGGCATACGCTGCAGCTCCAGGTACGCGGCAAACGTGGCGTGTCCGCTGACGTAAGTCAGCACTGCCAGCGCCCCAGCGGCGATCACCGTGCAGCCGATGGCCAGCCCGTCCAGGCCATCGGTGAGATTCACGGCATTGCTCGAACCTACGATCACCAGAACCACAAAGGCGATGAACGGCAGAAATGCCAGAGGCCAAAGCTCCGGTTTACGCGTAAGGCTGTCAATCACCAGGTCGGGACGAAATTGTTTCAGAAATGGAACCAGCAACTTGGTGGAGTACAGGCCGCGCGCCTGCATGGCGATGAGTGCGACCGCGATGAGAATGCTGGTTGCGACCTGCAGTCCGAGCTTCGCCCTCGCAGTCAAGCCCAGATTTCGCCGGTGCACGACTTTGGTGTAGTCGTCAGCAAACCCGATGGCGGCAAAGGCACAAGTGGCAAGGATCGCAATCCATACGAAGCGGTTGCTTAAGTCGGCCCACAGCAAGGTTGGAATCACGATGGAAATGGCAATCAGCAGGCCGCCCATGGTCGGCGTGCCCGCCTTCTTCTGATGCGCCTTCGGCCCTTCTTCGCGGATGTACTGTCCGATCTGAAACTCGCGCAGGCGATTAATGACGAGAGGACCGATGATCAGTCCCGTAAACAGCGCGGTCAGGCTGGCAAAGGCAGTGCGAAAAGTCAGATAACGGAAGATGCGGAACGGCGGAAAGTAATGGAACAGCTTCAGGTACAGCAGCCAATAAAGCAATCAGCCTCCGTGTCGACTCTCGTTCTTAGCTCCGCCCAACCGACGCCTTCGCCCGGTGTGCTTTCCAGCTTTCGAGAGCCTGTTCCAACTTCACGCCGCGGGATGCTTTCAGCAGGGCGACGTCACCATCGCGGGTCTCCCGTGCCAGCCACTCGCCGGCGTCCTCTGGCGTGGCGACAAATTCCGCGCGCATTCCTGCCTGGCGCGCTCCCTCGACCATGTGCTTCGCCAAGCCTCGCACTCCCAGCAGCAGGTCAATTTTCTTTTCCGCCATGTGCTGGCCGGCCCGGCGATGCATTTCTTCGCTGGCAGGTCCCAGCTCCAGCATTTCGCCAGCGACCACAATTCTTCGTCTGCCCGGCATTGCCGCCAGCGCGTCCACCATTGCTTCCAAGGCTTTCGGATTGGAATTGTAGCAATCGTTGATGACCGTGATGTTACCCACTTGGACGACCTGCCCCCGCTTATCCGCGGGAGCCAGCGAAGCCAGCCTGCCAACCGCCTCCGAGGGGCTCAGCCCCCGTTCCAGTCCTACCGCGACCGCCGCCAGCGCGTTATAGATGTTGTGGGTTCCGACCAGGGGCAAGACGGCTTTTTCGCGGCAGCCACCCACCACCACATCGAAGACAGAACCCTCTGAACCATGCGGCTGGATGTTCTCTACTCGCACGTCCGCGGTCGCGCGCAAACCATAGGTCACGACTTTGCCGTGAAAATCGCGGCCAAACTGAGAAACGTATTCGTCATCGGTGTTGAGCACGGCGGTTCCGCCCGCAGGCAAGGATTCAATCAGCTCATATTTTGCCCGTGCGATTTCCGCAACCGATTTGAAGAATTCCAAGTGGACCGGAGCCACGTTGGTTACAACTCCGATCTCAGGCTGCGCGATCTTGGCCAGGGCGGCAATCTCCCCCGGATGTGACATGCCGAGCTCGATGACTGCCACATCGTGCCCGGGTTCCAGCTTCAGCAGCATCAGTGGCAGTCCAAAATGATTGTTGAAGTTGCCCTCGGATTTCATCACGCGAAAACGCACGCAGAGCAGGTGCGCAATGGCTTCTTTCGTGGTCGTCTTGCCGGTCGAGCCGGTCACCGCGATCAGCGGTTTGCCCCATAACCGGCGAACGGCGGCCGCCAGAGTCTGCAATGCCGTGAGGGTGTCGTCCACCGCCATGAGCTGGGTCTTCACCGCGTAACGCGCGAGTTGGTCCTTGCGGACAATCGCAGCTACCGCGCCTCCCTCCAGCGCCGGCTGCACGAAGTCGTGGCCGTCCATGCGCTCGCCCTTCACCGCGAAGAAGAGCTCGCCGAGCTGGATGGTCCGCGAATCGATGGAGTATCCCTGGGGCAGCGCTTTGTGGTCGAACTCACCAGCGGCGGAGAGAAACTCGGCAACTCGGGAAAGCGGCAGCTTCATGAATTCCTTCCGGCAGCGGCATTGAACGCTTCGCACTCGTATCCTGCCTCGCGCAACACCTGCCGCGCCACTTCCACATCGTCGAAGGGAATGGACCCCTCGCGCGTGACCTGCACTTTTTCGTGACCCTTACCCGCGATGAGCACAATGTCTCCCGGAGCCGCCTCGTGGATGGCCAGAGCGACTGCTGTTCTGCGATCCGGCTCTATTTTGTATTTAGTGCCGGAGCGCTGCAGACCGACCATGGCGTCATTGATGATCGCCAGCGGATCTTCGCTGCGCGGATTGTCCGAAGTCAGCACCACAAAATCGCTGCCATGGCCGGCGGCTGCGCCCATCAGCGGGCGCTTGGCGCGATCGCGGTCACCGCCACAGCCAAAGACCGTGATCACCCGTCCTTCCTGCCCTGCCTGTTGGACAAACTCCCGCGCCAGCGCCGTCAGGTTGCGCAAGGCATCATCGGTATGAGCATAATCGACGACCACCGTAAATGGCTGTTTGCATTCCACACGTTCGAACCGCCCAGGCACGCGGGCCAGAGCCGACACCCCTTTGGCGATTGCGTCAGGGTTGCAGTTGCGCGCGTAAGCCGCGCCCGCCGCAGCCAAAATGTTGTACACATTGACCTGGCCGATCAGCGGAGAAAACAGTGGGATGCATCCCTCCGGAGTGACCAGATCGAACCGTGTGCCCCGAGGCGCGACCTCAACTTTCTCGGCGCAGAAGTCCCCCTTCGCAAGGCCATAGGTCAGGACTTCAGAACTTCGCTTTTTGCTGACCTTTACCAGTTTTCTCCCGTATTCGTCGTCAAGATTAAGCACAGCAGCGCGAGGAGCTTCGGTTCCACAACCTTCGAACATGACCTGTTTGGAGGCGAAATACTCCTCCATCGTATGGTGATAATCGAGATGGTCGCGGGTGAGGTTGGTGAACACAGCAACGTCGAACGGGATCCCGAACACCCGCTGCTGTGCTAGGGCATGGGAGGAAACCTCCATCACCGCCTCGGTCGCCCCGTGGCCCAAGGCCTCCGCGAGCATGCGATTTAGCTCCAGCGCCTCGGGCGTGGTGTGCGGCGCAGGCAGGACCTTTCCCGCAACGTGATACTCGATCGTCCCAACCAGCGCGCTCTTGCGTCCGGCTGCGGCAAGAATTGCTTCCACCAGGAATGCTGTTGTGCTTTTCCCGTTCGTGCCCGTGACCCCGGTAATGGCCAGCCGCTCGGCCGGCCGCTTGTAGAAATTGGCGCTGAGGCGGGCCAGCGCCCGCCGTCCATGTAGCACTTGCGCCCAAGCTACGCCCTGGCGCGGCTTCTCGGTCGCCGAGTCGGTAACGATGGCCACTGCGCCGGCTGCGATCGCCTTCTCGATGAACTTGTTGCCGTCGCTCGATTCCCCCTGCATGGCAACGAACACGTCGCCCGGCTTCACCCGCCGCGAGTCGTACTCCAACCCGCTGACACTCGGGCTACCACTCTGGGTGAGGATTTCTGCCCCAAGGAGGAGTTGGAGGAAGTTCATTGCTTCGATTGTATTGCACAGTTCCCTCTACTCAAATCGTCCTCCCGAGAAAGCGCTGGTTCGCGTTTTGCGACCAGCCGCGGAGTCGAAGGCGCCCTGGCCACTTTCCACGGACGTCGGCCATTTGGGGCATTCGCGCCACAAATTCTCATGTCAAGGAGATCTCAGGAAGGAGAGAATGCCTCGAAGCGTCATTGCAAAAAACTCTTGCGTATTAGGGGTCCTTCGATTCGGCCTGGACTTCACTGCATAAGTCCAATCCTCGCTCAGGATAACAGCCCTCTTACAGCGCTCATTACCGTCCAAACCTTACCGTCACCCTCGACCCGGCCGCCACGTGCGATCCCGCTGTCGGCGATTGCTCGCGCGCAATGCCGCTGCCCCCCGCATCCAGGTCCAGACCACTTTCCTCGGCCAGCTCGATCGCCGCGCGCACACTTTTTCCCAGGAACGACGGTACCACGATCCCGCCCTGCTCCACATCTAGCACCACTGTGCCGCTGGCGGGAAGATGGACCGGGGCGGCTGGCCCCGCATCCGGCTTCGTGTTCCACGCCGCGAACTGCTTCCCATCTGGCGCGATTGGGGACCTCGGTTCGCGCTCCCGCAATCCCGCCGGAACCACGCTGCTGGCGGCTACCCCGGGCGAGGGCTTGGCGGAAATGACCGGTTGCATGCGGGGCGGATCTGCTGCATCGTTATCCGCCATTTCGAGAACCGCTCCCAAGCGATCGGGAGAGCTTTCGGCAAGGTCGTCCTCCTTTACGCTCCGCCGCGCCAGTTGGACCTGTCGATTCGGCGGCAACTCGACATCATGGGGCACATGCAGGTATTCCAGAACCTTCTGCGCCACCCGCTGAAATACAGGCGCTGCGACCTGCCCGCCCTGATGCGGCCCGATCGGCGAATCCAGGATGACGGCCACCGTGATCGCCGGATTATTGACCGGCGCGAATCCGGCGAATGAAGCCACGTACTTCGTGTGTGAATATGCCCCAGTTGCCGGGTCCACCTTCTGCGCCGTACCCGTCTTCCCGGCCGAAGAATAGGCTTCCAGGATTGCCTTGCGTCCGGTGCCCTCCAGCACCACGCCCTGCATCATCTGTTTCATGCGTGCCGCGGTCAGCGGCGAAAGCACGCGATGTTCGTTGCCGGGATGAAACACGACCGTCTGCGGTGCGTTCCGCGGCTCGGTCGTCGCTGCCACTATGCGCGGCGCAGCCCAAACTCCGTCGTTGGCGATGGTCGAAACCAATCCTGCTAACTGCAAGGGACTGATGCCGATTTCCTGGCCCATGGAGATGGCGCCGATCGATACTTTGGACCAACGGCTCACGGGCTTGGTCAGTCCCCGCGTCTCACCGGGCAACTCAATTCCTGTCTGCTGCCCAAACCCAAAGGCGCGGATGTATTTGTAAAAGCGGTCTTCACCCAAGCGCAATGCGATCTTGATCGCGCCCACGTCGCTGGACTTGATCAGGATGCTCGAGACCGGCAGCAGCCCAAAGGGCTTATGGTCCCGGATTCGCATCCCATTGATCACAATCGATCCCATTTGGCAGTCGAAGACCTCGTCGGGCCGGGTCAGCTTTTCTTCCAGCGCAGCGGAGATGGTTACAATCTTGAACGTCGAGCCCGGCTCATACACATCGCTGACCGCGTGGTCTTTCAGCCTTTCCGGCGTGACTTTGCGTGAGTCGTTGGGGTCGAAGGTGGGCCAATTGGCCAGCGCCAGGATTTCTCCGGTACGCGGGTTCTGCACGATGATGGTGCCGGCTTCAGCGTGGGTTTCCGCCATCGCGGTGCGCAGTTCACGTTCCACGATGTACTGGATTTTTTCGTCGATGGTGAGGACAACGTTTTCGCCCGGCTCGGGCTGCTTCTCCACGCTTCCGAACCATTTTTTGCGGGCATCGACAGAGATCAGCATCCGGCCGGGCTTGCCGCGCAACTTCCCATCATATTGCCGCTCGATCCCGCTCAGGCCTTCATCATCCATGCCGACGTAGCCCAGCACCTGCGCCGCTAATTCCCCCTTGGGGTAATGGCGTTTGGATTCCTTCTGGAAATGGATGCCCCGCAGGTTCATAGCGCGAATGCGTTCCGCCGTCTCCGCATTCGGTTTGCGCACCACCCAGCAGAAGGTCCTCGCGGCATGGCATTTGGCCAGAAGCTCACGAGGATCGTCGTGCGTGATGTGGGCGATCAGTGAAAGAGCGCCGGCGAGATCAGGAGTTTCGGTGGGCACAGCGAATACCGAATCCACCGCGATGGACATCGCCAGTTCCCGGCCGGCGCGGTCGTAGATGACTCCGCGCTTGGGGGCTACTTCCACAGTACGCTGCTGCTGGTGCTGCGCGCGCTGCTCAAAATCACCGTAACGGAAGATTTGCAGATAGACCAGGCGCAGGCCGATGGCGCCGCACCAGAGCATGAGAATTCCCGCGAGCAGATATAACCTGAGATTGGTTTCATTGCGGGTTGTGCTGGTGGCCACGTTCAACCCTCAGACAAACATGGCGGCCCACCAGTGCGGGGGAGCCGCCAATCAAGAAGCTTGTGTGGGGACGGGTCGAGCCTGTCCTGAGCGAAGCCGAAGGAACCCTCCCCAGCCGAGCGCGGCTCGGCCGATTTATTTACCGCGCCGAAACCACCGAAACCGGAGCGGCGCTGGCCAATACTGGCACGTCCGCATCCGGCAACGCCGTGTCCATGCGGATCACCTGGCCCGCCTGCGGGGACTGCATCCCCAGCCGACGTGCCAGCGTGTCAATCCGCTCGGGATCACGCAGCGAGGCTTCCTCCAGCCGCAAAGCACGGTTCATCTCCACCAACCCGTCGCGCTGGGTTTTCACAGACTCGATTTTGTATCCGTACTCGATGGCCTTGAAATGCTGCCAGGCGTACGTCATCACCAGCAGGAACAGGCAGCACAGTGCAATGCCAAAATGCTTCATCTCACGGCTGCGGCTGGAATCCTCAACCTTCACCATGCGCGAGTTGTCGATCGGCTTGACGAAATAGATTTCCGGTGTGCCGGTCCAGCACGGCCGGCGTCGGCCGGTCGGAACTGCGCCTTGAACTGCCATAGCCCTGGCTGCCATTTACGCCACCCCGACTAGATTTGGTTCGGCCTGTCCGAGTTCATGTGGCGCGACTGCGTACCAGCGGTCCAGTTCCGCCGAGTCCGCTGCTTGCTGGGCGTGCCGTTCGACACGCTCTACCGTCGCCATCAAATCATCAATCAATGTGCCCGTGTACATTACCAACCTCCATCCTACCTTCAACTCTCTCCGGGACGGCATCGAGAGAAGGTAGAGATTCGTTTTTCGCCCTTTTGTGAGAGGCGATGCCGTCCCGGAAACTTTTTGTAGCGCCGGCGGCGCTACTCAAATTTTTTCTGCCGCGCGCAATTTCGCGCTGCGCGACCGCGGATTGCGATCCATCTCTTCTTGTCCGGGCGTTACTGGCTTCTTCACCAGCAATCGGTAGTAACCCTGCTTCGCTCCGTCGCGGAGAGCATCCTTCACGATGCGGTCCTCCAGCGAGTGGAAGCTGATGATCACCAGCCGTCCGCCCGGTTTCAGCACCTGCGGGGCCGCTTTCAGCAGCGCCCGCAGCTCGTCCAGTTCGCGGTTTACGAAGATTCGGAGTGCCTGGAAAGTCCGTGTCGCGGGATGAATCTTTCGTTCTGCCTGATTCATTGGCCGGGCCGCGGCCGATACCACGGCTGCAAGTTGCGCAGTCGTGCGAATTGGCCGCGACCGGACAATGGCTCTGGCGATTCTCCGCGACCTCCTTTCCTCACCGAATTCGTAAATCACATCGGCGAGTGTTCGCTCGTCGAGGCGATTTACCACTTGTTCGGCGGTCAGCTCGGCTTGCGGATTCATTCGCATGTCGAGCGGTCCTTCCGCCTGAAAACTGAAGCCACGCGCCGCATCTTCGAGTTGCAGGCTGCTCACCCCCAGATCGGCCAGCAGCCCGTCCGCAAATGCGGGACCGAACCGCTTACCAATCTCGGCGAACGAACCATGCAGCAGCGTAATTTCTGGCCAATCACCCTCAGGATCGATGGAGCGACGGGCGTCCTCGCCCGTCCCACCTACACCTTCTGGCTTCAGCCTCACGCGCGCGATTGCCAGCGCCGCAGGATCCTTATCGAGGCCCATCAAATGACCCGGT
>WNFH01003059.1_pt1 | contig 11762 bp, 10 predicted proteins | sample 5400411 | NCBI WGS metagenome assembly WNFH01 (sample SAMN13153347, study PRJNA577476) | soil metagenome | isolation source: 200 cm saprolite under Douglas fir tree site 2 hole 3 | place: USA:California | collected 2015-04-18
TTCTGGCGCATTCGAGCAAAGCCGACTTGATCGTCCTGCGAGAGCTCCTCGAAGCGGGAAAAGTCGCTCCGGTCATCGATCGGAGCTACCCGTTGAGTGATGTCCCTGAGGCTATCCGGTATCTGGAGGAAGGGCACGCTAGAGGAAAAGTCGTCATACGGATGGAACACCGTGGTGAATAATCGACCCACCGGGACCCCGAGCACGCTCCCACCTGACGGGTTCCGGTCGCTAACATTAAGTCGGGTTGCCGGTTGGGGATCATGCCGGGATAGGTGGCCGAGCGGCTGAAGGCACACGCCTGGAGAGCGCCCCGGCCGAATAGGAAAGTCCGACACCACGTCGGTAACTCGTTGACAGTCCGCGTGACCTGCCGGGTTGTGGTACCGCAGATGTCGGCCTCTGCTGCCCTCAAGTGACACACCAACTGACACACCAGCGAATGGATGTACCGCAGGGGTGCGGGATGCTCGACCGCTTTCTGACATCGAGCGCTTCGAGGGGACGACGCTCTACTCGGGCCCATTCGACGTGCCGTCCAACTCACGGCTTCCGACTGGCAACGTCCTTGCGGATGATCAGGAGATAGTCTCGCGCGGCCTCGAGGGCCTGCTCGGCGTCGCGGTGAGAGACGAATCCGGTGTCGTCGTAGAGGACCATATTCCGCTTGCGTCGGAGACGGTCGAAGACAGCGAGCAAGCCAACATGTTCTCGATCCATGCGTACCCGGACGAATTCGATGATCGCGATGTGATGCCCAGGCTGGCTGCGGGCGCGGAAGCCGTGGCTGAACATGAATCCTAAGGATGCCTTCAGCATCGCTTCGTAGGCTTGTTGGAGACAGGCCTCCTCATCAAACGCAAGGATCTTCTGGGCGGACGCGAGCTTCTTGTCGGCGCTCGCGAGGAAGCGCTCGATCTGCGCCCAGTCAACCTTGTGAGGCGTGAGTTTCTTCATGCGCAGCGACGAGCGAGACGCGCTTGTTGTGCCAGACGCCTTCGAGGAACGAATCTTTCCGAGCGCGGCGTGCCTCGAATTCCTTCCGCGTTAGAACGGTATAGTTGATCTCCCGCCCGAGTTGCCGCTCGAGCCTCCGCACGGCTTCCGCCAAGGCTCTGTCACCTGGGGTGCCAATCACCAGCACATCGATGTCACTGGCAGCATCCTGCTGGTTACGTGCGAACGACCCGTACAGATAGGCCTCCTCGATTCCGTCAATGCTCTTGAGCGATTGCGCAAGTAGGGGCACCGCGCCGACCGTTTTCGTGACGATCCCACGGACCTCCTGGAACAAGGGATAGGCTCGGTTGAGGTGGAAATACTTCTGACGGCCGCTGACTTCGGACTCAAACAGCCCGTCCTGCTCCAGGCGTCGCAGCTCCTTCGACAAGTTGGCCGGGTCAATGCTGAGCCGCTCCGCCAGGTCGCGGAGGTGGTGTCGGGCCGTGGGATTTGTGAAGAAGTAGGCCAGAAGCCGCTGGCGTGCCTTAGACCGGAGGTCGAGCATGGTGTAAACATACCACAAATGTGGTAATAATCAACTACATTGTCGGCCACCTCACCGCGAGCGCGGCTTGGGCTGCACGACGATGCGCACGTCCAGCCCGAGTGCGGTGAGCAGCCGGCAGAGCCGCTCGATGGAGAAGCCGTCGAGCCGCCCCCGGTACAGGTTCGAGAGGTCTGGCTGCGTGACCCTGAGGCGGCGGGCGGCCGCCTGCTGTGACAAGCCCCGTGCCTGGATAACCTGCTGAATCGTGTGCGCGAGATCGGCCTTCGCAAGCAGTTCGTCGGCCTCGGGCAGCCCGAGGTCCGCGAACACGTTGCCGCTGCTCGGCGTGACGGTCTGTTCGTCCTCGGGCACCAGCCGACGGGCCTTCGATGCTGTCTTACGCATGTCGATCCGCCTCATGGTGCTCAATCGAACGGTAGTGGATCTGGGCGAGCTCAAGGAGCTGGACCATTACCCGCCACCCGCCTAGCCGAGCCCGCGCCCGTCGCATATATCACCCTGACCGAACGTGAGCACGGAGCTGCACGATGGTCACGAACGACTCCCCCATGTGGCTTTCCGACCGCCGGGTCGGTGAACGTCGCCACCTGCTATTGCGGCGCAGCGGGGTGGACCGCCGCTTCGAGAGCATCCCGATCCCGGTCGAGCACCGCATGGGGGGCGCGCGCCGCGTGCTGTCCGATCGGCGCGGCTGGACCGAACGGCGGCACGCCGAAGGTTACGGCCGACCTGACTGGGCTGGTCGTCGCCGCCGGAACTGCGGCCGCTGGATCACGAATCCGGTGCGCCTTTCGCTCGAATATGGAACCCCCGGGCGGCCAAGGAACCACGCGATTTCTCTTGTCTGTCCTGATCCCTGATGAGGAGAGCTCGCAACGGACGGCTGCTGCCCTCAACGGGCTAACTCCGCTTCATGGACCCGGCGAGCTCAGCACAACTGACTCTTAACGAGCTCAGTGCGTGTCCGGCGAATTCCGTGCGACTCCGCCACAATCCCGCAACGTCCGCTTCCGACGACACTTCCTGCCGCGTCGTGTCCGTCCACGTCCTTCGGGCGCCTGCTCGCGTCCCGCTGAAACTGCCCGCATTTTTTCCCGCTATGATTGCCGTTCTATAGGGCGGGGGACTTCACCGGCAGGATGTTATCTCTCGCCTTATTGCTCGGGCTGCCGAGGCTTGCGCCAGGCCAGCACCGCACGGCTCTCGAGCGTGAACTCGACCGTGGTCGGATGGTGGCGGTCTATCTCTTCTAGCGCCGAGCCCTTATGATGGATGCGCGGCCTCAGACCGCATCAGGTCCTGCACATCACACTGATGGAGGATGACGGCATGAGCTGGAGCGCCGCCGTCCCCGTGGACAGCATCTGGAGCGAGCAATCGCTGCCGCTCGCCCTGAACAGATCTTCACCACGGGCCTGAGTGCCGGGTTGAACGCTCCGTTCGGCTGGGGCTCGGGCGAGAGCGGCGGAAGGAAGAAGAAGTGAGGGTTCCCGCCCAGGAACTGGCCGTCCGGCATGGGGGCGCGCAGCGGCGGCGCCTTCGGTGACGTGATGGCTTGCTGATCGCGACACCCGGCGAGCAGTACAGCACTGAGAGCGACAAGGACGGCGCACTTCTTGGTCACCTCCTTGTCAAGTGGAAAGCCGCGACGTGATACCGTGCCTCCGCGCGTGAACGCTTCATTACAAGACGCGCACTGGGACAAGAGAGTCGTTGGTCGTGGCATTACCGAGCTCACCGGACTCGTTGTGGCCCCAGCAATACGCCGCACCGCCGGTCGTCACGCCGCAGGTGAAAACGTTCCCGGCGCTCACCGTGGCGAAGGTGAGCCCGCCGAGGACCGCCACCGGACTCGTCCGCTGGGTTGTGGTCCCGTCGCCGAGCTCGCCGTGATTGTTGTAGCCCCAGCAATACGCTCCACCGACGGTCGTCACGCTGCAGGTGTGGTTGAACCCGGGCGCGACCGTGGCGAAGGACAGCCCGCCGAGGACGGCGACGGGGCTTGTCTCGTTGGTCGTGGTCCCGTCGCCGAGTTGGCCGGCACCGTTCCCCCCCCAGCAATACGCCGCGCCGCCGGTCGTGACCCCGCAGGTGTAACCGTTCCCGGCACTCACCGCGGCGAAGCTGCGCCCGCCGAGGACCGCGACGGGGCTCGTCCTGTCGGTCATGGTTCCGTCGCCGAGCTCGCCGGACGAGTTGAGGCCCCAGCAGTACGCCGTACCCGCGGTGGTCAGCCCGCACGTGTGGTAACCGCCAGCGCTGACGGCGGCGAAGGTGAGCCCCCCTAGGACCGCCACCGGACTGTTCCGCTCGATTGTGGTTCCGTCGCCGAGGTCGCCGGACCCGTTGTCGCCCCAGCAATAGGCCGCACCCGCAGTCGTCACACCGCAGGTGTGGTTGAACCCGGCAGTGACCGTGGCGAACGTGAGTCCGCCCAGGACTGCCACGGGGGCCGTCCGGTTGGTGGTGGTCCCGTCGCCGAGGTTGCCGGATAGGTTGCCGCCCCAGCAATACGCCGCGCCGCCGGTCGTGACGCCGCAGGTGAAATCGTTCCCGACGCTCACGGCGGCGAAACGGAGCCCGCCGAGCACTGGCACCGCAATTGTCCGGTTGGCTGTGGTCCCGTCGCCGAGCTGGCCGAGCGCGTTGTTGCCCCAGCAATACGCCGCAGCGCCGGTCGTGACGCCACAGGTGACGAAGTTCCCGGCGCTCACCCCGGCGAAGGAAAGCAGGACGTCAAACGCCGCGCTCGTCGCACCGGCGAGCGTGCCGGAGCTAGCGGTCAGGGTATAGCCGCTCCCCGGGCGGTCGATGCTGAGCATCGTGAACACCGCGACCCCGTTCATCGCGGCCACGCTCGTTGTGCCCGACAGCGTGCCCGCCCCCGGGTTAGCGCCAATCGTCACCGTCACGCTGCCGGCGAAACTCGTCACCGTGTTCCCCCCGGCATCCTGGGACGTGACTCTGACAGCAGGCGTGATTGAGGCGCCCGGGGCTGCATTGCTCGGCTGGCCTGTGAAGACGAGCTTTGTGGCCGCGGCGGTGATGCCGAACCCGCCGCTGGTCGCCCCCGTGAGCCCCCCGGCTGCTGCGGTCAGCGTGTAGCCCGTCCCCACCTTGTCCACACTCAGGTTGGAGAAGGTGGCCACCCCCGCCACGGCGGCGACCGTCGTCGTGCCTGCGAGCGTCCCCCCGCTCGGGTTCGTGCCGATCGCCACCGTCACGCTCGCGGTGAAGCTGGTCGCCAGGTTCCCGTGCGCGTCCTGCGCCGTGACCTGCACCCCAGGGGTTATCGGCGCGCCCGCCGGCGTGGTAGTGGGCTGCCCGCTGAACACGAGCCCGCTTGCTGTACCCGCCGCGCCGGCGGCGCTGAAAGTCACCGGGCTGCCCGTGAGACCGCTGGCAGTTGCGGTTACGGTGCTGGTCCCGGCGGTCGTGCCGAGCGTCCACACGACTGACGTCTGACCGTGCGCATCGCTCGTTGTCGCGGTGCCCGAGAGGCTGCCACCGCCAGCGGTCACCGCCCATGAGACCGCTACCCCGGAGACGCCAGCTCCCGACTTGTCTGTCACGCTAACGACGAGCGGTTGGGCGAGGGCCTGACCGACCGTGCCGGTCTGGTTATTCCCCGATACCACTGCGATCGCCGAGGAGGTTGGTCCGCCCGGACCTGTGCTCTGATTACCGCCGCAGCCCCCGATAACCCCCAGGACTGCCCCGAGGACTAAACCCGACCGCTGGGTCCGAGCGAGCATCACAGCTTCCCGCCGATGAGTGCGCCTGCGGCTCGAGACGGCGTGCGCAATCCGGCGCAGGCGCGTGGCGACACATGCTCCCTCCGTCTGACCGATCGCACCGTTCTTCAGAGCCCCCGTCGCGTCCTAGAACCGCCGCCAATCCGGCTGCCCACCGCGTTGGGCAAGGAGCTGAGTCGCTCCAGTGGCGAAGGTGAGTACACGCCGCCGGTGTTATGAGCGCCACAGAAGAACGCGATCTTCGAATCGTCCCCTCCGCTCCCTCATGGGCCCCACTCGGGCCATTGCTCAGTTTCACGACTGTTGGTGAGATCCAGGACTCCGCCGGTGCCATCCGAGTTGATTGTGCAGATGTTGGTGGCCTTGCCGGCAGGGCACCTGAACACGATCCTCGTGCCGTCGAGCGACCAGTCGGAGAGCGAGCCGCCACTGGTTGTGACCTGGACGACGGGCCCAGCCGTCTCGCCAGACGAGCTCATCACATAGATCTGGCTCGTACCAGAGCGGTAACTGTCGAACGCGATCTTGGTGCCATCGGGTGACCACGCGGGACTCAAGCCGCCCAGAGTCGTGAGCTGCGTGATGCCTGAGCCGGAGGCGTTCATTACGAAGACTTGCGAAGTCCCGTACTTGACGTATCGCTGGAACGCAATCTTGGACCCATCTGGCGACCAATCGGCGTCTCCGTCAATGGTGGCGTCGAAAGTCAGTTGCACCACGCCCGTCCCGTCAGGGTTCATGACCCAAATGTGCCAGTTGCCGGTCGGATCCTGCCCGTGGAAGGCGATCCTGCCATTGGGAAACGCGGACGACGACACCGACCACGCCGGCACCTCCACCAGCACGTTAAAGGTCAGCTGCACGATGCCTGAGCCGTCATTGTTCATGACGCAGATGTTGGCGCCGCAGCTGAAGGCGATCTTACTCCCGTCCGGCTTCCACACCGCGGCGTAGCCGTGGGCGAGTTGCGCGACATTCGCCCCGGTCGCGTCCATCTTGAACACCCAGCGAGCCGACGGCGGCAGAATCCGCGTGAACAGGATGTGGCCGGACGACGCGAGCAGGTGAGGCGAAGCCGGGAGCGACGTGCTGAATAGCGGCCCCGCCCCCGTGGAGCTCGGCGTGGGGCCGACGCCGTCGCGCTGGCAGGCGACGCTGCAGATAAGCGGCAGCACCAACGGGGCGACTCGAAGTGCACGGCTCATGGTGACCATCCCCATCGTAAGATCTTGTGTGTGAGCGGGTTGCCAGACGGCCCGCGCGATTCGTTGCGAGAGCGCAGCTGGCGCGTAGTTTCTTTCTAAACGATAGGCCCCCTATCTGCCCTTGGGCTGACCTGCCAGGTCAGACGTCGGAGCCGCGTGCGGAAGGCGGTGCCGGTGATTCAACTCCGAACCCTTGGCGCGCTCGACGTAAGGGCCACTGATGGGACGCCGGTGCGCCCCATCCTCGCCCAGCCCAAGCGCTTCGCCCTCCTTGCCTACCTCGCCCTCGCGCGTCCCCGAGGGTATCACCGCCGGGACACCCTGCTGGCGATCTTCTGGCCCGACCTCGACGGGGAGCACGCGCGCGGCGCCCTCAGTCGGGCCGTCTACTACATCCGCCGCTCCTTAGGGGACGGGGCGGTGAGCCGCAACGGGGGAGACGACGTCGGCGTCCCAGAAGGCCAGCTGCAATGCGACGCCCTAGCCTTCGAAGCCGCTGTGGACACCGGGAAGCTCGATGATGCCCTCGCTCTCTACCGGGGCGATCTGCTTGAGGGGTTTTTCATTTCCGACGCCCCGGAATTCGAGCGTTGGCTGGAGGATGAGCGCTCCCGCCTGCGCGGGCGTGCCGCGCAAGCCGCCGAGACGCTGGCGGTTCGAGAGGAACGGAGCGGCAACCTGCCGCTCGCCCTGCATTGGGCGCGGCGCGGCGCGGATCTCGCGCCGTACGACGAAGCGTCCTTCGGCCGGTTGGCCCGCTTGCTCGACCGAACGGATGGCCGCCCTGCAGCACTCCTCGCCTACGAGGCGTTTGCGCGTCGCCTGAAGGACGACCTCGACGTCGAGCCCTCCCCGGAGACGGACGCCCTGATGGCGGAAATCCGCCGCCGCGAGAAGCCGTCTGCGTCGATCGTGCACGCAAACGCCAATGCCCAAGTACCCGCCCTCGCGATTGAAGAGGCGGCGCAACCTCAGCCTGTCACGGAACGGCACCTGGCCACTCCATCTCGGTTCGCCGCCCCGACCGCGCTGGTCGCCGTCGTCGCGGTCGCGGCGGCAGGAATCGCACTCCGGCTCTTTCCCTCGGCGTCCGCGCTAGACCGGAATGTCCTCGCGGTACTTCCGTTCCACGTGACCGGCGGCCCCTCGCTCGCGTATTTGCGGGAAGGGATGGTGGACCTGTTGGCGGCGAAGCTCAACGGCGAAGGCGGGCCGCGGGCCGTGGATCCGCGAACGGTGATCGACGCTTGGCGCCGGGTTTCGAAGCCCGACGGCCAGGCGGACGTCCCACCGGAGGGCGTCCTCCGACTTGCGCGCCAACTACGCGTGGGGCAGGTCCTGACCGGGAGCGTTGTCGAGACGTCGACCTCGCTGGTGCTGGATGCGCGCGTCCTGGACGTCGGGAGCAACAGGTCGGGTCCCCTGGCCGTGGTGCAGGGTCCGCCGGACAGCTTGCTCACCCTCGTCGATCGGCTCGCAGCCCAAGTGCTCGCCCGGGGAGCCGGCGAACGGGAGTCGCACCTCGCGTCGTTGACCACCACGTCGTTGCCTGCGCTGAAGGCGTACCTGACCGGCGTAGGTGCATATCGCCAGGGACGGTACGAGGAGGCTGTCCGGTATTTGCAGGCCGCGCTGTCGCTCGATTCGACCTTCGCGCTCGCGGGGGCCAGTCTCGTTCGGGCCGGCAATTGGATCGGGGATTCAGCGGCCTTAGCACACGGGCGGGCCGTCGCGTATGCGCACTGCCAGCGCCTGAGCCAGGTGTGTGCGACGCCGGATTCGACCGGCCGAGCTTCGCTTGCTGACCAGGCCGCGCTGGGCGAGCCCGCCGGGCCGCTCAGCGATCTGCCGGAAACGTGGTACGAGCTCGCGGACCCCCGGTTCCATGGCGGATCCGCATTGGGCGGTGAGCTTCGGGCCTCATTGGACCACGCGGCGGCCGAGTTTCGGCGGGCGTTGGAGCTCGATTCGGCGTACGCACCGGCCTTGAGCCATCTGGTCGACTATTCAGTCGCGATCCGAGACACGGCCGCGGTGCAAAGTTACGCCAGCCGCTACCTCGCCGTGGATTCCCCCGGTGATTTGGCAGACTATGTGCGCTGGGTGGCTGCGACGATGACGGCCGACAGCACGGCCCTCAACGACCTGCGCTCCCGATTGCCTCGGATGCGGGTGTGGACGCTGGTGCGGATCATCGGCGAAAGTCAGCTCGAAGGCATCGGGTTGGACGACCGGGACCGCGCCGCAGCTGTGGTGCAGGGCCGCGCCGGTTCGCCAGCCGAGGTGCGGAACATCTACGCGGCCCTGCACGGCCTCGCCCTCAACGCGGGCCGTCCTCGAGCGGCGGTGGCGGTGGTCGCGCATTGGCAGGAGTTGCAGCCGTCTCGCCAGAGTCACGACCGGAGGCTCGTCCTTGATGCGCTCTACTGGGGCGGGGACACGGCGTCGGCTCAGGGCGCCATCCACCGACTATCGGGCTATGCGGCCGCCCCGGCGCCTGCTGACCCAAGGGCGCGCGCCGAGCAGAATAGTGATGTGTGTGCGCTCGAACTGTGGGCGCTCGCTCGCGGAGACACTCGGTCGGCCAGCCGGGCCATCGCGCGGCTTCGGGCGCCGCCCCTAATCCTCTCTTCGGATCCCGCTATTGGGGGTGAGCCGTGCGCGGTATTGCTCGCCGCCATGCTCTCGAGCCTCAGCAAGCGCGCCGATCGAGGGGCGACGCTGGACCGACTCGATTCCCTGCTCGCCACGGGGCCGAGCTGGAACGCCGACGTGCAGTACGTGGACTTCGGCAATCTCGTCGTCGCTCGGCTGCGCGAGGCGCAGGGTGACCTCCCCGGCGCACTGGCTGCGATTCGGCGCCGGTCGTATGAGTGGTGGATGCCGACGTTTCTGTCGACCTATCTGCGTGAAGAAGGCCGCCTCGCCGCCTTGATCCACGATCGTGCGGGCGCGATCCGTGCCTACCAGCACTACCTCGCGCTGCGCTCCAATCCCGAGCCCGCAGAAAGGCCGGAAGTCGATCACGTCCGGACCCAGCTGGCAACGCTACTCGGCGCACAGACACGTTAAGCGAGTAGCTCCGCCGGGACAGAGCTGCGGCGCTCTGACGAGGGTCTGTCAGGTCATTCTGACTTCCAACGTTCTCCTCGTTGTGCAAGCTAGTGGGGAGATATCGATGCGCGCGCTGGTGCGCACGCACATCGATATCACCCCAGGCGGCCCCATTCGCGCCCGGCGGGCGCTCAAGGGTAATTCCCTCCACCACTGCTCCACCGGGACGCCCTCTGCACTGAACGCTGGGCCGAATTGCGAAGTAGGTATGGTGGCCCAGTGTCGTGATCGATGCCAGCACGGTGGACCCCGATCGCGACTACTTAAGGGTAGGGGGCCGTGTCAGAGGCGCCGCCAGAACGCTGGCCCCGATCGCGAGGTACTCTAGAGTAGGAGGGGTCTGCATTCCGCGAGGACTCCGACCCCAGGTCGAGGTCGTCCGCCGCTCGCCGCCGCGAGGCCCGATGTCCGCACGCCACATCGCTAGTGACTCCTGACGGTTTCGTCCTGAAATGGGTTGGTGAAGCTGACCTGCTCCGCCGACGCCGGGCGCTGGTCGACGGTGCCGCGCTCCTGGACGACGTACTGGCGGACTTTGCGGCCGTGACCCGTGCGGAAGCTAACGAGCTCCTCAACCTCCAAGAGGCCGCACGCGAGTCCGGCTATTCGGCGGATCATCTCGGCCGCTTGGTGCGCGATGGCAGAATCCGCAACGCTGGCCGCCCCAACGCCCCCCGAGTTCGCCGCGGCGAGCTACCGCGGAAAGCGTCCGCCTTGCGCGCACAGGCCGCCCGACTCAGTCTTCTCGGTGCCACACCCGGGCAGGTCGCGCGGGCTGTCGTCACCTCGCAATCCGAGGAGGGATGATGACTCACGCGACCAAACGGTGGAGTTACTCCACCGGCGAGCGGGGCCGGAATCGGGTCCGGGCATTTGAGCACCCGAAAACCGGGACGTTGTTCCTGGAATTCGCCGAAGGTGGTCAGCGGAAACGGATCGCCCTGGGGCACCGTGACCGGGAAATGGCCAAGGCGAAGACTGAGGAGCTGGCGGCGGCCCTGCGGCGCGGCTACACACCGCAGCTGGCCACACTTACGCTCGCTGCGCTCTTTGACAACTACCTGCGGGATGTTACGCCGCAGAAGGGCCGGAGTAAGCAGAGCCACGACCGCCGTGCGGCAAAGCTGTTCCTTGAGTGCCTAGGGCCGAGCCGGAAGGTGGCGAGCTTGAACCGCCGCGATTGGGACGGATTCGTCCGGTGGCGGCGAATGCGGGGCGACCGGCGCCGCGATCCAGGGCAGCCGGTTGGGGATCGGGTCGTGGGGTACGATCTTGAGTTCCTATCAGCCGCCCTCAACTGGGCGGTGGCCGCTGGTTGGTTAGAGCGGAATCCGGTGAAGGGCTTCCCACGGCCGAGGGAAACGGCACCGCGACGGCCCGTTCTGCGACAGGAGGAGTACGAACGTTTGTCGCGTGTCGCGCCGGCGGTGAGTCCGCTGTTCGCGCTGGCGCTCGTGCTTGCCCACGAAACGGGGCACCGGATTGGCGCGATTAATGCGCTCCACTGGTCAGACGTCGACTTGGAGCGCGGCATCATTCGGTGGCGCGCGGCGACGGATAAGGTTGGCTTCGAGCACGAAACAATATTGACGGGCGAGGTCATCCGAGCACTGGAAGCGGCACGGGCCGAGCGGCCGGCGATTGGAGCTGCGTGGGTACTGCCGGGCACCGACGATCGGCAGCAGGCGTGCTCGCGCTACCAGTTGGAGAAGTGGTGGCGGCGCGCTGAGCGGCTCGCCGGGATCGCACATGAGCAGGGCCGCAGCTTTCACGCGCTCCGGCGGAAGTTTGCGACCGAACTGAAGCACGTCCCCTTGAAGGATCTCTGCGCGCTGGGCGGTTGGAAGAACCCGGACACGGTGCTGACCTGCTACCAGACGGCCGATGAAGTCACCATGCGGGAGGCGTTGGCCGGCCGCCGGGCGCTGCGAGCAACAAGTCAATCGACACACTAATCGACACACCGGGGCCTATGGCAGGCTCCCACCGCGTGGGTTCCGGTCGCTAAGGTTAAGTCAGACTGTTGGTTGGATGACGTGGGGATAGGTGGCCGAGCGGCTGAAGGCACACGCCTGGAGAGCGTGTAAACGGGTAACCGTTTCGTGGGTTCGAATCCCACCCTATCCGTGGACAGGTGCGTGAGCGGTTGAAACGGCCGGTCTCGAAAACCGGTGTGCC
>WNFH01043708.1_pt1 | contig 11758 bp, 8 predicted proteins | sample 5400411 | NCBI WGS metagenome assembly WNFH01 (sample SAMN13153347, study PRJNA577476) | soil metagenome | isolation source: 200 cm saprolite under Douglas fir tree site 2 hole 3 | place: USA:California | collected 2015-04-18
GCACTACGGAATAGGCGGATTGGGAACCGGCGGAACGCCGCAGATAGCCTTGGCACAGGGCGGAAGTTCCGGAGTGGGGATAAGGAACTCGTTACCTTGAGTCGCAGCCGAACCACCCTTCATGCAAGCACCGGTAAAGGTATCCCTGTTCTTGTAAGGCCTCGTGAAACCATCCGTGAGTGTTTGCAGGAAGGCAACGATCTGATTCTCCTCCTCGTCCGTCAACCCGAGACTGCCGGTCGTCATGTCGATATTGTTCAGCACCTCTGGATGAGGCCAGCAGTCTACCTTTTCGGTCTTTCCTGGCGGGCAATGTCCGGAAGTGACCGGGAACCTAAGTTTGTCGCGGGTATTGTAGAAGTGGACGAGTTGTTTCAGGCTCTTGATATAGCCGTTGTGGAAAAACTCCTTCTGGAAGTAAGGCCCGGGTGCCTCGGTGGTGGGACACTGTGGGGGTGCCATAGCTACATTGCGCGCCGAAGACACCTGGAATTGGCCGTCGACAGTTGGCGCAAGTTTTCTCCAGGCTACGTTCGGGTTGGGGGCGGAACCGAAACCGCTTCTGAGGAAGGTCCCCATGCCCAGGTCTCGATAGCCGAAGCCGAGCGGATTGCCGGTGAACCCGAAGGAATCCGGCGTGGTCTGATAGTAGAAGGCATCCCTGGGATTCAGCGGCAGGCCCTCGTTGGCCGAGCCGAAGCAGGTGAACAGAGGAGGGTTCGCAGTGGCGATCGTACTCGTATCCGTCTGGCCTGGCTTCAGAGTGGTTCCTCTTCCGTCAACGTGGCACGAGTTGCAATTGCCTTTGCCCTTGAACAGGTTGTAACCGGCCATCTCGTCTGCTGTCATCGTGTAGTTGCCTTTCACGAACGCGTCGAATTTCGACGAAAAAGCGCTGACCTGCACGGACTGCTCGTATGAGTCAATGGACTGCCCCCAGTGGTCATAGACCACGTTTGCGCGGGTGCGGTCTCCCGGACTGAGCGCAATTGGGGTGGCGCTCCCGCCGAACACCGCAGCGCCTCCAGGGGTTGCACAGATCTCCTCAGTATTGGGTGGGAAGTTGATATCAAACGAGCCTTTGCCCCACACCTCTTCAAAGAGAGGTCTGTACACAGCGTGCGAAAGCCGAAATGCGACGCAAGCAGTGTCAGGGAAGCCCATTTCTTGAGTATCGACGGGAGGATGCTGTGCTTGTTCGGCATCGGGATTTCTTAACAAAAATCCGGTCGCGCGTGAATCCCAGAAGTTTCCGCCAAAGAAAAGACCCTGTACTTGGTTGAACTGGAGTACAGGAAAGAACGGCGAATACGTGTATCTTTGCGCTGTCCGTTTGCCAGCCCGAAAGTGAACCGTTCCGGGATACGCGATCATCGTCAGATTGACCGAGGGGATCGGCCCGCTAAAGCCGGCATAGGGCATGTGACAAGAGGAGCACGCTTGATTTCTCTCGGGCGACATGTTCCTGTCGAAATTCATGAGCTGGCCGAGTGTTTCTACTGCTTCAGTTCCGGTATTCTGAAGAGTTGGCGGCTGACCCGTGAGGGTCGGCGGGGTTAAGTTGTGCCACCGTGTAATCGCTCGACTTTCGATGAAATCCACCTCTGCCAGAACCCTGGCTATCTCTGAATTCAAGTTGGCCGGGAGAATCCCAGGCGGATACGGGTTGTAGACCGGTGCTGGAAGCGCGGTTGCATTCTGTGCTGAAACGCCTCGGGTGATCATCACGGCCCCCACCACCGTTAAGCAAACTACAGACAGTAGGATGAGAGTAGTCCGGCGCATGGTGTTTCCTCTTTTCTAATGTTGTGTTCGTGAAGAGGGTGGTCGCGTAGCAGCTAAGCAGGTTCCCGTAAATCAAAATCACCCAGAAAATACCTTGGCGGGTGCAGCAATAGCGTGCCATCGGCTAATGCACACCTGAGGAAGAAACGGGCGCAATTTTAATGGAAAATATAGGCGCGAACAATACCATCGTTACCCGATAACTGGACTGCTAATAACGCCATAGTTACGGAAGAGCGCTGGCGCGCCTCGGCGTGGCCCGCGCTAACGCCTTGCAGGCGAAGAACTCGCAGGGCGCGGATGCCGACGCCGCCCCGTCCGGGCGCTCGCCGCGTACAAAGACTTCCTCACCCTCTGGAAGGGTGCCGACCCCGACAGCCCCATCTACAAACAAGCCAAAGCCGAGTACGCGAAGTTGCAGTAACTGGAACTCCTACCCAATTGGGAATACTCGATCCACCTTTTTCCTTTTCGGAGCGAGTGACGGGCTATCCGAAAACTATCTGCCGATATGCCTTCCATGGGACGGCCGAGAACCTTCTTATCCACTGGGTGACCGAATCGAGTGCTCTTCTCCGATGTCGTAGGATCATGGCGGTCTATTGCAAGCCCCGCTCCTTAGAAAATGGCGAGATAACTTCCGGATAGCCCGCGACTCGGGGCCAATTTCGCATGTGTCCGGAGTGGCCGAACCCGACTGGACCGGCCCGGTTGAGCAATTCTCTATGCTCCAGGGTGAATGAATCGCACCAACCAGAACGCAGCAGCGGCGACCACCGCCGCGGCCGGGATGGTCACAGCGGCCAGCGCGGTGGAAAACAGGGTGATAGCTCCCGCCGCCTCAGCGCAGAATCCGCCCACCGGCTTGAGCTTGGTAATGCGTGATCCCATAGTGTGAACAATCCGCCAACCACCAAAATACGTGCCTAGCGCGATGGACAAATGCGCCGCTAGAATGATGGGCCAGTGAAATTTTCCCCAGTTGCCGGCCAGTTCCTTCGCACTCAAATAATGCGCTCCATACAGAGCGGAGGCCACGATTCCCATGGTCTTCTGCGCGTCATTGGCGCCGTGGCCGAGGCTGTACGCCGCTGCCGAGAGGAGTTGCAACTTGCGAAACCAGGCGTCAATTCGTCGTGGGGCTTTGTTTCGCAGCAACCAATAGACGGCAACCATGAACGTCAGGCCCAGGACGAGTCCCATGACTGGCGCGACCACAATGAAAATCAGGGTTTTGTACCAGCCCTCGGCAATAATCACATGCCATCCGGATCGCATAACCGCCGCGCCGGCGTAGCCACCAATTAAGGCATGTGAGGAGGAAGTCGGTAGCCCCCACCACCACGTTAGCAAGTCCCAAACGATGGCTCCGAATAGTCCCGTGATCACGACATACTGCGTTACAGTTTCGATCCGGATCATTCCTCCGCCGATCGTCTTGGCGACGGCGGTTCCGAGAAGAAACGCGGCCACAAAATTGAAGAACGCTGCCCACAATACCGCCAACTTTGGGGACAAGACCCGCGTCGAGACCACGGTGGCGATGCTGTTGGCGGCATCGTGAAATCCGTTCAGAAAATCGAAGATCAGTGCGACCAGTATTGTGATGATCAGCAGAAGCAGATCAGGCTTCACAAGTTTTCCTATTTTTGGGGCAGATTGTTAGGACTTCATGTGTTCTTCAATACGACAGTTTCCAGCACATTCGCGACATCCTCCGCCTTGTCGGTCGCGCGCTCGAGGAATTCCAGCAACTCTTTAATTTTTATGAGGTTGATGGCATCTCGTTCGCGTTCAAACAGCCCGGCGATGGCCTGCTGAGATACCAGGTCCGCTTCGTTTTCCAAGCGGTTGATCTCCACGCAATGGTCCAGGATATTGCCATTCTTCTGCATGAGAGACACAGCCTTCTGCAGTTCCTGGCATTGCCGCAAGATGATCGCGGCCAGTTCTCCGGCGGCAGGCGGCGGAGTCGCGATTCGATACATTACGATGCGGGCCCCGGCGGCATTGATGAAATCGAGGACATCATCGAGCTTGGAGGCCAACTCGTGAATGTCTTCCCGGTCGAAGGGTGTGATGAATGTCTGGTTGAGTTTAGTCAGGATGGCATGAGTGAGTTCATCGCCCTCGCGCTCGATGCGATGAATCTGGCCGATCTTTTTTTCGACATCCTGGTAGTTCGCGAAGAGATCAACCAGGGTGCGAGCACCGGCGATGAGGTTGTCGGACATCGCCGAGAACATGGCGAAGAAGCTGTTATCCTTGGGAATGAGCCGGACCATTTTGGGAGCAACGGACTCCAAGAATTTTTGCGTTTACCAGTGAGTTGCGTGATCGAAGCAGGTCACTATCTCACGTGGCATCGAATTCAGTCAATGGCGCATCGGGGATGCTGACTCCACCACTAGCAAAACTCGTCATGCTCATGGAAGACGAGGACGACATCGCGCGCCTGGTTGCTCATCATCTGGAGTCCAGTGGTTTCCGAATCCACCGCCCAGCCCGCTCGTACAGTCTTATTTCAGATGCCGAGGAAGATCGGCCGGCGCTCTTCATCCTGGACCTTATGCTGCCGGAAGGAGACGGGTTTCAACTTTGCCGCAGCATAAGGCACCATTCGAGTCTGCGAGATGTTCCGATTCTGATCCTTACGGCGAGCACCGCGGCAGCAGACCGAAAACGCGCGTTGGAGAGCGGCGCAAATGTTTATATCACCAAGCCCTTCAGCCCGTCTGCGCTAATAACGACTGTGAGAACGCTTTCAGAGCGAAAGTGTTCGGGGGAACGTTAATTGGCTGTGGCATTTAGTCGTCGGTTCGACGACTAATGATCGCGGAACGCCGGGGCACCCCGAAGCAAATTATTAGGAGCAAAGCAAATACCACACCCGCTCCAACTGCAATCCGCAGGAAAAAACCGAGAAGAAGGATATCCAGGCCCACTTAAACATTGTGCAGCTCTCGGGAAGGCTGAGCGAGATTACGAGGGTAACTATTGTGAGCTGGGTCTCGCCACTCGGGCGCGTAGATACTCTGAATGGGTCGTGGCTGCAGGTCGTTTTGGCGAAATCGCGCTTCCGAGTGGGCCGTGATCCGGCCCGGAACCGAGAGGCTACTGGCGTCTTCCGGCGTCGTACAATCTCCGAATGGCAATTGTCAAAGCATGGCAAGAGCCTAGAGTGAAGGGGTGAAGTGAAGGGCGATCAATAGCATTTCTAAGGGGGATGATTTGCGACATTCGCTGAAGATTCACATGACGATATTGGCTTTGTGCGCGCTAGCGGTGCAGGCGCAGGAAAAGCTACCACTGAAGTTGATCACAACAACCCCGATGCCGGGTTTCACAGGTGATTTCGACCATTTTGGCTTAGACCTCAAAGGTAACCGTCTATTTCTCGCGGCGGAGGAACACAAGACAGTCGAGGTGTTCGACCTCCGGACGGGCGAGCGAATTCATAGTATTGAGGGCTTTGGTCAGCCTCTTATGATGGTTTATCTACCGGAGTCGAATCGCTTAGTTGTCACAGACGGGGGTGATAGTGCGGTTCAACTCGTCGATTGTAGAAAATACAAGATTATTAAAACCGTTAAATTGGGTCAGGGAGTTGATCACGGTGTCCTTAATCCCCTGAATAAATACTACTATGTGGAGAGTGGAGGCGGTTCTAGTGCGCCGACACATGTGCTCAGCATAATCGATACGAAATCCTTTAAACTTGTCGGCGAGGTCGCGGGGCTGCCGGGAAGTTCCAATGAGGGGATGGTGATCGACCGTGCGGGCAAAAAGCTGTATGTAAACCTCACGGGAACAGACGAGGTTGGGGTCGTTGACCTAGACACTGGCAAACTCGTTGCCAAGTGGCCCTTGCCGGACGCGCACGTCGCCCATGCGATGGTGCTTGATGAACCCGACCATCGAATTTTTATCGCCACCCGCCAGCCGGCACGGTTCATCGTTTTTAATACCGACACGGGCAAAGTCGTGACTTCTCTCCCGTGTGTCGGTGTCAACAGCGACATGTCCTTTGATGTGTCACGCAGACGAATTTATGTGACTGGAAGCGAAACGGCGTCTGTTTTTGAACAGGAAGTGCCGACCGCCTACCGTGCTAAATCTTCAATTTTTGTGCCCGACTTGAAACGGCTCTATGTCGCCGTTTCAGGTAAAGGCAAGCCGGATGCAAAATTGGAGCTGCAAATTTACGAGGTTCGATGACCTGAGCAATTCATTGGCCGATGGAGGTAAGCATATTGTTGGCGTACGATCTGGCTGCTCCAAGTGAGTGGCCTACAAAGATGAAGCAAGGTCGAAAGATGAATCTCCCGGTCTACAAGGTATATGGCATCGATGCCTCTCTTACTTTTGCGGACCGACCAGGTCGCTCATCGGCGGCACATTGGTGGTGTCGCAGGTAAATGCCAGGCAGCCTAGTTGCCACCCATCCTCGATCGTTGCCAACATGGATTGGTGGTTGTAGGCGACGTTCGAGGTCCGGGGCGAATGATCAGAGTGAGAAATGGTGATCGTCACGACATGGCCGCCGCCTTGGCCGGGCACGGAGTCGCAGCAACCGCTGTCGTCGCCGAACCCATTAAAGCCAGAGCCGGTAAAGTCGGATTCATCCCAGGCGATGAAGATGACCGAGTTGCCGGTCCAAGCGTTCGAGTTCATGATGGCGCTGACCGTGTCGCTAAGAAAGGAGTCGCCCGCGGCAATCAGCGCCTGCACCTGGGAAAAATCGCAAGGGTCGTCGGGAGTGGAGGCCCGCCCGTGCATGTCATGACATTGGTCAGGACTGATCCAGGTGTAATCGGCCACTTTGCCGCTGGCCAGGTCGGTCGCAAACTGGCTGAAGTCGACAATATTGGCCACGCGCGCCGGGTTGCTCTGCACGTCCTGATACGAAATGAAGGGGTTGTGCTTGCGTTCGTAGAGCTGGTTGCCGCAAGAGTGATCCAGCGGAGTGGCGCAAAGCGAGTAAGACTGCATGTAGGCCTTCCAGGTTTTGCGGTGGGCCTCGAGCTGATCCACGATGTTAGCGACGTTGATGGTGGTGTCGTTGTCGTCAGCGACGCCGTTCGTCGAGCCGGAGGTTGCGGCAATGTAGTTTGGCTGACTGGGGTGGGTGACGCCGAAGTAGTTGCTTGCCAGACCATAGTTGGCAGCCGCGGCGTTGATGAATGGCGCGTTCGGGTTCCCCATCAGGGTGTCGAAACCCGTGTTCTCCATCATGATGACGAAGACGTGCTGAAAGTTCTTCATGCTGGAACGGCTGTCCTGTGCGCTGAGGTGGGGCGGTGTGAGCGACACAAAAATCAGGAGAAAACAGGCCGCAGTGATTCTGGACAGGCCGAGAAGACGCTGTGATTTCATGTCAATCCTCCTAGAGTTCTTAAATTCGATCTCCCTCAGGACTTCAAAGGCGGCGACCATAGTACACCCATCTCGCCCGTCCGCAACACGGTGAAATGATTTTCATCTGAAGCGCGCTGGATCGGTATGCGATCCGTATCAGCACTACTTTAAACTGCCCCATTTGTGGCCTGCCTTTGCCAGCCTTCATTTCCGTCAAACGCAAAATTCCCTGCGTTTGCCTTGACCGTCACTTTGCTGGTCATATCTAATCCAAGGTTTAGGCGAAATACGTTTGGCTAGACTTTGGAAAGGACTGACGCTGATGCGCGTAGCTTTTCTCGGCATGGGAATTATGGGACGGTCGATGGCCGCTAACCTGGTCAAAGCTGGACACGAGGTCGCGGTCTGGAATCGGAGCGCCGGTAAGGATGTGGAAGGCGCACGCAGCGCGCCTTCTCCGGCGGATGCGGCCGAGGGCGTGGAAGTGGTGTGGATGTGCGTCTCCGACACGAAGGCGGTCGATGATTTGCTGTTTGGCCCGCGCGGCGTGGATCAAGTTCTGGCCGCAGGCATGATTATCGCGGACTCGAGCACGATTTCCCCCTCCGCCACGCGACGCTTTGCGGAGCGCGTGAAGGAGCGTGGCGTTGACTATGTGGACGCTCCGATGACCGGCTCAAAGATTGCCGCTGAAGCGGGGCAACTGATTTTCATGGTGGGCGGCGACGAGGCTGTGCTCGCTCGCCTGCAGCCGCTTTTTCAGGCGATGGGCAAGCAGGTGTTTCACATGGGTGAAACCAGCAAAGGACAGGCCACGAAGCTGGTCATGAATCTACAGATCGCGCTAATCTACGAAGGATTCGCCGAAGCCCTGGCGCTCGCCACCAAGCTCGGCGTGGAGGTGGAAAAGCTCTTACCGCTGATACAGGCGTCCATGGTGCGTTCGGGGGTGGTGGAATACAAAGCTCCGTTCATTCTGAACCGCGATTTCTCTCCCAATTTTCCTCTGCGGCTGATGCTGAAAGACATTCGACTGGCGCTCGATGCCGCGAAGGAAGCGCGGGTGCGGCTGCCTGGACTCGAGGCGGTGGAAGAGGTCTATGACGTCGCGGCCGAGGAAGGGCAGGCGGATCTGGACTATGCGTCGACGCTCACACTGCTGGAAAAATGGGCCGGGGTGGAAGTGAAAGCGGCACCGAAGTAGGCGAACGCGTCTTATCGCGAATCCAGGATTGTTGTGGCCGCAGGTACGTCCCCACACAAACGATTCTTCTACTTCTTCTTGAACGAGCGGACGTAGTTCACCATGTTCCAGATGTCATCATCTTTGGCGCGGTTGTCTTCGGGGGGCATGTCGCCCTTACCATTCCTTGTAATGTAGAAGAGTTCGCCGTCGGTGTGGTTTTTCAACGCGTCCGGATGGGTGAAGTCGGGGATGTTTTTGTAGTCCGCCCCGATGTCGCCCTTGCCGTCGCCGTTGTTTCCATGGCACATCGCACAGTCGATGCCGTACATCTTCTTGCCTTTGGCGAGCGACTCCGGGGTTTGTATTCGGGGGCGGGGGCTTTGGCGGGAGGCTGTTCCTTCTGCGCCCATAGCGCGATCGCAAGAGCGAGCCATGCGAGAAGGATCAGCGGACTTTTGTTTTTCAACGCACACCTCCTGTTCCGGAGTACGCGAAACGTCCAACGATACTCCGCGACACGCGAACCTGCACGGAAAAATTGCATGCCTGGAAGTCAGGCTTCGTATCGGGTCATCGATTCAGCAATGACGTAAACCCTCTGAAATCACGCCCCCCTTTAGGGTCCGAGCATCGGACCCCGACTCTTTCCGCAGCCTCTTTACCCGCCCAGGCTAGCCGCTGCGAGAGGGCCTCCAAGGCCTTTTGCTCTGAACGCATTACGCTCGTAACCCCTTTATCCAGCGAGGATTACAGAAGTATTACAAAGTAGTTCGCGATCTCTTGCTATCGTCGTGGTAGGAGCTCAGTTAGACGAATGTGGGGAGAAGAAAGACCATGAGCGAGATAGCGCGCGAGATGATAAACGAAGCAACCAGCCAGGCCATGAGCGAAACCGGAGAAGGCACGAATCGCAGAGACCGGGCCAGCCGTGATGGCTTCAACTGGGGCACGGCGATTGCCATGGGCCTGTTTCACGTGGGCGCGATCGCGGCATTATTTTTCTTTACCTGGCACGCATTCTTCGTTGCCATTTTCTTGTGGTGGGTTTCGGGCAGCCTCGGTATCGGCATGAGCTATCATCGGCTGCTGACGCATCGCGGATACAGGGCGCCGAAGTGGGTGGAGTATTTCCTGACCTGGTGCGCGACCCTGGCGCTCGAAGGCGGCCCGATTTTTTGGGTGGCGACGCACCGCATTCATCATCAGTTTTCCGACGATCAAGGCGATCCGCACTCGCCCATCGACGGCAAGTGGTGGTCGCACATGGGCTGGATTCTGATGGGCAAGTCGATGCATCACGACACCACCACCCTGGCCCGTTACGTCCCCGACCTGACCAAAGACAAAGTTCACGTCTGGCTTACCAAGTATCACTACACCTCGAACATTATTGTGGGCGCGATCCTGCTGGCGATTGGCGGATTGCCGTGGCTGCTGTGGGGAGTCTTCGCCCGCGTGGTGGTCGGACTGCATGCCACCTGGATGGTGAACTCGGTCACACACATTTGGGGATCGCGGCGTTTCGTGACCAAAGACCTCTCGACCAACAACTTTCTGGTGGCCGTCCTCACCTTTGGCGAAGGCTGGCACAACAATCATCATGCCCATCCGGTTTCCGCGCGTCATGGCTTGAAGTGGTACGAAATCGACATGAACTGGTACGGCATCTGGGCGCTGAAGAAACTGGGATTGGCGCGGCACGTGTACAAGGTTGCCCTTGATAGGCTTCCGCCGAAGCCCGCCTTGACGCGGGATGTGAAGGCGGCTGCGGTCCTGGCGCCGGCTGCGGGAAACGATTAGAGCAGGTCTCAGGTCTTAGGTCTCAGGCGTTAGGAAAGGCTCTCGAACTGGCCACAGTGGTCGGTGTCGGGAGCCTTCTTAGTGTAATCGCCTGATTTCGTCAACAATCGTTGTTGGCTTCTCAATGGACGCGCCCGCCATCGGCGCATAGACTTAGACGTTCGTCCCAAGGTTGGCGGAACAGCCATGTTTGAGCGATACACCGAAAAAGCGCGTCGCATTATTTTCTTTGCGCGCTATGAAGCCTCTCAGTTCGGTTCTCCATTCATCGAGACCGAGCACCTGCTCTTGGGAATCATCCGCGAAGACAAAGCGCTGACCAATCGATTTTTGCGCTCCCATGTGGCATCGATTCGAAAGCAGGTCGAGAGCCAAACCACTTTACGGGAGAAGACTTCTACGTCAGTCGACCTTCCTCTGAGCAACGAATCCAAACGCGTGCTGGCATACGCGGCGGAGGAAGCCGAGCGGCTCGCCCGCAAACACATTGGCCCGGAGCATTTGTTACTCGGTCTCTTGCGGGAAGAGAAATGTTTTGCAGCGCAGATTTTGATGGAACGGGGCGTCCGGCTCTCCGTCCTCCGCGAGGATCTCAGCCGGAATCCGCACGAACCATCGACTCCAGCGCAAGAAAAACAGTCGGGGAAGTTCGGCGAACTCGGTGCTTACCTCGCCGACCTGAAGGAGCAAACTCAGCCGCTCATCGGCCGCGAGAGCGAACTTGATCGACTCATTGAGCTTCTATGCCGCTTCACCCGGAAGAATCCCGTATTGGTCGGCGAGGCGGGAATCGGCAAAAGAACCATCGTCGGTGGGCTGGCCCGGCGCATGGCTGACGGCAACGTTCCTCAATCCCTCGCGCAGAAGAGCATCCTGGCTCTCGATCTCCCTCCGCTTCGGGTGCTGGATAAGGATGGTTCCTGGCACGAGAAGCTCGACCGTGGCCTGGTAGCGGCGGCAAAAGAGGGCCAGATCTTTTTTGTGAACCTGATGCATGACCGGCCCGGTGGGACTTCACCCGTCGCATCGATTCACGTCACTGAGTTCCTGCAGCGTCCGATCGTGGCCGAGAAAATCCAGTGCATCAGCACGGCGACGCCCGCTACCTTTGCCAAGCTGCAGGCCGAGGGGCACTGGCTTGCGCAAAACTTTGAACCCATCCAGGTGGCTCCTGGCAGCGAAGAAGATGCCATCAAGGTGCTTCACGGCATCAAGGCTGTTTATGAGGGATTTCACAACGTGTCGTATAGCGATGACGCCATTGCGCACGCAGCTTCTTACGCCAGAAATTGCATCACGAAGCGATGCTTACCCGGCTCGGCCGTTGATGTCATCGACGAGGCCGGAGCAGCAGCCCAGCTCAAGCAGGGTTCGCTGCCGGAGGAAGTCGTCGAGGTCCGGAAACGCATCCGCTTCATCGTTAAGCGAATGGAAGCTTCGATCGCGAATCACGAATTTGAGAAGGCTCGCTTTTATTCCGCCGAAGAACCCAAAGAACGCGACAACTTGCAACAGTTGCACAAGAAATACAAGCTCGACGAGAATCCCGCCTGCAATATTCGCTGCGAAGACATCGAAAAAGCTGTCAGCAAGTTGACCGGGATGCAGGTCGCCGCGATTCGTCAGTCC
>WNFH01003072.1_pt1 | contig 11748 bp, 14 predicted proteins | sample 5400411 | NCBI WGS metagenome assembly WNFH01 (sample SAMN13153347, study PRJNA577476) | soil metagenome | isolation source: 200 cm saprolite under Douglas fir tree site 2 hole 3 | place: USA:California | collected 2015-04-18
CTCGCGCTCGATGATGTCTTCAATTGCAAATCCTCACCTCAAGATGACGCTGGATTTCCGCTGGCCGAAAAAAGAAAAAATCCATTGAGATTGGGTGACCCCATAGTTCATCTTCTCCAGTCACTCCATCGCCCATGTGGAATGCGAGGAATAGCTGCCCCTCCGGTCGCAATACTCTCTCCATTTCTCGAAAGACCAAGGGCAGGGATTCTTTGGGAATATATTCACAATAGAGCAAAAAGCAGCGATCCCCGCAAGGGTCGCGTCTTCCAGATCAAGATCCATGATATTGCCTACACGGAAGGTCAGATCAGGATTCAATTTTCGAGCGTTCTCTATCATGCGAGGCGAGAGGTCAAGGCCGAAAACTCGTGTGCCCGCCGCATGCAGATAGCGGGCCACATGGCCGGGACCACAGCCCATGTCACATACCTCCCCTCGATCTCCGACTTGCGCCGCGAACCGGTTGAGTAGTTCCCGATCGAAGGGCTTGTGCTCAAGCTCGCCGAAGATTCGGCGCATGTATTCATCCGCTATGCGGTCATAGCTCTCCCGAACCGACTTTGTGCTCTCATCCTTCAAAATGGCCTTTTCGGATTGCATGACAACATCTTATTGCGCCAGGGCGTCTCCAAGTATTTGGCCTCTGCTGCGAATCACTGAACGGCATTCTTTTTCGATGAGAGCCAAGAGTTGATCCATATGCTCGATGCGTGTGCGAAAGTTCACGGGATTGATGCGGAACCAGGTCTTTCCTTTCAGTTCCGTAGTTGAGAGCCAAAATTTCCCACTCTGCTCAATTCGTCGCGCCACCTCGGCGTGCAATTCCTTCGATTGTGTTTGGTCCAAATCGGCGCCGCGATAGCGAATGCAGATCGCCGACATCGGCGGCTCGCTAGCCGCCTCAAACTCCGTATGTTTTGCCACCAACGAGAAAAGATGTCGCGCATGGCGCACGTTGCCGTCAACCCACTCCCCGATCTGGCGCGTTCCATAACGCTTGAAGCTCATCCAGACTTTCAGGCCACGAAAGCGCCGCGATTGTTCGAATCCGTGAAGGTAGTATTGATATCGTTCATTCTCGCGATCCAGTTCGTCCGTTAGGTATGAAGGCTTGATTCCAAACGAAGCAGTCAAGCGCAGCTCGTCTTTCACCAGCAGGGCCCCGGCGTCGAGCGGCGCGTAGAACCACTTGTGTGGATCAATAGTGATTGAGTCTGCTTGTCCCAGTCCGTGATCCGGCACAGGAAATGCCCGCGAGAGCAGCATCCCGCCGCCATACGCCGCGTCAATGTGAAGCCACATGCCCTCCCGATCTGCAATTCTCCGTAACTCGCGCACTGGATCGATCGCGCCCGTGTTCGTAGTCCCAAAGATACCTACTACGCACATCGGCCGGACGCCACGTTTGCGATCCTCGGCAATTGCGGTTTCGAGTGCATCCAGGCGCACGCGGAACTGAGCATCTGTGGGTAGCGCACGCAATGCCGTCCGCCCGAGACCCACGGCATCGACCGCCTTATCGACTGAAACGTGCCGTTCTTCCGAGGCGTACACGGCCCAGTGCCCTTGAACTCCCTCGTGCTGTATTCGGTCGCCCGAAACGAAATCCCGCGCCAGCTTTAGTCCGATAAAGTTCGCCATCATGCCGCCGCTGGTGAGGTTGCCCCCTGCTTTCTCTCCGTAGCCGACCAACTCGGTCAGCCAGCGGACTGTGCGCCGCTCCATGGCCACTCCGGATGGGCCAATCGTATAGGCTCCGATGTTTTGATTGAGCGCCGAGCAGATGAAATCTGCGATGACGCCAATGGGATTGGGCGACGGAGTGATCAGCCCCATGTAGCCCGGATGCCCGACATGGGTGCAATAGGGAAGAAGCTTCTCTTCAAGTTCTGCCAAGACTTCCTCGGCGGGGCTGGGATCTTCTGGCAGAGACTCTGCAAAAAGTTTGGTTAATGTGCCTGGATCGACGTTTGGGAAAACGGGCCTTTCCTCGATGTGCTCCAAGTATTCAGCCAGGAGATCCACGACTCGGTGTCCAACTTCGCGAAATTCTTTTGGGTTCATCAGTTTGCCTAGTTGCGAATATGAGCTGCATTTGCTTCGTAGCAAACTAGAAATACCAGCAACGCATGAACGGCGCAATCGAATACAATTCGAAGTTACAATGAACTTTCGCACCCTAGACCGAACAGACTTCGAAATTCTCCACCTTCTCCAGAAGAACGCTCGGCTATCTAACAAGCAAATTGCGTCAGAGGTGCAGCTGGCACCGTCAACGTGTCACGAACGGATCAAGATTCTCCAATCTTCGGGAATCCTCCGCGGGGCCCATGCCGACGTTGATTTGCGAGCGGTGGGCCTAACTTTGGAGGCACTTTTCTTTATTGAGCTTGCGAAGCATGAAAGGGCGGTGGTGGACCGGTTCCTGAACGAGACGGAATCCATCCCAGAGGTTCGCCGGGCGTTCCTGGTGAGCGGACGTTACGACCTGATAGTCCATGTTGCGGTGAAAGACATCGAACACCTTCGCAACTTGGCATTCGATCGGTTTACAAGCCAACCGGTGGTGGTGGGGATCGAGACTTCGATTGTGTTCGACAGCCGAGTCAGGAATGAATTGCCCTTCGATGTTCTTGAGATGAGCGAAGGTTCCTCTCTCCGCAAAAGAAGAGTATCAGTCTGAATCGGCTAAGTCTGCGTCCTTGAAGGTGTCGACAGACATGTTGGAAAGGAAGGTCCGACCACCATTTCTCATCCCAAAAGCGTTAAAACACCTATACCGCCAATGGAGGGGGAGCGAAAGTTGCGGACGCAGAACGGGTGCACGACATAGAAGTGAGGATGAGTGAAAATAGAGTTGTAGAGCAGTGTTCTTACGGCCAGTATAGCCGTAAGGAGAGACTATGCCCGATGCTCACGAAGTCCCGGCTCGCATTCGCGATCTTGCCGCGCAGCTGGTTCAACCCAAGGCCATGCGCCGAGGTTCTTTCTCTCAACGCTACGTCAAGTGCAGTAAACCCGGCTGTCCCTGCGCCAGCGACCCGAAGGCACGCCACGGCCCCTACTTTAGTCTCACACGAGGGGTGCGCGGCCGCACCCACTCCCGTCTTATCCCGGCGGCGCAGGCGGAACTGGTACGCCGTCAGGTCGAGGCCGGCCAACATTTCCGGCGCCAGGTGGAGGCCTTCTGGGAGGCCTGCGAGCAATGGGCCAATGCCCAACTGGAAGCACCGGCGGCGGCTTCCGAGGCCGCCAAAAAAAAGGGCTCCAAACCGCCCTCGAAGCCGAAGTGGTCCAAGAGGTTGAAGCCCTCTTAGGTCGCCAGGCGGTGGCGGAGTTGGATTTCGAGGCTCTGGAGGTGGCTCTTCGCCAGCGAACCCTGGGGCTAGCGGCGCGAGCCATTGAGCAGGGTCTCAATGCCGACCTTTCCGATGAGGCGGGTTCGCCGGTGGATTGCAGTTGCGGGAAGCCAGCGCGCATGCTCGGGTGAGATGACTGGGCCCCGAACGATCCCAACGTAACGGTCAGGGTGCGCCTTCGGTGCGTAGAGGTGATCTCGCACGAGCTGTTCGTCAAGCTCAATGCGCCGGGAGAGTCGTCAGCGCCTGGAGTTGCTTGGACTCGACCTATGGAGTGATTTTGGCGGGATGACCGAACACTACGCCGACCCCACTCACATGGGGGGCTTGGGCGATGCATTCGCAGGCCAGCCCCAGGCAAGTGTTTGGGAGCAGCCGAACGGTCATTGGTCGGAGTGGTAAGCGGCACTAACAAATTCTAAACTCATCGTGGACGTGCGACCGCTGATCCGGAAATGGAGTCACTGTTCGGGGACCCAGTTTTCCGCCGCAAATCACTTAAAATCACTGGGCTGGTTTTCCATAGACTTACATGCGCTTAGAATGCTATCCGTGAAGCATTAGGTCCTTTGTTTGACACTTGCAATCGGCTTCGAATCCCACTCTCTCCGCCATATTTTTCAACAACTTGCAAGCGCTGCAATCAGTTTGCAATCACTCCCTTTGTTTCAGCGTCGAAGTAATGACGATCTCCATCTCGCGGTCCGGGAGAGCACTGACGCAATTCGTCGACAATGCCCACTCGTCGATGTGCCGGCATTCGACTTGAACCTCGCATCTACCAACTGATGCTCTCCCGCGAAGGTGAACAGCAGCACCTGGACTCCGATTCGTAGCAAGCGTCGCGCAGGCAGACGAATGTTGGGTTTAAATCCCACTCGGCCGAAAAGAATTGTCGAATTCTTAGGGCGATGATGTTCACCCTAAGGAAACACCGACGCGAGAGGCGTGCCAAGCTCGTTCGTGGAAGGGGGAAGCAGCACAAAGCCGGAGGGGGTCAGTTCAGTTTCGCCCGATACACCCCTCCTTCGGTTCGTAGCTATTTTCCTTCGAGACTGACAGGTACGACGTGCGCGCCATCTTTTACCTTATCTGCCCCAAGCGCTTTAAGGTTCTTGATCTCGTAACTGCCTTGCTCTGGCGCAACCGAAACGAGGCGGCCATGCCCCTTCATGAATCCGGTCGCCAATTCTACGCGGATGTAGTAGTCCTGTCCGGGCTTGAGATCGGTGTCGATGCCAGCTTGCTTGTCATTCGAGCGGAAAACATGTTTGCCAGGAGCAAGTTTTGCCACAAAAAACTTGCCATTGTCCATACGCGCAAGCTCATTTTCGTCACAGTACACGGAGGGCGAGAGGGCGCTTCCTACAAATTGCTTGTAACGATAGATGTACACCGTGGCTTGGGGCTCGTTGTCCTGAACTGCAGAAGTTTTCTCCACTTGGGTTGCGGTGGCTTCTGGCTGTTGTGCGTGTGCCAAGGAAGCCAAAAGGGATAGGCACAGAAATGGCTTCAGAATTGAAAATCTCATGCGTTTTGTCTCCGTTCTAAGGCAATGAAATCCGCGGTCTCACCTATGAGAAGGTGAATCAATGGCCATATTGCTCCGCATAGGTCTGGTACAAATTACCAAACGAGACTCCGGGCGAGAAATTACGAAGGTCACCTGTCTAACGGTCCGCTAACCGTGTGGGTGAGGCGCTTGTTGCGGAAGCAGGTCGCGCTCTGCGATCGCCGCATGGCGTGTTTTCCGTTGCCTCCAGAACGAAGGTCGGAACGCGTTAGCGGCACTCGGACCAACCATTAACTGGACGTTCGCCCGAAACTTCCGGGCGCGTTGAATTGAAAATTGGGTTAGTTCCCACTCTCGATGTCAACTTGGCCCGATCCGTTTGCCGGCATTCGGGAGCAACCGGAAAGACGACCACAGGCTGAAAGGTGTGTGCCTTCATCTCTACAATCATCAAACCACTGCCTCTGCTGTTTGATTCAGCCGCTGCAGGTGCGTGTCCTTGAAGAAGGTTGGATACTTCAGCCCAAAGCCGAGCGCACGGTCGCATTCAATGTGCGCTAGCCAGATCAGCACAAACGGTAAGAGTTCGTTCCGGCGCAGGGCGTAAGAGCCTCCCGCCAATAGAACGGGGAATGCAACGATATGGACGAGGTTGTAGAGCGCGGTCCCCAGTCGCACATTGGCGAGATAACCGAGCATGAAAATGTCGGGCCACAGGAACAGCAGCAGGAAACATCCCCAGCCCGCGCCGATGTAGCGGTAAAGATACAAAGCGACCGCGAATCCAGCCGCCCCCTCAACACGCAGTAGAACCCAAGGTTTAGTGAACATTTCAGGTTGCTCCTTAATTTATCGCTCCAGCCTTTGAGGTTTCCCATTCCCGTCAGGGGTAACTTAGTGCCTTGCCGATGGGACTCAGGTCAATCGCCGGAACTTCAGATCGCGCCGCTTGTGCGTGCCCAGCTCTACTTGCGGCAAGAAAACTTCGCGGGCGCTGGTGGCTGCGCTTTCGCTCCACGAATAGATGTGGACCTGCTTGGACTCACCCGATGTGAAAGACTTCAGATTGAGGATCGTGGTGGCTGCTGTATCGAGTAGGAAACCGCCGGTTTTCTCCCGCAACCTTCATGGTGACAACCGGCAGGCGATCGCAGCGTTCGATCGGAATTTCATCCTTCTTATCGTGGGTTTGGGCGCGGAGTGATCCCAAAAAGTAGGCAACGAGAAAAACCAGGATGGCGACAAGAGAAGTCGGCTTCATGGAACCCCCATTCCAGATAGATCGGCCATTAACTGGCGTCCTATTTAGAAGAAAAGACCTCGCTTGTCCGCGTTAAGCCCATTTGCCTCGTCGAGCTTTCGCGAAGCCGGAGAAGCTGTTTCAGGTGATGTTGGCCATGCACCAGATGAAGCTTTCTCCACTGCGTCGCACTCAACGGGCCCAGAATCGGATGGTCGAGCAGCTGGACCCGGCGCCCGAAGCGCGCTTCGCACTGTGCCATGATTGCATCCATCGCCACAATCTTTGCCCCGATCTCGTTTCGCACCTTCTCCGCCGGCAAGCCTTTCGGCAGCGCCATCGCAGGTGCTTTGCGTCCAGCGGGCATGTGGCCCAACCCCACGACGACCAAGGTCAGTACCCGCTGCGCCACGGAGGCACGCGAGGCCAGCGGTTTTCCTTTTCTCATTACTCTCTCGAATCCCTGGATCGTTCCGGCGTAGGTGAGATACAGATGTTCCAACACCTCCACTGCGCACCACTTGCCCGGGGGATGCCAGCTCAATTGCTCACTGGACATGCCTTCCACCGCCGACTCCAGAGATTGTTTCAACTTGTCCAGGCGGAAATACATGGCACTACTCTCGCATTTGCACGCGCTTCAGGTAGACCGGAATCTCTTTTTTGGCTCAAAAACGACACTGATCATACACCCATGCTTTTCGCCGACCATGTGAAACAATTTCATCCGAACCGCACCGCGGCAGTCGGCGGTGATCTTGTCGGCGGGAGCGGCACCTCTGATCCCGTTAGACATGGAACAGGGCTAGCGTGATAGTTTTCCGGGCGAAAAAGGGAGATGGCGGAAACACGGGATCAGCGATACAGCAAGGATCACTGTCATTCTTTCCTTCACCTGACTTTTGAAGGCCCAAGGTTCACCGATTCACCTCGCCCGTAATGTGCCTACATTTCACATGCCATCATGGAGATGAAGTCGCCTCGCCGTTCCTCAGTGCCCTCCCATTGAAATGAAAGTTTCCTCACAAACTTAGACGTGCCTCGGTTCCGTTCGTTAATTCTGCGTTTTCATTAGCCTCAAGGAAACGGCCGGCCTCGGCCCTATCTTGCCTTCGTTTCTCTACGAATGCTGCAGACGGGCAAGGAACCCGTCAAGGCTTCCCTTCAGCTCGCTTCGCTCGACCTGTGATAGAACCCTCGCCCGTCTGCATACCTCTCCGCTATGGAATAGTTGGCCGTCAACCACCCGCAATCGGCGGAACGAGCCAATGGACCTTACAACTCCCACAAGCGAATCTCCAGGGCGTCAGCGGACCTTCCGAGTATCGATATTGGTCTGGCGATCAATCCCTTGACCAGAGGAGAAGTGGGGCAGTAAGGATTGTTGCCGGGATTCGAGGTGAGAGCGGCAGCGGCTTGCAGTTCTGATACGCTAGCCACATCGCCTCCATAGCGTACCCGCTGTTCTTTATACCCCCGACACCAGCGTCGCGCGGAACTCCCTTCTTTTGATTGATGCCTATGTTCCCTAACCTCGGTTTTTGCGGGAAGTGGCGATAATGGCCAGCGGAACAACGGATCTTACTTTGGATAAACTAGCGCCCTGCTCCAATGCACCCGCCAGGGTGACGATGCCGCGACGGATCTCACGCTCGCCGAAAGCGGCGAAGCCAAGCAGCAAACCCTCCACGTTCCTGCGTTTCAGAGTGAAGCGATCAAGCCCTAGCGCCTCAATCCCATGGTTTGCCGCAACCGCCTCGGCTTGCTGCGAAATCATGCCATTGCGGAGCAACCCCGCCGTGTTCAGACCCGCCTTTATAGGCGAAACGTCGAGTAGCCCTGCCAGATATCTCCTCGCCTCGTGCTGCAAAGCAGCCAATCTACTTGCGTACATGTCGCGCATCCTCCGAATGTGTCGCCCCAGATGGCCCTCCGTCATGAAGTCGCAGAGAATCGCTTGATCGAGGCTTGGAGGATGGAGGTCGACGCCCAGCCGCAGCGCCAACAGTGGATCAAGCAGCGCTGGTGGCAAAACGAGATAGCCCAACCGCAATGACGGAAAAAGTACCTTGTTGAAGCTTCCCAGAAAGATAACGGAGCCAGTCTTGTCCAAACCCTGGAGCGCGGGCATTGGCCGACCGTCGAAGCGATACTCGCTGTCGTAGTCATCTTCCATAAGGAAAGCTCCCGTCTCCCGGGCCCACTTCAGAACCGCTATCCGACGTTCAACGGGCATTGCCATGCCCAACGGAAACTGATGTGCCGGCGTCAAATAGGCCGCTTTTGCCGGCCTGCACAACTTTTCTCCTTGCGATACCGAAAGCCCATCTTCGTCCACCGGCACGGGAATAATCCTCGCGCCAGCCTGGTGAAAGGCGGCGATGGCGCCGAAGTAGCCTGGGTCCTCCACCCAGACAGCTTCTCCGGGCTTGATCAGCAGACGAGCGATCAGGTCCAGGCCCTGCTGAACCCCGGAAACAATCACCACGGAGTCGGCTGAGCAATTCACCCCACGCGACGAACCTAGGTACACAGCAATGGCTTCGCGTAATGGCGCATACCCTCGCGGGTCCCCACCGGCCAGCAGCGAGGAAGAGGCCCGGCGCAATCGGCGGCCAGCAACGCGCGCCCAAATCTGCACTGGGAACTCGGTCAGCGCAGGCTCGTAAGGTCGAAACGGATGCGCGGGCCGTGAAGTAGACAACCCTCGAATCGGTGCCGGCAGCTTCCTTATTCGCGGTTGTGGCGCCGGTTTCCTGAACACATCTTGCGACAGCCGCTCATTGATTCTTGTGCCGGCCCCGACCCTTCCAATCAAATACCCTTCAGCCTGCAACTGCTCAAACACGGTCACCACCGTTCCCCGTGAGACGCCGTATTGAAGCGCAAAGTCCCTGGTCGCTGGCAGGCGCGTTCCGGGCAGCAGCCGGCGATCGAGAATGGCGCGTCGCAGTTCTTGGTAGAGCCAGCGGGTCAGCGTAGTGTCGGGCGCCCTTTCATGGAGGGCGAGTTGCAGAGAGCTGACATCTTTAGGCATCGATTTCAGACCTCGCCGATTGGTATAAAGACTTTACGCAATATGGATCTATTAATCATACCAATACACAATCTATTCTGGGTTCATGAAACATCGTCGACAATTTCTTCAGGCTGGTTTGGCGAGCCTGGCTCTGGTTGTACTGGATCGTTCTGAAGCGCCCGCCGCATCCGGCATAATGGCCATATACGAGCGCGAACTTCCGCCAGTTCGCCTCAATGGCTGGCAGGTGACCGTTCTTGAGTTGACCCTCCCACCTGGCTCAACTTCGCCCAAACATGCGCATCCGGGTTTCATTCTTGGCTACATCCTTGAAGGGGAATACCGCTTTCAACTGGAAGGTGAACAGGAGAAAGTACTGTCGACTGGTGATCTGTTCTATGACGCGCCCGGCAGTATCCATCTTCCTTCCGGCAGCGCCAGCATAAACGAGCCAGCCAGAATCCTAGCATTGGTATTCGCTGAAAAGGGAAAGGAAATAACAAAACTGTTATGAACAATGAACGTGTTTTGCAAATCGCTAGAGTGTTTTTGCGCCTGGCCCTAGGCATCACCTTTCTCGTTGCGATCGGTGACCGCTTCGGCTGGCTGGGTTCCTACGGCAGCAAGAATGTGTCGTGGGGCGATTGGACCCACTTCGTGCAATACGTCGCCGTGCTTAACTCGTTTGTTCCGAAAAGCCTGATTCCTGGACTCGCTGTCTTGGAAACAATCATCGAGCTTGGGTTAGGCATCGCGCTGTTGTTGGGAATCTATCAACGCGTAGTCGCCTGGAGCAGCGCTGTGTTACTGATGTCGTTTGCCCTGACCATGAGCACTGCCCTCGGGATCACCGCGCCTCTGAGTTATTCAGTGTTCACGGCGTTCGGCGCCGCGCTGCTGCTGGGCGCTGTTGCGGTGCCGCATGGCGCTCGTAGTTCCGCCGGAACGCGCTCGGCAGTCGAGTTCGTAAGCTCAGACTTGTGCGACCGCACGATTGCCTAAGGGCATCATCGACGAAAAGAGGACCAGATGGCAACGGTTGCGAGGTTCGCGGCGGGATCGCCACGGCACCCATACCGTGGTTAAGTCTCCCGCGGTAGCTCTGCGCCAGCTTGCGGGCATCGCGTCGATCGGTCTTGACCCGGTCCCCAGGCTTGACCGGCACCAGGCTGGTGCCACTACTTCACATTTCACTCCCTGACTGGCTAGTTGTCGGTAGAGAACATAGCCCGTGGGACCGGCTTCATAACAGGCTTGCAGTTGCTCCTCCGGCCCCAGCTTCTTCACCAGTTTGCGCACCGACTCTTCCCGGTTCGCAATCATCCCCAACGACCGAACCTCTCCATCTGGTTCGGCGACAGCGACTGCAATCGTATCGGCGTGGACATCTAATCCCAAAAATCGTACCTTCTTCATAGACCGGTTCCTTTCCGCTTGTGGCTCTGCGTTTTAGTTACATCGCTAACAGCGTAACCCACGCATCGCGCATCGGGACCCCTCATTCCATTGTGACTAAATGAATTCCGGGCCGCGGCTCTATCATTAGAGAGGCGGGAGCATGTCAGGCGACACTAGGCCAATTCCGCGCGATACCGAACACCCGAGCAATGTTGTGCCGCGGAAAAAGGCATCTGGGGGAAGATCCGTTGACTGTGCGCAATTGGTTAGCGAGTGGCTCTGTCGTATCCGGCACGTGGCGGGATGGCAGTCGCTGGTGGTTCTATTGCTGGCTGCCATAACGATTTCCCTCGGATTTGCGGATACCACCACGGACCGGATCTTATTACCGATCGAGGTCTTGGGTGCAAACGGCACGACGGTGAGTAGGACCGTCACCCTTCAGGCGGGACAGGCAGGGTCGATACGATTTCTCTGGCTGCAGATCCATGGGGTGCGGTATGCGGATCAAGCCAGCATCCAGATCAATACGAGCGCCTGGATACCCCTCAACAACAATACGGTCACCATCGCCGAGCCCGGTAGGAGTTACGGTGGAATTGGCGGAGGCTTCTCCACCCTGGTGATGACTCTCCCCCTCCCCAACGGCACAGTGGTGGGTGGTGATAACACAATCCGTTTCCGGTTCAATCAGACCGACGGGGTCGTCAGCAGCTATCGAGTCCTTGCATGGAACTTTCTAACCGTCGAGGGCAAGAAGATCCTGGCGCCAAACAATTTTGTGGAGGATGCACCCGAAACCTGGACACCACCCTTGCCCGACGCGGCTTCTATTCTGGCAGGGCGGGAACTTTGGCAGAGCGCTCCATTAGCGGCAAATAGCCTCCCAAATGGCCCAAGGATTGAGGCTCACTGTGCCGATTGTCATGCGCAGGATGGGCGCGACCTGAAATATTTCAACTTCTCCAACGCCAGCATTGTCGCCCGCGCACGCTTCCATGGCCTGTCTGCGCTGCAGAGCGAGCAGATCGCAAGCTACATTCGCAACTTGCCAATGCCCAATCCTGGCCGCCCGTGGAACCCTCCGTACCAACCTGGACCCGCAATCGACGAGCAACCGATCTCGAACTGGGCGGCAGGCGCCGGACTCGCCTGGGTCCTCGACCATGACACGGACGCATTGCCGTATCTGGTTCGCCAGCACGGCGACGGGGTG
>WNFH01003074.1_pt1 | contig 11745 bp, 6 predicted proteins | sample 5400411 | NCBI WGS metagenome assembly WNFH01 (sample SAMN13153347, study PRJNA577476) | soil metagenome | isolation source: 200 cm saprolite under Douglas fir tree site 2 hole 3 | place: USA:California | collected 2015-04-18
GACCGTCCCTGAAGGAGCCAACAGCTACGGCATGGAGTTCGGCGCGGCCAACGTGGCCCTGCATGAAGTGTCGGCTGCGATCGAGCTCGCCGACGGAACCTTGGCGGTCAGCCGCGCCGAGGACGCGGAACGGGCCGGGCACCTGCGGGTCCTGCCGCCCTCCCGGGTGGGCCACTACCGCATCGAGGTGGCACGGGGCTGGCTGTATCACGGTGACCGGCACCGTGCGCTGCGTGCCTTGCAGGCAGCGCGGCGCGTGTCTCCCCAGCAGGTCCGGTTTCACCCGATGGTCCGGGACACCGTTTCGGTGATCGCTGGAGCTGAGCGCCGCCCCAGCGAGGAATTGCGCTCATTCGCCACGTGGCTGGGGATTGATTCCTAAGTAATCCGCTGAGATACGCCGTACGTTGTTCATGTCGTTTCCACATCCGCCCGGCCTGGCCGACATCACTCCCGCGGCTGTAGCAGAGTTCTCCCTGGGCCAGGCAGCCCAGGTGTAGGTCGCAGCCAAAGCCACCGACCTTGAGGTCTGCAGGCATGCCGACACTCGCCTCCACGAACCGGGTTAGGGCGTTCCTCGCAGATCTTGGCCGTCGCGAGCGGCCGTCCGGAGGGATGAAGCGCAAGGCAGCACCCATCCCGAAAGTAAGTTAGAGAAGGCGATCCGTGAAGGAGGGATAGCAGCCGTGAGTGTCGCTGACATCGCAGAGCCGGAGCATGGCTCGTATGCCGCCGCGCTGGATGAGCAGGCACAGTGCAAGGGCGTGCACCCGATCGCCTCGGTGGATGAGCTGTGTGCCGATGTTTCGTGTCAGACGAGGAACTGGAGGAGTTCCTGGCTGACTTGGAGGCCTTCCGGCATAAGCACATGGCTTAGGCCGGATGACCCGTGGGCCCGGTGATGATTTGGGCGATCTGGCATGGTTCCGGTCGATGGGAGTATTCAATAACAAACCCCACGGCCTCAGAAAGGTAACCCAGGTGATCTAGCTTGGATGCATTAGTGAGCCCGGCCATGAGGGGTGTCTCTCATCAGCGGCCTGCTACGTTCCTCGGCCAATAGAAAGGACGCGCCTCATTATGGAAAATTTCGCATTGCTGCCGCATTCGTTGCGACATCCACCCTCTCCGCCCTAGCCCATTAACTCCGACCTTCGCCACTAGGGTTCGCGGGAACCTCGCATTCTTTTGCCATAGCAACCTGCTTACATATTCACGGACATCAAAGAACGCTTGCTTGGCCTCTTCGGCCTCCCGATTGGTTGGCGATTCACCCTCATGAACGATGCGATTCCTCACGAGATAGATTGCTCGCCAATATTTGGCAACCGGGCTGTTGCCTTCAAGATTCCAGTCTCCGCCTATCAATGGCGGAAGTTCCCTGGTCAATAGTGATCGGAACGGCAGATCTTTGTTGACTCGGGAAGCGATCTGTGCAGATGTCTTGCCTAGATCAACTAGAATGCCGCGCAGAAGGTCGTACATCATGCTTTCGGCGGCCGTTTGCAAGCTTACGATGCAATCGACGTAGTCTCCTCGATAGCGGAATGCTCTCAGCGCGCGGCTAGACCACAGGGCTGAGACCAGGAATAGGCGCCCGCCTCTCATGTCATTGAAGGCCATGGCCAGTTGGCGTTTGATGGCATCAGCCGATTCCGGTTTCAACGGGAACGGAAAAGAGTCAGGATGCATCAGAAGATCTCCCAGTCGAGCCCAATGCCCGTCCTGGGTCCATGCGCCTAGAAAGACGATTGGCCCGATCTCTGTCGTTGAGACACTCGAAATTCGGATATCCGAAACAGCGAGATCGAGGCCTGTCAAGAAAGTATTCAGCGATAGAAGTGCACGGTGGAAGGCGTACGCGCCGTCATCAGGATCTTCTGAAGCCAATCGCGCACTCGGTGTCTCTAGCGTCACCCATTGCTCGTAGGCGCCCGGTATCGGCGCAAACTGCACTTCTTTAATTGATTCATCGAGGTCTCCGAAGAATTCCTGGAGTGCATTTGAGGCTCGCGTGAGACTGAACCCGATTCCGTCAGTCGGCTCATTATGCTGTCGGAGCCTCACTATTGGTGTCTTTCCAAAGTGGGCGATATCGTCCGGATCCGCCCATGATCCTTCCAGAATCAGGTCAGTTTGCCCGGAATCTTCGATTCCCAGGGTGAATGGCAACTTAAAAGTAAATGTAAGGATGAGCGGCCCTTCGGGAACATCGAGCGGGTCGCTCCGGAAGTCGAAGTCAAGGGGCTGGTTGTCCTTCGGATCATATGGAGTGAAATTCACCAAGTCCGCGTCGGTCAAGGGAACATACTGCACCGTCCCAAGCTGCTGTGCCCATTTATGGCAATCAGCCCACAGCGTCCCGGGCTTGTCACATGGGCACGGGTCTGTGTCGGCCAGTGTCCCGAGGACCGCTGGGTCCTTCCATGCACGCCACAGAAGAGCCCCGCATCTGCGCACTTCGTCTGCCAGATCGGGGGCGTAGTGATTAACAGCATCGTCGATCGCAGGCAAGAGAGCTGCGGTCGCCGTATGGAGAGCATCAGAGCACCCTTCGGGCCCTGGACCGATGTTTACAGCCATCGCCTGTCGTTCATCTGACAGCGAGATCATGGTGCGGTAAGACTGGTTGGCTAGGCCCGTACCAGTCACAAGGCTGTCTGCATAGGTTGCAAGAACCTTGAACCCTCGAAACTTATCGCTCGTAAACACATCTTCTTCGGCAGCAGCTAGTTCGTCGATCAGCTCCGCCAACGATGAATGCCCTGTCCAAAGTCCCATGGCGTCTTGACCAAACTGGGACTCAGCGTCCGCGCGCTCCTGCCCGATCAGGTAATCCTCTGCTGAGAGAGACTTCCATACTCCTATCCGTCGTCTTTCCTCGATGTCGAGCTGACGACGATACAGCGAGTGAAGCTCCGCTTTCGCGTCAACAGATTCGCCTTGCTCAATAGCCCAAATAACTATCAAGCTCGACTGAACTACCACCGCCGCGAGCATGTGGGCAGCCTGACCGTAGCCAATCGACGCCAAGTGCACAGCGGCCCTGAATGTTTTCAATGCCCGACCGAACTCCTCATATACAGCCATGGGCATAACTTGCCTGCCAGGCGGAGGCGGACCAGACGCACCCTTACGCAGCGGCAAGTCCCGATCGCAGAAGCTGAGGGCAAGCCCAACCAGTCGCTCGCTGGCCGAGAGCTTCCGCGTCAAGTCAGCCTGATCACCTGGGCTGCACCACCCCGGGAAGACGTATTCCACGCAATGAGTCTGCCGCCTATCTACCGTCACCGATACTGATTTTCGCGGCCACTCCCATAGTTGGCGCTGCCCGACCACGCTAGACCAGGCGGTCAGCGATGCAGGCGTCTCTCCATGAACGAGCGCTACTCGCGGGCCGCTCCGTCACCGTCGTTGACGACATCTTGACTGGTCGCTAGGTGAACATCGTCTGTCGATGACCCTCGCAGTCACTGGCTCGACCATTACCGATCCTTCATCCCCCTGCCCTGTGGAGGAGCAGAGGGATGCGCAGTGCATCGTCAGGTTTGGGCAGGGCCGACAAGAGACGGATAGTCGGTGTGGGCAGGCTGGGACTGGTTTGTCGGAGGGTAGCTGTCCTGGTACCAACGTGCAGCCAGTCTACTTTGGCCGCCGCTCGGGTCCTGACCCGCCTATCGTCTCGGCCATGGCGCGGTGCGCATCCGTGGTCAACGCTCGCCCGTCCAGAACGGGCGGAGTTCGAGCTTGCCGCCGTTGGCGTGCGGGTGCCGCGCGGCGATCGCGATGGCCTCGTCGAGGTCGTCGCACTCGAGGATGTCGAAGCCGGCGATCCACTCTTTCGACTCGATGAAGGGCCCGTCGGTGACGAGCACCTGCCCGCGGCTGACTCTGACCGTGGTTGCGTCGCTGACCGGGCGCAGGGCATTGCCGGTGATGCGCTTCCCCCGGCCGTCGACGTCGGCCAGCCACTGCTCGATGGTCAGGTCGTCCTCTGAGGGCTCGGCCTCGGCGGCTGCGTCCGGGTCGACCACGACGAACATCATGTACTTCATGGGCTCGCATTCCCTCGGTAGATGCTGACGAAGATACGACGATCGGTGAACCGTCCGATCCGACAGCTCGATGTGTTGAGTCTCTGAGGACCTACAGGATGACCCATCGCCGGCTGTCGATCAGCTCGCGGGCCGCGTCGACCCACAGCTAAGCCTGCTTGCGCAGGAAGGCGGTCAGGCGGTCAAGCGGCCAGGTGTTGATCACGTCGTCGGAGGTGAGCCAGCCACGCTGCGCGGTGCCGATCCCGTACCTCATGTGAGCCAGGTGGCCGATGGAGTGCGCATCGCTGTCGATAGAGAATTTGACACCGTGCCGCCGGGCCAGCCGGATGTAGTCCGAGGCCAGGTCGAGCCGGTCAGGGTGGGAATCGATCTCGATCGCGGTGCCGGTGCGGGCGCACGCCTTGAAGACCTCGTCCAGGTCCACATCGACCGGCGCCCGCCTGCCGATGCGCCGCGTCGTGGGATGACCGAGGATGTTGACGTGCGGATTCTCGACGGCCCGGACGAACCGGCGGGTCATCTGGTCGCGTGGCTGGGTGAAGTGTGAGTGCACCGAGGCGACGCACAGGTCGAAACCGCTGAGGAACTCCGCGGGCCAGTCCACGCCGCCGTCGGGGTCGATGTTGAGCTCGGTGCCGTGCAGCAGCCGCATTCCGCCGGCCTCGCCCTCCAGCCGGCGTACCTGCTCCCGCTGGGCGAGCATCTTCTCGTCCGTCATGCGCTGCATGACCAGGTTGGGCGCGTGATCGGTGATCGCGTAGTAGCTGTAGCCCCGGGCCGCGGCCGCGCTGACCATGTCCTCCAGGCTGGCCACGCCATCGGTGAGATCAGTGTGGGTGTGCAGGTCCCCGCGCAGGTCCTGCTGCGCGACCAGGGCGGGAAGCTCACCACGCAGCGCCGCCTCGATCTCACCAGTGTCTTCGCGGAGCGGGGGAGGGATCCACGGGAGGCCCAGCCGCCCGTACACCTCCTCCTCCGTCAGCGACGCGATCATGGCGCCGGTCTCCACGTCGAACAGGCCGTACTCGGAAAGCTTCAGCTTCTTGTGCACGGCGATCTCGCGGATGCGGATGTTGTGGGCCCGCGATCCGGTGAAGTACTGCAGGGCCGCCCCCCAGCTCGCGGGCGGGACGACCCGCAGGTCGACCTGGACCCCCAGGGTGGTGCGGATCGTGGTCTTGGTGTCGCCACTCGCCACGACCCGCTCGACGTGCCGCAGCCCGGTGAAAGCCTGCATCAGCTCCCGCGGCTCGTCGGAGATGGCGAGGATGTCAACGTCGCCGATCGTGTCCCGCATCCGGCGCAGTGAGCCGGCATACGCGACGCGCTGGCAGCCCGGCACCGCGGCCAGCAGGCCGGTGAGTTCCTCCGCGAGTTCCGTGGCCACATCGAGGAGGACGCGGTCGCCGGTCTTGCGGATGATCTCGATTCCGCGCAGCAGGTTCTCCTCGGTCTTGGGGCCGAAGCCGCGCAGCCCCTCCAGCCGGCCCGCCTCGATGGCGGCGGCCAGCCCATCCACCGAATCGATGCCCCGCTCCTGGTAGAGGATTATCGCCCGCGTCGGGCCGAGCCCGGGTACTTCGGTCAGCCGGCGGACCCCGGCGGGAACCTTGGCCCGCAGGGCCTCAAGCTGGTGGATGCTCCCGGTGCGCAGGTACTCATCGATCTTGGCCGCGATGGCCTTCCCCACGTTGGGTATCCGCTCCAGGACCCCGGTGTCCAGGGCGGTGAGGTCATCGGGGTAACCGGCGACGGAGCGGGCGGCCCGCTCATAAGACCGGATACGGAACGCATCGCCACCGGTGATTGCCATCAGATCGGCGTACTCCGCGAGCAGGGCAGCGACCTCGTCGTTAGTCCGCATGACTCCCTGCCGCCCGTTGCTCCGCCAGCGTGACCAGCCCGTGTGGCCTTCATAGCGACGGTAGAACATCCGGCCCGGTGCCTGTGCCGCCATGTCCGAGCCTGTCCGGGTAGTGGCCAAACCATGGCGGTGCCGCCATGCTGGCGGGACACTGGTAACGCTTTGCCGTGCGCCCTCGGGAGCCGGGCGCGCGGTAGAGCACCCGTCGTGGGCCAGCCTGGCCGGGCGGAATCAGCGGCAGGGCGGGTTGTAGGGGCGGCCCGGGATGTAGCTGGCCCATTCGGCCGCGCTGATCGGCTGGCCGGCGTCAGCGCACACGGCAGCGGCCGCGGCGCCCGGCATGGTGTCCCATATCCTGACCGTGCCGTCCGCGCTGCCCGCGGCGAGGGTACGGTCCGCGTGGCCGAACGCCACGCTGTACACGTGGCCGGCGGGCCCGGTCAGCTCCGCGACCAGGTCCGGCCGGGTGCGGTCCGCCATGTTCCACAGCCACACCGTGCCGTCGGTGGCGCCCGTGGCGAGAATCTGCCCGTCGGCACTGAACGCGACCGAGTAGACATAGCCGCCCGGCCCGGTCAGCGGCCCGCCCAGTGGCGTCGGCCGGCCGGGCCGGCTGACGTCCCACAGCCGCACCGTCTTGTCGGCGCTGCCGACCGCCAGGGTGCGCCGGTCCGGGCTGAAGGCGACCGAGATCGCGTAGCTGCCCGGCCCGGCCAGGGGACTGCCGAGCCGCGCCGGCCGGGCCGGGTTCGCGATGTCCCATAGCCGGGTGAGGTTGTCGGCGCTGGCCGCGGCGAGCACCCGCCCGTCGGGGCTGAACGCGACCGAGTACACGGTGCTGCCGGGGGAGTTCTGGACCACGGCGAGCTGGCGCGGCCGCGCTGGGTCGCTGACCGACCAGACCCGCAGGGTCCCGTCGTCACTGCCGCAGGCCAGGAGCCGGCCGTCGCGGCTGAACGCGACGTAGTCGACGTGGCCGATAGCAGATGCGCGCACCGGCTGGCCGAGCGCGGCGGCCGTGCCGTCGCCGGCCACCAGCCACAGCTGGATGCTCCCGTCGCTATAGCCCGCGGCGAGCACCTTCCCTCCGGGTGAGAACGCGACGGCGTTGACGAACGTGCCTGGCCGGGCCGCGGCGGCTGTCATGGTGCGCCGGGCGGGATTCCACAGCTCGAGGTCCCGGCTGCCGACGGCCAGCGTCCCGCCGTCCGGGCTGAACGCGACGCTGTTCACCGACCCGCGGGCGAGCAGGACCGGCGTGGGCAGCGCCCAGTTCCGGACGGTGCCGTCCGCGTCCCCGGTAATCAGCTGGCCGGTGCCGTCCCAGGCCAGCGAGGTGACCGGCTGCGGGTGCGGAAGCGAAGCGGCCAGCGCGTGGCTGGCCAGGTGCCAGACCAGCACGTGGTCGTCGCTGCTGCCGGCCGCGAGGCTGGCCCCGTCCGGGCTGAACGCGACCGTGTTCAGCCCGTCCGCTGCGCCGGTCAGCGGCGCGGCGCGCACCGCCCGCGCCGGGCGGCTCACGTTCCACAGCCACACCTTGTAGTCCTGGCTGCCGGCCGCGAGCATAGTCCCGCCGGGGCTGAACGCCACCGAGCTGACCAGGGCGGCAGGCCCGGTCAGCGGCGCGCCAAGCGGCGTCGGGTGTCGCGGGTCGGCGACGTCCCACAGCCGGACCTTCCGGTCCGCACTGCCGGCCGCGAGCGTCGTGCCGTCCGGGCTGAACGCGATGGACTTGACGTATCCGGCGGGCCCGGTCAGTGTCGCGATCGGCCGGGCCTGCCCCAGGTCGGCCAGGTTCCAGAGCCGGACTGTGTCGTCGGCGCTGCCCGCGGCCAGGGTGCGCCCGTCCGGGCTGAACGCGAGCGAATACACGGTGCTCGTCGGCCCGGACAAAGGCACCTTCAGCCTAACGGGATGACCTGGGTCACTCACGTCCCACAACTGCACGGTCCCGGCGGTACCCGCGGCTGCGAGCAGCCGCCCGTTCGGGGCGAATGCCGTGGTGTACAACGGGCTCCGGTCCACCGCCGTCAGCGATCGGCCGAGCGGGACCGGCCGCGCTGGCCGCGCCACATCCCATAGCCGCAGCGTCCCGTCCGCGGCGGCCACCGCGAGGACCCGGTGGTCCGGGCTGAGGCTCACCGACTGCACCACGTCGGCCGAGTCGGCCAGCCGCGCGGCGGCCGGGGTGCCGGACGCTTCCAGTAGGGCGGCCCGGGCCTGCGCGGTCGGGGCGATCCGGTAGGCGGCCAGGCTGAGCTGCCCGGCGAGGGATACCGACTGGTCGCGGATCTGGCTCGCCTCGATGGCTACCTCCCGCGACTGTGCGTCGTTGCGCGCGGTGGTGGCCACCTCGCGCTGCTGGAATGCGTACCCGGCCAGGGCGACGGTCGCGAGCACCAGCACGGTGAGGGTGGCCACCAGACGGCGCAGTCTGCGGGTGCGCCTTCGTTCTGCTTCGTTGTGAAGTTTCTCCTGGGCGGTGCCTGTGTCCACGAACTCCCGGGCCAGCGGGGTCAGGCTGAACCGATTGACCGGGTCGGCGGCCCAGTCCCTGGCGATGGCCAGCTGCGCACCACGGAGCAGCACCGCGCTGTCCCGGCCGGCCTCGTCCCAGGCATGGGCGGTCGCGGTGATGCGCTGCCGGGTCCGCAGGCCCTCCCGGTCGCTGTCGATCCAGGCCCGCAGCCGGGGCCACGCGGTAATGAGTGCCTCGTGGCTGATCCGGGCCGTGTCCGCGTCCAGGGTGATCAGGCGCCCGTCCACGAACCTGTCCAGCACATCGTCGGCGGACGCGCCGCCGCGGGGCGATTCGCGCAGCTCACTGAGCGCCACGGTGCTGCGGGTCTCCGCGGCCCCGTTCACCACGTGCACGAGGCGCAGGAACAGCCGCCGCGCGATGCCGCGCTGCTCGTCGGCCAGTTCCTCGTAGACGGCTTCGGCGGTCCGCGCGATCGCATCGTGGATGCCGCCGCTGGCCTGGTAGTCGGTCACGGTCAGGGTGCCACCGTGACCGTTCTGCCAGGTGGCCAGCAGGGCATGGGAGAGCAGCGGCAGGACTCCCGGCTCGGGTCCGGCGCCCGGCGGGTTCCCGCCGCCCGCCGCCGGTGCGAGGTCGCGCAGCAGCAGTTCGACTAGCCCGTCGTCCACGTCGAGCCGCGCCTTGCGGGCCGGTTCGACTATGGCCCGGCGCACCTGTTCCCAGGTCATCGGCCCGACGACGACCTGGCGTTGCTGGAGTGCGCGCGACAGCCCCGGGTGGCTCAGCGCGCGATCGTAGAAGTCGGCGCGCAGGGCCAGCACGACCACGGCGGGACCGGATAAGGCGCACAGCGCCGTGATGAATGCCCGCCGCTCGTCCTCGTCCAGGCAGTCGGTGAAGGCCTCCTCGAACTGGTCCACGATAATGGCCGGCCCGGCCCGGCTGGCGTAGCTGACCTGGCCGACCAGGCGGGCGGAGCCCTCAGGATCAGATCGCAGGGCCGCCTCGGTCTCGCCGGCGTCTGTCCCGGCGGCAAGGCCAAGCCGGCTCAACTGCCTGGCCAGGTCCGCCAGCGGCGAGGCGCCCGGGGTGAAGAGCGCTAACGGTCGCGTCGGGTCGGCGGCGAGCAGGCGGGGGATGAGCCCGGCGCGGAGCAATGATGACTTGCCCGAACCCGAGGATCCGATCACTACCAGCGGAACACCGACGGTGTCGCCGGTGCCATCCGTGCCCGTCGGGCCAGCAGCAGTGGTGCCGGCGGCAGTCGTACCGGCGGCAGTCGTACCGGCGGCAGTCGTACCAGCAGCAGTCGTACCAGCAGCAGTCGTACCGGCGGTGGCGCGGATCAGCAAGTGTGCCGTGAGTTCCTCGCGGCCGAAGAACCACTCCGCGTCCTCCGGCTCGAAACTCGCCAAGCCCCGGTAGGGCGCCGAGGCGCCGACCGCCCGGCGGCCCGGCGCCCGGCGGACCCTGACGAGCGCGCTGGCCCATTCGCGCAGCAGGCCCAGATCGGTCACACCGCAGGCCGCGAGGATCCTCGGCAGCGAGTCCGGCTGGCTCGGCGGCGGCAGGTGGCGCCCGGAGAAATAGTCGCCGGCGGTGCTGGCTGGAATCCCGGCCGCTCGCGCAACCTCCCGGACCGTCAGCCCGGCGCGCCGCCTGGCGAGGGTGAGTTCGCGCCCGAAATCCTGCTGGGTGGCGATGCGCCCTGGGTCACTGCTCGGGCCTTGTTCGTGGCTATCCCCGCTGCGCGGATCTTCGTCCTGATTGTGCGGATCATCAGCCATTGGTCCCCCTGGCATGGCTCATTCCGAAAAGCGCCTACCCCGAAATGACGTCGGCCGTCGCCTCCCGCACCCGTCGGGTGGCGACCGCCGTCTCGATGTCTTGATGACTCCCCGGTATCCCCGTCTGTTCACAATGTTGCACGAATCGGTACCGACTTGCGCCAGATCCGTCCGACTTTGTCCGAGGGGTACCGATTGCTCGTCGCGGCGGTGCCCGGGCTCACAGACTTGGTGTCGGACTCGTTCCAGCACGCGAAACAGCTGCGGCTCAACGCGAGCGACTGCCACGCCACGGGGGCCGAGGTGTGCTCTCGCAGCGTGAACGCGTCTGGGTCGGCGCACACGGTCCCGTTCGACCCGGTTTGGTGGGGAACCGGCTGAACGGGACCGTGCGCGGCAGCCCTACCGGGCTCCGCTCCCGGCCGCAAAGTTCGCTCAGCCCAGGTCTGCTGGCGGCACTTGTGGTGGGCTGGCCCGCATGCCACGATCGTGCGGTGTTGGATACATCTGATGTTTTGTCGTTTGTGGGTGCTGCCTGGTGGCGTGAAACGTGGACGCCTGGGTGCCACGCTGCTCTGACCGGGACTTGTCCGTGAATCGGCGGCAGGTTGGCCTCACCGGGCTCAGCGTCACGGAACTCGGCTTCGGCGCGGCGGCGATCGGAGGGCTCTTCAAGCCCTCGGCCGCCGACGTGGCCCGGGCGGCGGTGGACGCGGCGTGGGACGCGGGCATCCGCTACTTCGACACCGCACCCCACTACGGGCTGGGAATGTCCGAGTGCCGCCTGGGCGAGGCTCTTCGGGGGAGGCCGCGCCATGAGTATGTACTGTCCACCAAGGTGGGCCGGCTGCTTGTGCCCAACCCGGCGCCGACCGGCTCGGACCTGGGATCTGGCGGCTTCGCGGTACCCGACGACCTGACCCGGGTCCTCGACTACAGCGCCGACGGCGTGCGCCGCAGCCTCGACGCCAGCCTCCAGCGGCTTGGCCTCGACCGGGTCGATATCGTCCTCGTGCACGACCCGGACGACCACGCGGACCAGACCGTGAGCGAGGCGCTGCCAGCGTTGATCAAGCTACGTGAGCAGGGCATGATCGGGGCGGTCGGCATCGGAATGAACCAGTGGCAGGTGCCGCTGCGGGCGGTCAGGGAGACCGACCTGGACGTGGTCATGCTGGCCGGGCGGTGGACCCTGGCGGATCGCAGCGGCGCGCCGCTGCTCGAGGCGTGCGCCGACCGGGGCGTGTCGGTGTTGGCCGCGGGCCCGTTCAACTCCGGCCTGCTCGCCCGGGCCTGGCCACCGGATGACGCCCACTTCAACTACGAACCAGCGCCCGCCGACGTCCTGGAGCATGCCCGGCTGCTGGCCCGCCGCAGTGAGCAGCACGGCATGACGCTGCCACAGGCAGCGCTGCGGTTCCCGCTCCTGCACAAGGCGGTCGCCTGTGTCGTCGCGGGACTCGGATCGCCCGGGCACGTCCGGTCGGCGGCGGGGTGGCTCGCCGGGCCGGTGCCGGACGTTGGCTGGATGCAGGAGGTGGCCACGCCATGAGG